>Ga0196976_1000939_pt1 | contig 15411 bp, 16 predicted proteins | sample S3v_513CmetaG_FD_148644 | JGI IMG/M metagenome (GOLD analysis project Ga0196976, IMG submission 148644) | Soil microbial communities from Anza Borrego desert, Southern California, United States - S3+v_5-13C | ecosystem: Environmental > Terrestrial > Soil > Desert | place: USA: California...
GTTCGACGGCGTACTGAGGAGCGCACCGGCATTCTGCGGATATTCTCTGATCAGTGGAAGCGACCTGCATTGCCGCATTTCGTACACCCGCTTACGGCGGATAGCTGACGTTCAGGTGCGCAGCGCTTTGTCGGGACAAGCTGCTCGCCCGCGTCTCGTTGGCCCGTTGTCCGAAGGCGGCGAGTGCAGCGTGAGCAGCGAACCGGCGCTTTACTTCTACGCCGCGTATCCTCCTGCTCCAAACGAAACGCTTGTGGCGAGCTACCGCAGCGGCCGGAAATCATTGGCGCGACTACTGGATGAGGGCAGCATTGCGAGTGAAGTGAAATTGAACGACGATGGCGTGCGTTCAGCTGTGATCGAAGTGGTTATTCCTGAGCCGCGAACGACGGAGGAATGCGCGAACGCGGCGAGGGCGGTGCTCGAGGATTGCACGCGTCCAGCGTGGAGGGGCGAGTACCAGACCTGGACGAGTGAGCTGGAGAACGACGTTTGTCCAGGGGAGGGTGTTCGAGTGCGCGCACCTACAAGGAGGGCCGACTTCAGTGCGACGGTACGGGAAGTCCAGATCGAGATGCGCGATCCGGAAAGCGATCTCGCAAAGCTCAAGATGACCTTCGCCAATGATGCAGCCGAACCTTTGGCCTACGAGTTTCAGCAGGCCAAAGGGACAGGCGTGTTCGATGCCCGACCGCTTTCGGTGAATGCGACGGAGACAACTGTCCCCGACCTGCCCGCGGCGGAAGTGAAGACAATTTCGTCCACGTTCGTCACTCTTGATGCAGGAGCGACCGCACAGGCAGGTGGAGGTTTTGAGGTGCGCCGTTCGGACTTCGGTTGGGGTGCGACCAACGACCGCAACCTGATCGGAAGGTTCACGTCGACCACGTTTAGTGTTCCGCGCTTATCTCGCGTCCAGGACTACTGGATGCGAATGTATGACGCCGAGGACAACTACTCGCAACACTCAACGTTGCTGCACATCGACTACCCACTATGACGGACTTCGAGGAGCGAGTGCTGCGGGACTTATCGGAACTAAAGGCCAACATGCGATGGCTCATAGGAACCGGAAATGAAGGCAAGATGCAGGACATCGAGGAACGGGTGCAGAAGCATGAGGCGTATCTGCAGCGCCTGGGTGGTATCGGGGCGGCATTCGGCGTGTTGCTCACGCTCATCCATCTCGCAATTGATTACCTGAAGGTTCAGCACTAATGAGCAGGGAAGAGTTTCTGGAAGCAGCAAGGGCGGCAGCCACACTGGCGTCGTCCGAGAGCGGACTGCCTGCAGGCATAACGGTGGCGCAGGCTGCATTGGAGAGTGCATGGGGCAGGTCTGAACTGTCTCGCCGTGCTCACAACTATTTCGGCATCAAGGCGCACGGGAAGCATGCGGCCGTTGTGATGCCCACAGCCGAGGTGCTGCGCGGAACTCTGGTTAAGACGATCGCCCGTTTTGCGAGATATGCGTCCATGGCAGAGTGCTTTCGCGATCGCGACGCATTGATCCTGAGGGCCGGAGCATACGCGGAGGCTAGGGCATGTGTGGCTGATGCGGAGATGTTTGCGCGCGCATTAGGCGAGCGCTGGGCGACGGATCCGCACTACGCGGATAAGTTGCTGGCCATTTATCGCCAGCACCAGTTGGAAGCTCTGAACACATAGAGTCAGCGAATAGCAGTTGGTATTGAGCAGGGAGCGCTCTGCGCTCCCTTTCTATTTGAGCAGTAGTGCGGAGGAAACGTGAACTTTGTAGCGAAGTTGTTGCGGGGAATCGCATTCGTGCCGGCGGTCGTACATGGAATTGAAGCGTTGTTCGGGGCGCGAAGCGGAAACGACAAGAAGGAAGCCGCCCTTTCTTTCCTGGGGTCTGCGTTGTCGATCACGGAAGCTATCGGCAATCGGGACATTGTCGATGAGGAGAAGTTCAAGGATGGCATGGGCAAAATCATCGATGGAGTTGTGCAGTGCCTGAACGCCTCCGCATGGGCGAAAGGCCGCGATAGAGTCTGATGTGTGCGGGGCCAGTAGTGACGGCCCCCTTTTCAGGGCACTGCGAATACGGGCGGCACATTGGCGTATGCAATCTGTCCAGACCTGCTGTATCTTCTCTCTACGTCGCGGCGAACACGCCCGGCCGATCAACGCTGTGCGCACACCAATGGAACTGGAGTTCGCATGAGAAGACTTGCCGCCACCGTAGCCGCCTGTATGATCGCATCAGCAGCATTTGCCCAGCATCCGGCAGCGGACTCCACAAAGGCATCGAAGCAGAAAGTGTCCCACGCGATGAGGCCTTTCGTCGGAACGTGGAAACTGGCTTCATCTCAAGAAACGTTGCCAAACGGCACGGTACGTCCGTATGGGTTTGGGCCGCACCCTGCCGGCATGTTGATGTATGACGCCAAAGGCAACATGTGTGCGCAAGTCGTGAATACAGATCGGCCGAAGTGGAAGGATCCAGATAAGCCGAGCGGAGCCGAGATCAAGACGGCGTTGGACGGCTTCGGCGGGTACTGCGGAACGTATACCGTTGATGAGAAGAATTCGACGATGGCGCACTATCCAGAGATTTCCTTCGATCCCAATCTAGTCGGGCAGCCCAAGGCGCGCAGCTACCGATTCGAGGGCAACCGGCTGATCTACACCGGCACGGAACAGACGGGTGATGGCGTCACAAACTGGGTAATGGTCTGGGAGAAAGTGAACTAACCGGATTTGGTTGCAGTCGCCGCCACGGCGTATCATTCCGGAAGTAGCCGAGCTGTCATACATACGATCACATGCCAACCACGATTTTCGAAGCGAAACCCTACGATCCAGCGCGCGAACGGCGCAGGCGAATCCTGATTGCCGGCATCATTGGCGCAGTTCTCCTCCTTGCGTTTCTAGCGTGGTGGTTCCGCTATTGGCCTGAGGAGCGCCGTGTCGACAAGTTCTTCGATGCTCTCGAGCAGAAGAACTATGAACAGGCGTATTCGATCTGGATGAACGACCCGGACTGGAAGCAGCACCCCCAGAAATACGCGAAGTATCCGTTCGGTGAGTTCTATCTCGATTGGGGGCCTGGCGGCGAGTGGGGCATCATCAAGAGCCACAAGGTAGACGGGTCAGCCACTCCAAAGGGCGGAAGCAGTGGGGTGGTGGTGGTCGTAACCGTCAACGAGCGCGCGGAGAAGGCGCGCCTCTGGGTAGAGAAGTCAGACAAAACCTTCAGCTTCTCGCCGTACTAGGTGGCCACCTATCCGGCCGTTTGGTACAGACATTGCTGCAGCAGGAGCCCGGCCGTGTCTGAAGCGAACAAAACGGTAATCCGACGCTACATCGACGAACTGGTAAACGCGGACCGCTGGGACTTGGCACACGAGATCCTGGCCGCGAACTACATGTTCCATCACTCCGCGATGCCTGATCCGATCGTGGGACGCGAAGCCTTTCGCGAGCACGCAGCTAAGTTTCGCCGGAGCTTTCCTGATCTGCACTCTACGATTGAAGACATTTTTTCCGACGGAGACACCGTGATTGTGCGCGTGATCTGGACCGGGACCCACTTGAGCCATTTCGAGAACATCCCACCAACCCGGCGCGCGTTTTCGATCGGCGGCACGGGCATATACAGGGTCCGGAATGGCCTGATCGTGGAAGCTTGGGCAGAGTTCGACCCTCTCGAATTGCTGCATCAGATTGCTGGGTATCGGTTCAGCGACAACCTCCCGCAGGCATGAAAAAGCCCGGCACTCGGCCGGGCTTATGCAGGATTGATGCACTACTCGGGCTTGCTGGTCCTTTCGGCGAAGTGGTTCTTCGCCTTTTGAAGCGATGCTTCGTCTTCGACGTTGACAGCATGCTTCGACCGATCGATCTGGCGCATCAGTCCCGTGAGCACCTTGCCGGGGCCGACCTCGACGAAGTCTGTGACACCGGCGGCGATCAGGTCGCGGATAGATTCCTCCCATCTAACGGCGCCAGTAACCTGGCGAATTAGCGCTTCGCGTGCCTGCGTGGCCTCGGTGATCAGTGCGGCGTCCACGTTGGTCATCACCGGAACGGCGGGCCTCTTGAATTGGAGCAGTTGCAGGTCTTCGGACAGTCGGTCCTGAGCTGGCAGCATCAGTGCGCAATGGAAGGGTGCGCTGACGGGTAGCATCACGGCGCGCTTCGCGCCCTTCTGCTTGCACAACTCGGCCGCGCGCTCAACGGCCCCCTTACTGCCCGAAATGACGACCTGGTCGGGCGAGTTGATATTTGCGGCTTGGCATACTTCTCCGGCGGCGGCTTCGTCGCACGCGGCCCGCACTTGATCGATGGGCAACGCCAGTACGGCCGCCATAGCGCCCTCCCCAGCCGGTACTGCCTCCTGCATATATTTGCCACGGTTGCGAACTGTGCGTACGGCGTCTGCGAACGAAATTGTGCCTGCGGCAACGTGCGCCGAGTATTCTCCCAGGCTGTGGCCGGCGACGAAGCTGGGCATCATGCCTATCGACTCGAGTACTCGATACGCCGCGATCGAAACGGTGAGGATGGCCGGCTGAGTGATCTCGGTCATGCGCAACTTGTCTTCTGGGCCTTCGAAACAGAGTTGCGAGAGCTTGTAGCCGAGTGCTTCATCGGCTTCATCGAAGGTATGCTGCGCGACAGGATACATGGCCGCTAGTTCGCGACCCATGCCGACTGTTTGTGAACCTTGTCCGGGGAATAAGAAGGCGACTGCGGAGAGACGTTCGTGGTGCATCGGGTCCTCGTTGTGGTCATCTGATCGCGCCGGACTACGACCTCAAATCAAACAACAGGATGATGGCTGCGGGATCAGGGGATAACGCCGTCGCCGCTATGGGCGGCAGCGGATTCATGATTGCCGTTCGACAAGTGCTCGCTCGCGGTGCGAATGAGTTGCTCGATCTTATGGTTCAGCTTGGCGTGTGCGAATTCGGACGCAACGCGCACGGCATTCTTGATGGCATTCGCGTTCGAGGAACCATGGCTGACGAGCGCCACGCCCTTAACGCCGAGCAGCGGAGCGCCGCCGTATTCGGTGTAATCGAGGCGCTTTTTGAAGTCTTCAAAAGCTTTGCGCGAAAGCAGGTAACCGACCTGACGCGTGATCGTCTCCTGGAGAGATTCCTTCAGCATCAGGCGAACCGTCTCCACCAGCCCCTCAGAAATCTTCAAGGCAACGTTGCCGACAAACCCGTCGCACACAATCACGTCTACGTTGCCGTTGTAGAGGTCGCGCCCTTCGACGTTGCCGATGAAGTTCAGCGGCAACTGCTTCAATAATTTGTGAGATTCCCGGGTAAGCTCGTTGCCCTTGTTCTCTTCTTCGCCAATCGACAGGAGCCCAACGCGCGGCTTGTGTGACGAGAAGAACTTGCCATGGAAGATGGTGCGAAAGTAGATCTCGCCCATAATGGCGAACTGCTGGAGATTGTGAGGCTTGCTATCAACGTTGGCGCCCACGTCGAGCAGGATCGCCGCGGTGCCTGCTGCCGTCGGAAAAACCGCAGCCAGGGCCGGACGGTCCACACCGGGAAGTGCGCCCAGTACCATCTTCGCCGTTGCCATCGCCGCGCCGGTATTCCCGGCTGTCACGAAACCGGCGGCTTCGCCCTCACGCACCAGTCGCAGTCCGACGCGCATGGACGAATCCCGCTTGGTGCGAACAGCCTGTGCGGCCTTTTCGTGCATGGTGATGACTTCCGAGGCATGCACGATTTCGATGGGCAAGTGACGGGCTGACGGATGATGATGCAACTCCGCCCGGATGACGTCTTCCTGCCCAACGAGCAGCACTCGCGCGTTGTGATGACGAGCAGCGAGGATCGCGCCCTCCACCTCTGGCTTGGGAGCGCGATCTGAACCCATTGCGTCAACCGCGATGGTAGTTAGCATCAATGTCTTCGAGGCGAGGAGAGCGGCCTATTTGGATTCTTCGACTTCCAAAACTTCCTTGCCCTTGTAGTGGCCGCACTTGGGGCAGGCGCGATGCGGCATTTTGCGCTCATGACAATTCGGGCATTCAGAGAGCGAGTGCGCCGAAAGGTGATCGTGGGCGCGGCGGGTTGCCGTACGCCGCTTGGAGTGTCGCCGTTTAGGATTTGCCATTGCTAAAACCCTTTCCATCGATTCGGCCGCTTACGGCCCAGAATTCTTTTGCGCTACTTGATTAGCGCTATTTCAGTTTGTCCCTGATTTCGTTGAGCGCGGCCCAACGGGGATCCTGCATGCCATGTTCACAATGGCAGGACTCCTGATTCAGGTTCTTGCCGCATTTAGGGCAAAGCCCCTTGCAGCCGTCGCTGCACAGCGTTCGCAGAGGCACCGCCAGGAGCACCTGCTCCCGCAGAACATCTTCCAGCAGCAAACCATCGCCCTGATAGTAGCCTATCTCGGTTTCTGCCTCGGAAATGGAAACTTCGTCTGCCCTGCGGTCGGCGCCCAACGGGCGGTACAGCAGATCAAAGTCGCTGGAGAGGTCATGTCCGACGGCCTCAAGGCATCTCGCGCACGCTACTTCTACCCGTGTCGCGAAATCCCCAACAAGGCGGATGTCAGAGACGATCTTCCTTTTTCCGTGGTGTTCCTCGACCAGCTCTGCCCGGCCCGACGTGGTCAGGACGGAGACCTGATGCACCCCGCCTCCAAGATCAATGGAACCGGGTTGGAACGCTTCCCGGAAGTCAAGCTTCCGGAGTTCCAGTTCTTGCAGACTGATAAACATATTGCACACCGAACCAGCCCACGCGAACGCAGGACGGTGGAAGACACACCCAGGCGGGAGCTTTCTCCTTAGGGCAAAATACAAGGATAAAGGCGGGGTTGCGGAAGTGTCAAGAAAACGGGGGATTTAGCCCAGTTCCGAGCCAAGCTATCTCCCAAGTTTGACTCAGCGTTGTGGCCCAACGATTGGAGCTGATTCAGCGAAAAGGCAGCCGTTTCGGCTGCCTTCAAGTCCTGGCGAATACCGGCTGTTAAACGTTGCCGCCGCCCATTCCCGTGCCGCCACCCATGGTGCCGCCGCCCATTCCGCCCACATTGCCGCCACCTTCGGTGCCCGTGCGGGTCTGACCCATCGCGCGTTCAGCGGTGCCGCGTATGGATTCCACTCCGCGCTGAATGCGATCGCGGTTCTGTTCAAAGCTTTCGCGTGCCGAACTGGCCAAATCATTGGCGCGATCGCTAAGGTTGCTGCGGGTCTCTTCCCCGCTCATAGGCGCGAACAGCACGCCCAGGCCGATTCCGAGCCCAAGGCCAAACAGGAAACTCTTCATCGAGTGCCTCCTCTCTCGTTCTTAAATCTTGTCGCTGGGACGAATTCCGCGACCTTGACTTCAGGCACACGGAATCAACTGCGCGTGACAGTCAGAAAGATGCGAAAAGGACCCATGGGTTGGCCTGACCTTTTGGATTTCGCCCGCCCTACCGTTCCACAGGGGAACTGCTATGCTGTTGCAGCATGATCGAAGGTTTCGCCACACCCGAGGGGACTGCACGTTACCGTGAGCGTTTTCCGGAGTTTAAAGACGCCGGTCACTTCCGGCAACCGCAGAATGCGCCGGGTCCCGCCGGCCTGTGGTTCTCCTCCATGGGGATTGGCACGTATCTGGGAGAGCCGGATGAAGCGTCAGACCAGCTCTACACGGACGCAATTTCCACAGCTCTGCGCCGCGGAATCAACTTGGTCGATACCGCCATCAACTACCGCCATCAGCGCTCGGAACGCAACATCCGTGCCGCCATCTCACGGCTCATCTCCGAGGGAGAGATCAATCGCGACGAACTAATCGTTTGCTCGAAGGCCGGCTATCTGTCGTTCGATGGAGCGGTTCCAGCGGATCCCCGGGCTTACTTCATGCGCGAATACGTGGAGCCGGGCGTGTTCAAACCCGCGGAACTCGCGGGCGGCATGCACTGTATGTCTCCTGGATACCTCCTGAACCAACTCGAGCGTTCGCGCAAGAATCTCGGGCTCGGCACCATCGACGTCTACTACATTCACAACCCCGAGTCGCAACTTGGTGATGTCTCCCGAGAGGAGTTCCGGCAGCGCATCAAGAGCGCATTCGGAGCGCTGGAACGCGCGGTGAAGGACGGCAAGATTCGCTTCTACGGAATCGCTTCATGGAGCGCCTTCCGTGTTGCCGAGAGCGAACAAGCTTACATGAGCCTTCCCACTTGCGTTGAATTGGCGGAACAGGCTGGCGGCCGTGACCACCATTTTCGGTTCGTCCAGTTGCCGTTCAATCTGGCGATGCCCGAAGCACATGCGCTGCCCAATCAGGTTGCGGACCGGGAACACCTGAGTGCCCTGGAATACGCACGTAAAGCCGGACTCGCGGTGATAGGAAGCGCTTCGCTTTACCAGGCCCAGCTGACGTCGAACCTCCCGCTATTCCTGGCGGAGAAGATCGGAATGCAGACCGATGCCGAGCGGGCATTGCAGTTCGCGAGGTCGACGCCCGGTTTGCTGACGTCACTGGTAGGGATGGGGCGTCCGGCGCACGTCTTCGAGAACATCAATGTCGCGGCGCAGGAGCCGATGAAGCCCGAACAATGGCAGGCGCTCTTCTCGCGCACATAGACCGAAACTTACACCAAGATGGAAAGGGCGCCGTCGAGGCGCCCTTTTCACTTCCGGTAGCGAATGTCATTTCGCCAGCTGCTGAGTCTTTTGGGTGGCGACCTGTCCCGCCATGCCCTTCGGATCTTCCTTGGCGATCTGCTCGTACATCTTCCGCGCTTCCTGCGGTTGCTTCGGCTCGTAGAGTTCAGCCAACTGCAATTGCGCTGTCACCTTCGGAACACTCATCGTCGGCTTATCGATAAGTTCCTTCAGCAGGCGAACGGCGTCAGCCTCACGGTTGCTGCTGCGGTATAGCGTGGACAGGGCAAACTTGGAAAGCGACGCCACGTCGGCGTTACGCGAATCGGCAGTGGCCTTCAATTGCTGCTCGGCGGCCTGGGTGTTTCCAAGGTCCTGCTCGGCGAGAGCAGCGAAGTACCGGGCGAACTGGCCTGAACGCGTCCATCCGTACTGGTCTGCGACCTTATTGAACGCCTCTTTCGCGGCCTTGGCGCGTTCAGCGACGGACGTGAACGACGGCACGTTCGGGTCGGCCGGAATGCTCGCTGGGCGGAGAGGCGAGCTATTGATCAGTAGCGCTTGTCCGAGTGCGACCTGGGCCTGGGCCTCGCGCCGGTTCATGTACCACCAGCCCCCCAGCGCGAGAGCCAGAATGACGGCAACAGCGATCGAGATGCTGATGATTTTCGAGCGGTGCTCGACGGTCCAGTGGACTGCGTCAGCAGTCCTCTCGGCAAACTTGTCTTGCTTGAGTTCGTGGCGGGTGTAACGCACGTTTTTCCTTAATGAAAGCGGGGGGTCGTGAACCTCAAAGTCTACCAGCCGTAAATCAGCAGCGTCAAACATCTCGGGCCAGTGGCCGTTAGTCCAGCAACAAACGAAGTCTTTAAGTTCCGCCAGTTTAGGCGGAAGATGTTGCGTGCAACCGGCCCTGCGAAAACGCGCTTCTTAATAGTTATTGCATATAACGGAAATTCAGAACTGCTTCCGGCGCAAGAGTCGCGGAGGGGGGAAGCTATGCGCAAATTAGGAATCGCAATCCTTGTGATCGTGGTCTTGGTGGTCCTGGCCGCAGCCATTCTGCCTCGCTTCCTCGACGTAAACCGCTATCGCGGGCAGATACAAGCTCAACTCGAGCAACGGCTCGGACGCCCGGTTTCGCTGGGCAATATGTCCTTGAGCCTGCTCCCGCCGAGCGTCCGCATCGACAATGTAGTCATCGGCGAAGACCCGACATTCAAGACTGGGAAGCCGTTCGCTTACGCCCAGCAGTTGTACGTGTCGATGGAACTGATTCCGCTACTGCGGCGTGAGTTCGAGATCAGCAGCCTTCAACTTCAGCGGCCGCAGGTCGAGCTAGTGCGCGGAACCGATGGCCGGTGGAATTTCGCCTCCTTGGGCAAGCCCGCTCCACAGCCTGGTGCCCAGGGGCAGCAGACGGCACCGCCTCAAGCTGCGCCGAAGCAACAGGCGGCTCCGCAGCCAGGCGAGCAGCAGAAGTTTGAACTCGCCGAGCTAACGATCAAAGACGGGCAGATGGCCATTACAGACCTTCAGAAGCGAACTCCACGTGCAGTGTACGACCACATTGACCTGACTTTGAGGGATTACGCGCCAGACAAGGCCTTCAAGATCACGGCTGCCGCTCATCTGCCCGGAACGGGAGCTCAGCTAGCAAAAATTGATGGGACCGGTGGGCCCATCGACCAGAACACCCCGATGAACACGCCTTTCGATGGCGAACTAAATCTCGACGAAGTCTCGATCTCCGGGCTGCAGAAGTTTCTGAACTCGCAGGCGCTCGCGGGTACGGATGCGACGGTCTCGGGTTCTGCCACCGTGAAGAACGAGAACGGCAGGATGGCTTCGAGCGGCTCGCTAAAACTGGACAATCCCGTGGTGCGGGGCATCAACATCGGTTACCCCATCACCGCAGATTATGACGTCAGCAACGACCTTAAGAGCGAGATCCTTCAGATCAACAAGGCCCAAGTGAAACTCGGCAACACGCCGCTGGACATCTCCGGCAGCATGAACACCGCACCAACCCCAGCCCTCGTGGACATGCAGGTGAAAGCCGGAGGAGTTTCATTGGGTGAGGCGGCACGGCTGGCATCGGCGTTCGGCGTGGCGTTCAACCCGAACATGCAGGTTGCCGGCAAACTGAATGCGGACATCCACGCGAAGGGCCCGACGAGCACTCCTGCGCTCAACGGCAATCTGAGGGCGCGTGACGTGAACATCAGCGGCAAAGATGTACCCCAGCCGATACGCGTTCCGAGCATCGACCTTGCACTGACGCCCGACGCGATCCGCTCCAACGAATTCACCGCTACGACGGGCGGGACCGCGCTGACCATGCGCTTCAACCTGCTGCAATACACGTCGAAGTCACCCAATGTGGATGCGACCATTCGTACCCACAACGCGAACGTCGGTGAGCTTCTCAGCATCGCGCAGGCTTACGGCGTGACGGCCGCAGACGGAATGAGTGGAAGCGGCATCATTTCGCTGGACGTGCGCGCCACAGGCCCGGTGAAGAACTCCTCCGCCATGAACTTCAGCGGCAGCGGCGCCGTCCAGAACGCCGTACTGAACACGCCGAACCTGAAGAAGCCCCTCAACGTGCGCAACGTCAACCTACAATTCACGCAAAACTCCATGATGATGCAAAACTTGGCGGCATCGCTTGGGTCCATGAACGCTACTGGCAACGCGACGATGCGAAACTTCGCCGCACCGCAGGTGCAATTCGGACTGAACCTCGACAAGCTGAACGTACTCGAGTTGCAGCAGATTCTGCCCGCCGAGCAAGAGCAACAGCCTGCCCGAGCCGGCCTCAGCATCATTCCGAGCGCTCATGCCGCGGCCCCGAACGAGCCGAGTATGCTGAGCAAGATGACCGGAGGAGGGAAAGTCAGCATCGGCACCCTCACCTACGATCAACTGGTGCTCAATAATGTGAACTCAAACGTGGTGCTTGATCGCGGCGTCATCCGCCTCGCTCCTGTCACGGCGGCGGTTTACGGAGGCCAGGAGACAGGCACGATCGTCGTGGATACCAGAGGGCCGCAGACGGTCTACAACGTCGATCTTCGGCTGCAAAAAGTGGATAGCAACAAGCTGTTGTCGTCAGTAAGTTCGATCAAGGAGACGCTCTACGGTCTGCTGGCGGCGAACACGCAGGCGAGCTTCACGTCCGTGCCGAACGGATCAGACATTGCCAGGACCCTCAATGGCCGCCTGTCGCTCAACCTTGCCGATGGACGGCTCGCGAACGTCGATATGGTTCAGCAGCTTTCGGCCATTGGAAAGTTCCAGAACCTCGGCCGCACCGCACAGAACTTCACGAAGCTGCAACAGTTGAGCGGTGACTTCGATATTCGCAACGGCGTCGCCACCACCAACAACATGAAGGCACTGATCGAAGGCGGGACAGTGGCTGCGACCGGAGCGGTCAACCTGGCTGCGCAGACCATCGACATGCGGATGACGGCAGTGTTGTCGAAGACCTATAGCCAGCAGGTTGGCGGCACCAACGTCGGCGGCTTCATGCAGACGGCGCTGGCGAACAACCGCGGAGAACTCGTGCTTCCGGTGCTGGTGACCGGTTCACTTCAGTCGCCGAAATTCGCGCCGGATCTGAACGCGCTCGCACAAATGAAACTGCAGAACGTGCTGCCCAGTTTCTCGAACCCGGGAGAACTTACGACCGGCATCCTTGGGGAGGTGCTCGGCAACAAGGGCAACAACCAGGGCGGTGGGTTCGGCGGAATCGTGGATGCGATCACCGGAAAACAAAAGCCGAACGAGCAGTATCCGCAGCAACAACCACCGGCAGCGGGCGCGCAGCAAGGCAATCAGCCTAACCAGCCGCAGCAGACACAGACACAACGACAGCGGGAACAGCAGCAACAACCTAAGGCTGCGGATGCGGTGAACGACTTGGTGGACAGCATCTTCGGCGGCAGCAAGAAGAAGCAAGAACAGCAGCAACAACAACCGGCGCCGCAGCAGGACCCACCACGCTGATCCGCCCCTAAGAAGAGCAAAGCCGCCCCTGCTGGGGCGGCTTTTATTCTGCAATCCTCGGGAGCTATGTTCCGGTGTCCTGTTCGAGCAGACCCTGCTCCAGCTTCTCCTGGCACTCGATGCAGTGGCGGGTCCAAGGCACGGCCTCCAGCCGTTTCGGGTTGATCTCGTTACCGCAGGAGATGCATTCCCCGAAGGTACCCTCGCGGATGCGGCTCAATGCGTTTTCAACCATTTGTAAGAGCTGGCGCTCGTTGTTGCTCTGGTGGAAGAGGAACTCCTTCTGGTACGAGCTTGAGGCCCGATCTGCGATGTCCTGCGCCATGTCGCCGACATCGGCATTGCGGCCGTCGAGTTCGTTGCGGGTGACGTTATGCCGCAACTCGCGCTGCCGCTCTTCTAACCGTTTTTTGAAACCCTCTAGCTTCTTCTTGTCCATGAACCGTCCAAAATTGCCGGCCTGAGTAGCTGCTATTCGCTGTTCTGAACCGGGAATCATATGCGCCCCGGTGTGGCGCGTCAACACCCGACGGACTTTGGCCGAAGTACCTATGATGCCGTTTCAACGCTTTGCGTCACGCCGCCTTGTGTCACAACTAGCGTGGAGCACACAGGCTTGGCCACATGAAAAAAGCGACCCGATACGGGTCGCTTTAAAGAGGCAAGGGAGGGTGGGAATTCAGGGAAGGCGATGCAAGATGTCTTTCCGCTCTGCGGAACGACAAGAGACAAGTCGAGAATGAAGGAAGAGGGTTGAAGTCATGGGTTGTACGGCCTCTTTTGTTGCCCCCTAAGTAGCACTTCCCGAGCCAAACGCTCGGAAGAGAGGCTGCGCAGCAATCATCATCCTAAGTCATTGCCAAACCACTGCTTAGTTGTTGAGAGTGCGAAGATTTCAACAGGGAAGTGTGGTTTTGTTGCAACAGTTGATCAAAGGGTAAATCCATCGAAGTGCCAACACTATGTTGCCGTGTGCTTACTCTGGATTTGATTCTGCTCCTCTATGATCTTCAATTTGTTGAGCAGAGCCTTGTAGCTGATCTTTAGGATTTTGGCTGCCTGCCGCCGATTCCAGCGCGTTTGTGCGAGTACTCGCTCTATCGCCTCACGCTCGGCCAACATCGCGGCGCGCTTGCCAATCTCGAGCAGCGACGGCATCTCCAGTTCGCCCTTCGAATTCAACGTCGGGTTCGGAACCGTCGAGTTCGCGGTGGAGCCGTTCCCGGAGTTTGTCCCAGCCGCTTGGTTGATCTGCTGCTGCCCCCCGTCCCGGATGCCCCATATCGGGCTCGCGCCGGAGCCCATTGATGTCACGATCGGCTTGTGCGTCGAAAGCTCGCGGATGATCTGCGCCTCGTTGCCGACAATCGTGTAGCGCTTCACCAGGTTCTCAAGTTCGCGGATGTTGCCCGGCCACGAGTACTCCATCATGCGTGCCACCGCGTAATCGCTGAACGGGGCAGGCGTCTTTCCGTAGTACTCGCTGTACTTCCGCAGGAAGAAGTCGAGGAATATTGGAATCTCCTCGCGGCGTTCGCGAAGGGGTGGGATATGAACCGTAACGACGTTCAGACGGTAGAAAAGGTCTTCGCGGAAAATGCCTTCCTCGACCGCGCGTTCAAGCGGCTTGTTCGTCGCCGCGAGCACGCGGACATCTACCGCGATATCCCGCTTGCCGCCCAGGCGCGCGAACTCCCCGTCTTGCAGCACGTGCAACAGCTTTGCTTGCAGCGCCGGATGCATTTCGCTGATTTCGTCGAGGAAGATCGTCCCGTTATTTGCCTGGTCGAACTTGCCGAGCTTCTGGCGGTTTGCGCCAGTGAAAGCTCCGGGCTCGTAGCCGAAGAGTTCGCTCTCGAGCAACTCGTGCGGAATCGCAGCACAATTTACCTTCACGAACGGGCGGTCGCGTCGTGACGAATTTGCGTACACCATGCGCGCGACCACTTCCTTACCAGTGCCGCTTTCGCCGCGCACAAGGACCGTGGCGTTCGTGTCCGCTACCTGCTCGATGGTGTTTTTCACTTCTTCCATCTTCGGGGAGGTTCCAAAGAGCATCGAGAAGTCGGTTTGCCGGCGTACCTGATCGCGCAACTGCGTGACTTCTGTCGTGAGTCGCTGCTTGTCGAGCACTTTCGTTATGCGAAGGTCGAGTTCCTTCGGCTCAAATGGCTTCGCAATGTAGTCATCCGCGCCGAGCTTCGAGGCCTTGAAGATGATCTCCGGGGTGCTCTGGGCCGAGAGCATGATCACCGAGACTTCGGGCTTAATCTGCTTGATCCGCTCCAGCGTCTCGATGCCGCTCATGCCGGGCATTGCCAGGTCCAGTAGAACCAGAACGGGATCGTAAACGCGGAACATGCGGATGGCCTCTTCGCCCGTTCCCGCAATGCTCACGTCAAAGTTCCGGCGCATGAGATAGGAACTCAGAAATTTCGCCATGGTGGTGTCATCGTCTACCACCAGGAGTTTCGTCTTCTGCGTCGGTAACATCCAGGGGACCCTCCGTGGGAATTCAAAAGCACACAGTGGCAACCTGCGTTCCAAAGCTGCCCATGCAACATCGCTACTTGTCCGACCCACTCTTTCCGGAATGAGTCTCGCAGTGTTAACTCAGTTGCAAATACCACAAATCATTGAGCTACAGCAGTTCAGGCCTCTGCTGCTTCAGACGTGACGCTCGGGTGCTAAAGTGCCGGGGCCGTTCCCACCCACAACATTGGCACCGTGCTTCCGAGACCCCATTGCGCGTATTCTACTGCAATTCCACTATTTGGAACGCGAATATCCATT
>Ga0196976_1000940_pt1 | contig 15410 bp, 8 predicted proteins | sample S3v_513CmetaG_FD_148644 | JGI IMG/M metagenome (GOLD analysis project Ga0196976, IMG submission 148644) | Soil microbial communities from Anza Borrego desert, Southern California, United States - S3+v_5-13C | ecosystem: Environmental > Terrestrial > Soil > Desert | place: USA: California...
TCGAGGTCGCGCTGGTCGACGACGTCGTCACCACGGGCGCGACCGCCGCCGCTGCGGCCGAGGCGCTCCGCGCGGCCGGCGCGAGGCGCGTCGTCGTGCTCGCGATCGCGCGCGCCGAGTAGCCCACCGCCGGCCGTCTGCCGGACGGCCGGTCGCGTCCGCTCGGGCGCGGCGTTCCGTCCCGAAGCCGCCCACGACTTTGTTCGGCTCGCGAGGACTTCGTCCGTCCGCGAGCCTTTCGCGTCGAGAGGTGGCGTTCTGAACCGTTACAGACTGCGCACTGAGCGCTGGCTTGCTCCCCTGCACTTTGTACGGTATGCTCGATTTTGTTCGTGCACTCCAAGATTGCGCCGGTGCCGCAGCAGCGGCAGAGTGCGGCTCCCGGTGGTGCGACGGTGGCCCGCAGCCCTGCGGCCAGATCGCACGGAGCGACCCCGTTGGGCTATCGTTGTGAAATAGGGATGTCCGCGACAGCGCTCCGGTTTTCCGGCCTGTCGCATGCTTACGGGGCACCCGCTGCCCTGAATAGCGCGGCGCCCCGTCCGTCCGATCGACGTGCGGCAGGTCCGTCCACCAAGGCCTTCTCGTTTCTCGCTGTCGGGCGCGCGGTTCGCCCGATTCCCCGCACACGCTGGACCGCTTCCTGACGGTGGCTCAGCGGTGCTCTCGTAGTACGCCGATGTCGTTTGGTGCTGTTCACAAACGGAGGAGATGACATGAAGCGTTGCTTCCGCTTCGCGCTCGCGCTGCTCGTTTCGGCGATGGCCGTCACGGCCCGCGCGGAAACCACCATCACCGTTGCGTCCTTCCCGAGCTTCGACGAGTCGACGAAGGCCGCGATCCCGCTCTGGGAGAAGAAGCACCCGGATATCAAGATCAAGCTCCAGTCCCTCGCCTTCGGCGACCACCACAACGCGATGATCACCGCGCTGGCCTCCGGCACCAACCTGCCGGACGTCATGGCGGTGGAGATCGGCTACATCGGCCGGTTCGCCGAGTCCGGCGGCCTCGAGGACCTCGGCGCGGCCCCGTACAACGGGAAGCCGCTGCTCAACCAGCTCCTCAAGTTCACCCGGAACCAGGCGACCTCCGGCCAGGGCATCCTCGCCGCGATGCCGGCCGACGTCGGCCCCGGCACCCTGTTCTACCGGAAGGACATCCTCGACAAGGCCGGCGTGACCGAGAAGGAGCTCACGGCGTCCTGGGAGTCCTACATCAACGCCGGCAAGAAGATTAAGGAGAAGACCGGCGCGTTCCTGCTCGCGCACGCGAACGACATCTACGGCATCTACATCCGCTCCAACCTGAAGGACGGCGAGGGCCAGTTCTTCGGCAAGGAGACCGCGGACGGCAAGATCAAGGTCCTCGTCAACACGCCGCGGTTCAAGAAGGCGTTCCAGCTCGCCAAGATGGCGCGCGAGGCCGGCGTGGACGCGAAGGTCGGCGCCTGGTCGAACGAGTGGTCGGAAGGCTTCAAGCGCGGCACGATCGCCACCCAGGCCATCGGCGCGTGGCTCGCCGGCCACCTGAACAACTGGCTCGCCCCGGACACCAAGGGCCTGTGGCGCGCCGCGCAGCTCCCGAACGGCGCGTACGCGACCTGGGGCGGCTCGTTCTACGCGATCCCGAAGAAGGCCGCGAACAAGGCCGAGGCGTGGGAGTTCATCAAGTTCATGTGCTTCGACAAGGCGCAGCAGCTGAACGCGCTCAAGTCGCTCGACGCGTGGCCGGCCCTCGTCTCCGCGCAGAACGACCCCTTCCTCGACCAGCCGATGCCGTTCCTCGGCGGCCAGAAGGCCCGTCAGCTCTGGAAGGTCGCCGCCGCCAAGGCGCCCGCCATCGTGGTGCACAAGCTCGACCCGGTCGCGACCGACATCGTGAACGCGGAGCTCGAGCAGGTCCTCGAGAAGGGCAAGGACATCAACCAGGCCCTCGCGGACGCGCAGCAGCAGATCGAGCGCCGCATCCGCCGCCAGTAACCTGATCGCGGCACAGTCATTTCGGAACGGGGGCGCTGGCCCGGCCCCCGTTCCGAATTTCCTTGTCTCACCAGGGCCAATAGCGGTAACCGGGGTTATCCATGGCGACAACGGCAGCATCCCAGGCGGCGCCGCCTGCACCCTCGCCCTCGAGCGGGCGGGGCTCGGCCGAGGAGGCGTACGAGCTCGTCCGCGCCCGAAGGCGCCGGCTCTGGCAGGTCATCGCGCACGCGCTGTTCGTCGGCGGCGGGCTCTTCATCGGCTGGTACATCGCCCGGCCCGACGCCGTGGTGCCGACGATGCTCCGCGGGTTCGGCCTCGGCTTCATCCTGGGCCTCCTCTTCGCCTGGCTCATCCCGTGGCTCGTGCAGGACAAGAAGACCGCTCCGTACGTCTTCGTGAGCCCCTTCTTCATCCTGTTCTTCACGTTCGGCGTCTTCCCGATCCTCTTCTCGCTCTACCTGTCGTTCCAGCGCTGGGACCCCACCACGGGCCTCGCGGGGATCCGGTTCGCCGGCTGGGAGCGGTTCGACACGAGCTGGATCGGCTGGCTGCCGATCCCCGGCAACTACCACTACGCGGTCACCGACCGGAACTTCGGGAAGGCCGCGTGGAACACGCTGTTCATCGCCGTGGCCTCCGGCGTCCCCCAGCACATCGTCGGGATGCCGCTCGCCTACTTCTTCCACACCTCCTACAAGCGGTTCCGGAACCTGATCACCGGCGCCTGGTTCCTGCCGTTCATCACCTCGTCGGTCGCCATCTCGCTCATCTTCAGCTCCCTCTTCTCGCAGCACTTCGGCGTGCTCAACGCCGCGCTCGACTCCCTCGCGCAGATCCCGGGCCTCGGCTGGATCCCGCACGGGCGGGAGGGACACATCAACTGGCTGGGCCGGGCCGAGTACGTGAAGCCCGCCATCTCGTTCGTGGTCTGGTGGCGCTACGTCGGCTGGAACACGGTGCTCTACCTGTCCGCCCTCCAGGCCATCTCCAACGAGCTGTTCGAGGCCGCGGAGATGGACGGCGCGAACCGGTGGCAGACGTTCTCGCGCGTGGTCCTGCCGCTCCTGCGCCCGATGATGCTCTTCGCCGTCACGCTGACGATCATCGGGAACTTCCAGCTCTTCGAGGAGCCGTTCATCATCACCGGCACCGCCGCGGGCGGGGTCGAGTACTCGGGCATGACCGCGGCGATGTTCATGTACCGCTACATGATCGAGTATCCGGACGAGTACGGCACCGCGTGCGCGATCTCCTGGATGCTCTTCATCGTGATCGCGCTGCTCACCTGGCTGAACCAGCTGATCTTCTCCCGGTACCGTGAGGCGGAGGGCGTGGCGTGAGCACCCGTAAATACACCCCCGGCCTCGTCGCCGCGTACGTCCTGATCGGCCTCGGGGCGCTGATGATGGTGGCGCCCTTCTACTTCATGTTCGTCTTCGCGACGCGGCCGCAGAGCGAGATCCTCGACATGCCGCCCCCGATGATGTTCGGGTGGGCGCTCGAGCTGAACTGGAACCTGCTGAAGCAGCGGCTCCCGAACTTCTGGGCCCACTTCGGCTACTCCGTGTACGTCGCCGTGGTGCAGACGGGCCTGCAGCTCTTCTTCTGCTCGCTCGCGGGCTTCGCGTTCGCGATGTACAACTTCAAGTTCAAGAAGCAGCTCTTCGCGATCATCCTGTCGACGATGCTCATCCCGCCGTTCCTGGGGATGATCCCGACCTTCCTCGTCATGAAGTGGGTCGGCCTCCTCGACACGCACGTCGCCCTCTGGCTCCCGGGCGCGGTCGGCGCGCTGGGCATCTTCCTCATGCGCCAGTACATCTCCTCGGCGGTGCCGAAGGAGCTCATCGAGGCGGCGCGCGCGGACGGGTGCTCCGAGTTCCGGATCTACTGGAACGTGGTGCTGCCGCTCCTCGGGCCGGCGCTCGGCACGCTGGGGCTCATCACGTTCATCGGCTCGTGGAACAACTTCCTCGGCCCGCTGATCGTGCTCCAGACGCACGAGAAGTTCACGCTCCCGCTCGCGCTCCGGACGATGCAGGACCCGCAGAACACGCCCTGGGGCGCCGTCATGCTGGGCGCCTCCGCGGCGGTGCTGCCGCTCCTCATCCTCTTCGTCTTCTCGTCTCGCAGGCTCATCGCCGGCCTCACCGCCGGCGCGATCAAGGGGTAACACGTTCGGCGGCGCGTCCCGGGGCGCGCCGCCGCATCCAGGCACGTCGAAGCGACGGCAGAAATACGGGGTGAATCTGTGGCTAGCGTCAGGCTCAACGGAATCGACAAGACCTTCGGCGACGGGCCCAAGGTGCTCCATGGCGTGAACCTCGAGATCAAGGACGGCGAGTTCGTCGTCTTCGTCGGTCCGTCCGGCTGCGGGAAGTCCACGCTGCTCCGGATCATCGCCGGCCTCGAGGAGGCGACCGCGGGCGAGATCTACATCGGCGACGAGCTCGCCAACGACATCCCCCCCGCCAAGCGCGGGACGGCGATGGTGTTCCAGAGCTACGCCCTCTATCCGCACATGACCGTCGCGGAGAACATGGGGTTCAGCCTCAAGCTCGCCGGCCGCCCGAAGGCGGAGATCAAGCAGGCCGTCCAGCGCGCCGCGGAGATCCTCCAGATCGTCCCCCTCCTGGAGCGCACCCCCCGGCAGCTCTCCGGCGGTCAGCGGCAGCGCGTCGCCATCGGCCGCGCCATCGTGCGCAAGCCGAAGGTGTTCCTCTTCGACGAGCCGCTCTCCAACCTCGACGCCGCGCTCCGCGTCCAGATGCGCATCGAGCTCTCCAAGCTCCACGACGAGCTCGGCTCGACGATGATCTACGTGACCCACGACCAGGTCGAGGCGATGACCCTCGGCGACCGGATCGTCGTCCTGAACGGCGGCATCGTGGAGCAGGTCGGCTCGCCGCTCGACCTGTACGACAACCCGGCCAACCTCTTCGTGGCGACCTTCCTCGGCTCGCCCAAGATGAACCTCCTCCCGGCGCAGACCACCGGCCGCAAGGGGAACGACCTCACGCTGCGCGTCGGGGAGGCGGGGCAGGTCGGGATCACCGCCCGCGGCGACATCGCCATCCCGGACGGCGAGCTCACCCTCGGCATGCGCCCCGAGCACCTCGTCATCTGCAAGCCCGAGGAGGGCCTGCGGGGCAAGGTGGACCTCATCGAGGAGCTGGGTGACTCGACGGTCATCTACAGCGAGCTCGCCGGGTCCTTCGCCGGCCAGACCAAGATCATCGCCGCGAAGCTCCAGGGCCACCAGCGGAACGGTCTCAAGGCCGGCGACCCCGTCGGCGTGAAGCCGATCCCGGGGACGAGCAACCTCTTCGACGGGAACGGCAAGGCCATCGCGATCAAGTAGCCCAGCTGCCCGAGCCTGTTCGCCGCGCCCGTGCCCGTGAGGGCCGGGCGCGGTTGCTTTTGGTGCATCGGGGCTCGGGCGGGAGCGTACAGGGGGCCGGAGAAATCGTTCGGAGCGGACAGGCGTTAGACTGGCGAGCCCATGGTCCGCCCCGCCCTCGCCCTGGCCGCCCTCGTCGCCCTCCTCCCGTCCGTGCCGGCCCGCGGCCTGCCCGCCGCGCTGCCGGTCCCCGGCGCCGGCGGCGGCGACCCCCTCGCCGAGCGGTTCGCCGCCGCCTCGGCGGCCGCGTGGCGCGATCGGACCTCGCCGGGCGCGCTGGCGCCCCTCCTTGCGCTCGAGACGCTGGAGGCCGAGCACCCGGACCTGGGCAAGCTCGCCGCCGTGTACGCGTCGCTCGAGGGAGACGGCTCGACCCACCCCGAGGTCCGCGCGGCGGCGCGGTTCCGGCTCGCCCGCGTGGAGCGCGCGCAGGGCAACCTGCTCCGGAGCGAGTCCAGGCTCCGCACGCTCGGGTTCGTCGGCGGCTGGCAGGTCATCGGCCCCTTCGACGACGAGGGGAAGCGCGGGTTCTCGACCGTGTACCCTCCGGAGGAGGGCATCCACGCCACGGCGCGCCACCCGGGCAAGGAGCGCGAGGTCGCCTGGCGGGCGGTCGCGAGGGAGGCGCAGGCCGGCGGGTTCGTGCACCTCGGCGCGACGCTGCGCCCCGTGCGCGAGGTCGTCGCGTACGCCGTCACGTCCGTCGTCGCGGCAAAGGACGAGCGGGTGCAGCTCTGGTTCGGGGCGAGCGGGGCGGCGAAGGTCTGGGTCAACGGCGCGCTCGCGCTCAAGGACCCGACGTACCACGAGGCGCGGCTCGACCAGCGCGGCGCCACGGTGACGCTGCGCAAGGGCCCCAACCGGATCCTGGTGAAGCTGTGCCAGCAGGACGGCCGGATGGGCTTCCACCTCCGCCTCGCCGACGGGCGCGGCGAGGGCCGATCGTTCACGGTCGGTGATGCCTTCGCCCCGGCCGCGAGCCCCGGGCCCGCGCCGGCGCCGATCGAGGACGCGGTGGCGGTCCTCGCCCGGCGCGCGGCCGTTGCCCGCGGCACCGCCGCGCCGGGCGCGCACGCCGCGCTCGCCGCCGTCCTCCGCGCGCGCGAGGCGGGCGACGAGGCCGACCGGCGCGCCGCCGCGGAGGCGGCGAAGGCGGCGGCCCTCGCCCCCCGCGACGTGGACGCCCAGCTCGCGGCGGCGTCGCTGGAGGAGGATCGCACCCGCCGCCGCGTGATCCTCGACGCCGCGCACCGGCTCGCGCCGGAGGATCCGCGCGTGCTCCGGCTCCTCGCCGAGGAGGAGCTCGCGCACGAGCGGCCCCAGGCCGCGGCGCGCCTCCTCGCGCGCGCCATCGCGGCGGCGCCGCGGTGGGCCGAGCTCCGGACGGCCTACGCCGAGGCGCTCGAGCGTTCGGGCCTCTCCGCGCGGGCGGCGCTCGTGGCGGAGGAGGCCGCGCGGCTCTTCCCCACCTCGCCCGCCGCCGTGCGCGCCGCCGCCCACGCCGCCATGCGCCTCGGCCGCCTCGAGCAGGCGATCCAGCGCGAGCGCACGCTGCTCGCGCTCCGCTTCGACGACCTCGCGGTCCGCGCGAGCCTCGCGTCGCGCCTCCTCGACCGGGGCGATCTCGACGGGGCGGTCGGGCTCCTCCGCGAGGGGCTCCGCGTCGCCCCCGGCGAGCTCGCGCTCCAGCTCCGGCTCGCCGACCTGCTCGCGGCCAACGATCGGATGGACCAGGCGGAGGAGGCCTACGCGCGCGCGCTCGACCTCTGCCCCGAGGACGCCGACGCCTGGGAGCGGCGCGGCCGGGCCCGCCTCTCGGCGGGGCGCGCCCGCGAGGCGCAGGCGGACCTCGCCCGGGCGCTCGCGCTCCGGCCGCAGAACCCCGCCCTGAAGGAGCTCGTCCGGAGCCTCACGCCCGACGAGGAGCGGTTCTGGAAGCCCTACCAGCTCGACGCCCGCGCCCTCGCGGCCCGGGCGCCGGCCGCGAAGCCGGACGAGGACGCGATCCTCCTCGGGGAGCTGCACGTCACGCGCGTGCTCCCCACGGGCCTCTCCTCCAGCTACACCCACCGCGTCGTCAAGATCCTCACGCGCCGCGGCGCGGACGCATTCCGGCGGCAGAGCCTCGCCTGGACGCCGGACCGGCAGGAGCTCCGCGTCGAGCGCGCGGCGGTGCTGAAGCCGGACGGCCGGACGGTCGAGAGCCACGGCGAGAGCGTCTCCTCCGCGAGCGAGCCCTGGTACCGGCTGTACTACGACCTCATGGCGCGCAACCTCTCGTTCGAGGCGCTCCAGCCCGGCGACGTGCTCGAGGTCGCCTGGCGCGTGGACGACACCGCCTCGGAGAACCTGCTCTCCGACTACTTCGGCGACGTGACGTTCGTGGACGAGACCTCCCGCAAGCTCCGCTTCGAGTACGTGCTGCTCGTCCCCGAGGCCCGGGGGATCTACGCCAACGCCCCCGCGGGCGTGGAGCACGCCGAGCGGGCGCTCCCGGGCGGCGTGCGCGAGCACCGCTACACGGCGCGCGATCTCCCCCGCATCGTGCCCGAGCCCGGCATGCCGGGGTGGAGCGAGGTGGCCCGGTACCTCCACGTCTCCACGTACCGGACCTGGGACGAGGTGAACCAGTTCTACTGGCGGCTCGTGCGCGACCAGCTGAAGCCCACCCCGGAGATCCAGGGGCTCGCGCGGCAGCTCGCGGCGGCGGCGACGGCGGGCAAGGGCGCCGCGATCCCGGCAAAGGCGGAGGCGAGCGCAGGGGCAGGCGGAGGAGCCTGCCCCGAAGCGAGCGGGGGGCCCGGGGGGGCGCGCAGCGCGTGCCCCCCCGGCAAGATGACTCCGGCCGATCCGGCCACCCGGCGCGCGCTCGTCCAGGCGGCGTACGGCTTCGTCGTCTCGCAGACCCGCTACGTGGGCCTCGAGTTCGGGATCCACGGCTACAAGCCGTACCGCGTCGATCAGGTCCTCGCGCGGCGCTTCGGCGACTGCAAGGACAAGGCCTCGCTCCTCCACGCGCTGCTCGCGTCGATGGGGATCGACTCGCGGATCGTCCTGCTCCGCATGCGGCGGCTGGGCCGCATTCCGGAGCAGCCCGCCTCGCTCGCCGTCTTCAACCACGCGATCGTCTACGTGCCCGAGCTCGACCTCTGGCTCGACGGCACCGCGGCGTACTCCGGCACGCGCGATCTGCCCGCCGAGGACCGCGGGGCGACCGTGCTCGTCGTGAACCCGGACGGCCCGCCGCGGTTCACGACGATCCCGGAGGCCGGGGCGGAGGACAACCGGCTCGAGGCCGAGCTCGACCTCGCGCTCGCGCCGGACGGCAGCGCCGCCGTGCGCGGGCTGTGGCGCGCCTCCGGCCAGGCCGCGCCCGACTTCCGCCGGACGTACGGTCCCGAGGAGGGGCGCAGGAAGCTCCTCGAGCAGACCCTGAGCCGGCTGTTCCCGGGGGCGAAGGTCGAGGGGGTCACCGCCTCGGACCTCGGGCGGATCGAGGACGACGTGGAGCTGCGGTTCTCCGCGTCGGTCCCGCGCGCCGCCCAGGCGGACGGCCCGGGGCTCCGCTTCACGCCCTTCGGCGCGGCGCAGGGCTACGCCGAGTCCTACGCCTCGCTCGCCGCCCGCACCCACGAGCTCGACCTCGGCGGCCCCCGCGACACGCGCTTCCGCTACCGGTACACGCTGCCCGCCGGCTGGCGCGTCGTCGACCTCCCCGCGCCCGCCCACGGCGAGACGCCGCTCGGGCGGTTCGAGCTCCGCTTCCAGGAGGAGCGCGGCGCGATCGTCGCGGAGGGCCGGATCGCGCTCTCCGGCGCCCGCGTGAAGGTCGCGGACTACCCGTCGTTCCGCGAGCTCATGATCCAGCTCGACCGCGCCTTCTCCCGGCGCGTCCGCATCGCGCCCGCAGCCACCGCAGCGAAGGAGACACCGTGAGTGGAGGCCACCTGACGCCCTTCCGCGCGCTCGCCCTGGCCGGTGCCGCCGTCGCCGCCGCCTGCGCCGGGCCGGGCCCCGCCGTGAAGCCCGCCGCGCCGGCCGCCGCCGGCGACCCCGGGCTCCTGTCCGTGCGCGTCGCACGCGCCGGCGATCCCTGGACCGACCTCGCGACGTCGCTGCAGGCGCGCCGCCTGCTGGACGCCGAGGGCGAGGCGGACGCCCTCCTCTCCGCCGCCGGGAACGATCCCGCCGGCGCGGCCGGCCTCGTCGCGCTCCGCCGGCTCGCGGAGCTCGCGGAGGAGTCGCCGGCGCGGAGCGCGCAGGTGGACGCCGGCCTCGCCCGGCTCCTCGAGGGCGGCCGGCTCTCCGGCCTGGCCGCGTACCGCGCCCGCGTGGCGCGCGCGCTCGCCGCCGAGGCGTCCGGCGAGCTCGCCGCGGCCGCCCGGCACCGCGGCGAGAACGGCGCCGTCACGGCCTGGACGCTCGCGGGCCCGTTCAGTGACCTGCGGGTGCTCGACTTCGACCAGCCGATCCCGCCGGAGCAGGGCGCCGTGCCCGCCGAGGTGGCCGCGCCGGCGGGGCTGCCGCCATCCCCGACCCGCACGATCGCGGCGCCCGACGGCACGCTGGTGCTCGTGGGCGAGCCGCAGCGGGGCGACGTCTACGCCCTCGTCGCCGACGCGGCGCTCGCGAAGGGCGGAGCGTACGTGCTCGCCGTGAACACGAGCGCGACGGTGCGCGTCCTGCTCGACGGCCAGCCGGTGTGGGAGCGCCGCGCGGACCGGGCCTTCCTGCCCAGCGCCACCGCGCTCCCGCTCGAGCTCGCGGCGGGCCGCCACCGCCTCACCGTGAAGCTCGCGCGGACCGACGGCGCGGGCAGGCTCTCGATCTCGCTGGCGCGCGCGGACGGAGCGCCGTCCGACGCGGCCTGGACCGCGCCCGCGCCGGGCAGCCCGCCGCCGCCCGCGGCGAGGCCGTTCGAGACCCGGCCGCTCGCGGGCGCGCGCGCGCTCGCCGCGGACCTCGCGCCCCGCGCGGGCGCGGTGGCCGCCCGGGTCCTCGCCGCCCGCGACGCGCTGGAGAGCGACCGCGAGACGGCGAAGGCGCTCCTCGCGGAGGCGCTCGCCCTCGCGCCGCGCTCCGCCACGGTGCTCGTCAGCGTCGCCCGCGCCCGGAGCGGCGACGCCACCCTCGACGCGCGCATCGGGCAGACGCGCGCGGAGGCTGCGCTCCGCGACGCCCTGCGCGCCGATCCTGGACACGCCGAGGCGCGGGTGCTCCTCGCGCGTCTGCTCGTCGGGACCGAGCGGCTCGACGACGCCGAGGAGGTGCTCGCGGGCCTCGTCGCGCCGGCGGCCGGCCGGCCTGGCGCGCTCGCGGCCCGCGCCCGCACCGCCGCCGCGCGCGGGCTCTCCGAGCGCGCGGAGGCGCTCGCGGCCGAGGCGTCCGGCGCCGGCGGGAGCTGCGAGGCCGCCCAGGTCGCGCGCTCGCTCGCGGAGCGGCGGCAGGCGCTCGCCCGCATCGACGAGACCACCCGGCTCCTCACGCGGTGCCGCGGCGGGCGCGACCTCCTCGCCCGGCACCTGCGCGAGCGGGGGGACCTGGCCGGCGCCGCGGCCGCGATCGACGGCCTGCTCGCGGCGCGCCCGTGGGACGTGGAGGCGGGGCTGGCCCGCGCGGAGCTCCTCGTCGCGCAGGGCCAGCCGCGCGCCGCGGCCGAGCGGCTCGGGGCCCTGGCGGCGCTCTGGCCGCGGGACGCGCGGCTCGAGACCGCGCGCGCGGGGTACCTGGAGCTCGCCGGCGATCGCGCCGGCGCCCGCGCTGCGCGCGAGCGCGCCCTCCTCCTCGACGGCGGCGACCTCGCCCTGCGCCGCGCGCTGGCGCTCGAGGACGGCAAGGAGGCGCTCGACGACCTCGCGTTCGACCCGCGCGAGACGATCCGCGCCTACGAGGCCGCGGGGAAGCGGAGCGGCACGACCGCGGTGATGGTCCTCGACGCGGCGGCGATCGACATCCACCCCGGCGGCGTCGCCACCGAGCGGACGCAGCAGGTGATCCACGTGCTCGACCAGGCCGGCGTGGACGAGCACGGCGAGGTCTCGCCACCGTCCGGCGCCGAGATCATCGCGCTCCGGACCCTCAAGCCCGACGGCCGCGCCCTCGAGCCGGATCGCACGACCGACGAGAAGGGCGCGATCTCGCTCGCGGGCCTCGAGCCCGGCGACTACGTGCTCGTGGACTACATCCGCGCCGTGCGCGCGCCGTTCGCGGCCCAGGGCTACGCCGCCGACCCGTTCTACTTCCAGGTGGTGGGCGAACGCCTCTTCCGCTCGACGTACGTGGTGCGCGCGCCGGCGGGGGCCGGCCTCACCGCCGACGCACACGCGATGCCCGCGCCCGAGGTCGTCCGGCAGGGTGGCCACGAGCTCGTGCGCGGCGAGCAGCGCGACGTGCCGCCGTACGTGCCCGAGCCCGACGCACCCTCGATGGGCGAGTACCTGCCGTACCTCGCCGTCGGCACCGGCGCGTCGCGCGAAGCCTTCCAGCGGAACATCGCCGATCGCCTCGCCGGGAAGACGCTCGCGACGCAGGAGATCGCCGCGTTCGCGCAGCAGATCCGGGCCGAGGCGAAGGACGCGAGCCCGATGGCGCTCGCGCGCGCCGCCTACGCGAAGGTGGCGCGGACGATCCTCGGCGAGGGGCCGCTCCTCGACGAGGCGAGCGAGGCGCTCTCGCGCGGGCGCGGCAACCGCCTGGTCGTGCTGCGCGCGGTGCTGGAGGCGCTCGGGCTCGAGGTGCGCGTCGCCCTCGTCCGGCCGTTCAACGCCGACCCGAGCTTCCATCGCTTCCCGACGCCGTCGGTCTACCCGGCGCAGGTCCTCCGCGTCCGCGCCGGCGGCGAGGTCGTGTGGCTCGACCCGAGCACGCGCCTCAACCCGTTCGGCGCGCTGCCGGGCTGGCTCGCCGGGTGCGAGGCCCTCATCCTCCCCGCCCCGGGCGAGCGCCCGTCGGAGGACCGGACGCCGGAGGCCGCCGCCCGCGGCGACGGCAAGGCGGTGGAGCTCCGCGTCGTCCTCGCCCCCGACGGCGGCGCCGAGCTCGAGGGCGCGGACCGGTACGACGGCACCCTCGGGGCGATGCTCAAGGCGCAGCTCGAGCCGCTCGACGCGAGCCAGCGCCGCCAGGCGCTGGAGAGCCTGCTCGCGCGCGCCTTCCGCGGCCTCACCGTCACCGCCCTCTCGTTCGAGGGCGAGGACGACCCCGCCGCGCCGCTCGTCATCCGGTGGAAAGGCCGGACGGCCTCGCTCGCCCGGCCCGAGGCCGGCGGGCTCGTGCTCGAGGCCGCGCTCCTGCCGGCCGAGCTCGGCCCGCGCTACGTGCGGCTCGCCGCGCGGACGACGCCGCTGCTCGTCCAGATGGCCGAGCGCGGGAGCAGCCGGATCGAGCTCGTCGCGCCCCCGGGCATGCGCATCACGGCGGCGCCGCCGATCCGCCTCGCGGGACCGTTCGGCACGTTCGAGCGGACCGAGCGCGCGACGGACCGCGGGTTGGTGCGGGAGGAGCGCCTCGAGATCCCCCGGGCTCGCATCCCGCCGGCGCAGTACCGTGACTTCGCGACGTTCGTCGCCCGGATCGACGAGGTGCAGGACGCGCCCGTGCGCGTCACCCGATGAGCGCCGACCCAGGTCCCCGGGGCCCCAGCCCCCCCGATCGAGAAAACTCCCGGGGGATTGACACGATCGTCGTCATTGCGTGAGCGGATTGGGCGGCACGTCGGCTGCAATCCCAAGCACCGTGCGCTTCGTCGTCCAGCTCCTGAAGAGTGTTCACCAGCTCCTCCGGCTGGTGGCCCCCTCCGCTCTCCTCGAGACCGTCCCCGTCCACTCCTCCACCGTACGCACGGCACGGCTTCCCCCCGGCCGCGCCGCGCGTCGGCTCCACTGACGCGGACGGAGGGCGGCGAGCGCACTGTGTTCGGAGGGCGTCCGCTTCCCCGGGCGGACGTCCTCCGGACAGCTTCGACGGCACGGAACGGCTGCGCGGCCCGGCCCCTCCCTCGACCGGGCCGTGCGCTTTTCGCGGTGAGCCTCCTCCCCGTTTTCAGCCGGTAACAAAGGCGCTCGCGGGTGCCGCGAGCCGTTCTGGGCGGCGCGCGAGGAGGTTGAACGTACCGACGGTCCGTGTCACGGTACGTCGATGTACGCCTCATCATCCGCGCCGCGGGCCGAGCCCGCGGCCCGCCCTGCGCGGCGACGGACGGAGACGGCGGCCGCGTGGGGCTTCATGGCCCCCTTTCTTGCGCTGGTCCTCGTCTTCCAGCTCTACGTGCTCGGGTCCGGCGTCTGGATGAGCCTCACCGACGCGACCGGGTTCTCCGACGGGGAGTTCGTGGGCCTGGACAACTTCCGGAACCTGCTCTGGGCGGACCCCGCCCACTCGGGCAAGTTCTGGCGCGCCGTCGGCACGAGCCTCCGGTACACGGCCGGCTGCCTCGTCACCCTGATCCCGCTCGCGTTCCTGCTCGCCACGGCGTTGAACCGGCTCCGGCTCCGGTGGGCCCGCGGCTATCTCCGGGGCGCCTTCCTCGTCCCCGTCGTCATCAACTCGGTCACGGCGGCGTCGCTCTTCTTCATGTACTTCAAGCCGTCGGGGCTCATCGACAACCTGCTCGGCGCGATCGGCCTCCCGGGTCAGCGTGCGTGGCTCATGGACTCGGACCTCTCGGTGCCGATCATGGTCCTCGTGACGCTCTGGCGGGCCATCGGGCTGCAGACGATCGTGTTCCTCGCGCAGCTCCAGACCGTGGACCCCGCGCTCTACGAGGCGGCGCAGCTCGACGGCGCGTCCCGGACGCGCATGCTGTGGCACATCACGCTGCCGCTGCTCCGGCCGGCGATGACGTTCGCCGTCGTGACCACCACGATCCAGTCGCTGCAGATGTTCGACCTCTCGTACGTCCTCTTCCCGGTCCGCTACGGCCCGGGCGGCTCGGCGCGGACGATCGTGGCGCACATCTACGAGATGGCGTTCTCGTCGAGCTTCCTCGTCGGCCAGGCCACGGCCGCCGGCTGGATCACCTTCGTCGCGATCCTGCTCATCAGCCTGCTCCAGTTCCGGGTCCTGGGGCTCGGGCGGCAGGAGCGCTGAAAGGAGGCGCACGTGAGGCTCCGCAAGGCCCGCGAGGTGCTGGCGACGCTCCCGCTCCTCGCCCTCTCGCTCGTGTTCCTGCACCCGATCCTCTGGCTCGCGGACTCCGCCTTCCGGCAGCCGGTGGACATCTTCTCGGTCCCGCCCATCCTGGTCCGGGATCCGGTCGCGGCCGTCCAGCGCTACACGCTCGGCGGCTTCATGCAATCGTTCGAGCGCTGGGGCGTCGGAAGGGCGTTGCTCGTCTCGGTGGTGGTGACCGCCGCCGCGCTCGCGCTGACGCTGCTCGTGTGCTCGCTCTGCGCCTACGCGTTCGCCTTCCTCGAGTATCCGGGCCGCGACGCGATGTTCTTCGGGATCCTCGCGCTCGTCATGCTCCCGATGGCGACGATGATCATCTCCACGTTCGAGACGCTCCGGTTCCTGCACCTCGACAACCACTTGCTCGGGCTCGTCCTGCCGTACTCGCTCTCCCCGATGGGCGTCTTCCTCCTGCGGCAGTTCTACGTGAAGATCCCGCGCCAGCTCTTCGAGGCCGCGCGGCTCGACGGCGCCTCGCACCTGCGCATCTGGTGGAGCCTCATCGTCCCGCTCTCGAAGCCGGCCCTGGCCGCGCTGGCCACGTTCCACTTCCTGTGGGTGTGGAACGACTTCCTCCTGCCGCTCGTGATCCTCCGGAGCGAGCGGCTGCACACGCTGCCGGTCCGCGTCCAGGTGATGCTCTCGATGATCTACCAGCCGCCGTACCAGGCGATCGTCGCGACCGGTTTCCTGGCGGCGGCGATCCCGCTCGTGCTCTTCCTGCGCTACCAGCGGCAGTTCATCGAGGGGCTCACCGGCGGGCTGCAGTCGTGAACGCCGGGCGGAGTCAGCTCTTCGGCGGCGCCCCGCTCACGAACCGCACCTCGTCGTAGCCGAGCGAGAGGAGCAGGCCGCGCAGG
>Ga0196976_1000941_pt1 | contig 15406 bp, 10 predicted proteins | sample S3v_513CmetaG_FD_148644 | JGI IMG/M metagenome (GOLD analysis project Ga0196976, IMG submission 148644) | Soil microbial communities from Anza Borrego desert, Southern California, United States - S3+v_5-13C | ecosystem: Environmental > Terrestrial > Soil > Desert | place: USA: California...
GATGTCGTCGAGCTACAACACCCGGCCGCTGGTGCCGGAGGTTCTGATATCGGGCAAGGAGTTCGCCGTCGTCCGGCCACGGCCCACCATCGCGGAGATGCTCGCGGCGGATCACATTCCGTCGTGGCTTAAGTAACGCGGGGGGTCCGCCCCCTGCACCCCCGGCGGGGGCCAGCCGGCCTCCGCGCTTCGGGACAGGAGGCGGCATGACGCTGCGGCGCGACGAGACATCCGAACCCCGCGTAAAGCTGACGCTGGCGCGGGCGGCGTTGGCCTGGGAGAGGCTGTGGCCGGCGTTGTGGCCGGCGATCGCCATCCTGGGGCTGTTCCTGGCGCTGGCCCTGTTCAATGTCCTGCCGCTGTTGGAGGGCTGGCTGCACGCCACCCTCTTGGCGCTGTTCGCGCTGGTCTTTGCCGGCGCCCTGGGCTGGGGATTGCGCAAGGTCCGCCTACCCGGCGAGGCGGAAGCCCGCCGCCGGCTGGAGCGGGACAGCGGGCTGGCACACCGGCCGCTGCACGCCGTGCGCGATACGCTCGCCGCGGCCTCGAAAGATCCCGCCACCGCCGCCTTGTGGCGCCTGCACCAGGAACGGATGCGGGCGCGGCTGAAGCAGCTCAAGGTCCGCCCGCCTCACCCCAATCTCGCCGCCCGCGATCCCTGGGCGGTGCGCGCCGCCGTGTTCCTGGTGCTGTTCGTGGCCTCGGCCGGCACCTGGGGCGACTGGGGACCGCGGCTGTCGGCGGCGCTGACGCCGAACGTGGGGGGTGGCACCGGCGCGCCGCTCCCCGTTCTGGACATCTGGGTCACCCCGCCCGCTTATACCGCCCTTCCTCCCATCTTCCTCAGGCCGCCCGCCCCCGACACCGAGCCCGCCACCATCCAGGTTCCCGTCGGCTCGACGCTGATGGCGCGGGTGGCCGGCGGCAAGTCTCTGCCGCATCTGACGGCCAACGGCACCGATACCGATTTCGCCAAAGTGGACGCCACCACATGGCAGGCCAGCGTCAGGCTCGATATCGGCGACCGCATCGCCGTGCGTCAGGGCGGCCGAGAGCTGGGCCAGTGGCCGATGGTGGTGGTACCCGACACCCACCCCGCCATCACCTTCACCGAGCCGCCATCCCCGACCGAGCGGTCGGTGCTGAAGCTGGCGTATCAGGCGACCGACGACCACGGCCTGACCCAGGTCAACGCCACCATCCGCCTCAATGTCGGCGGCGACGTGCCGGAAGGCATGGGCCGCGAGCCCATCGAGCTGAAGCTGCCGCTGGCCGGCGCCCGGCCCAAGGAGGCCAAGAGCGCCAGCTTCCACGACTTCACGCCGCACCCCTGGGCGGGGCTGCCGGTGCTGGTCCGCCTGTCGGCCACCGACGGCGCCGGCCAGACCGGGGTCACCCCGGATGTCGAGATCACCCTGCCCGAGCGCACCTTCAACCATCCCATCGCCCGCGAACTGGTCCAGCACCGCAAGGAGCTGACGCTGCGCGGCGACTCCGGTCGCGAGGAGGTGTCCCGCGCCATTGATGAAACCTCGACCCAGGTCGGCGCCTACGGCGGTGACATCGTCGCCTTCATGGCCATGCGCATGGCGGCGGGCCGTCTGGTGATGGACACCGAGGCCGGGGCGCTGCCGGCGGTACAGCAACTGTTGTGGGACACCGCCCTCAGGATCGAGGATGGCGGCCTGTCCATCGCCGAGCGCGAGTTGCGCGATGCCCAGCAGAAGCTGGCCGAGGCCCTGGACCGCAACGCGCCGGACGCCGAGCTTCAGAAGCTGATGGACGAGCTTCAACAGGCCATGGACCGCTTCATGGAAGCCATGGAGGAGCAACTTCGCCAAGCCCTGGAGCGCGGCGAGCAGCCGATGCAGGTGCCGCCGCAGATGGCCCAGCAAATGATGGACCGCAACGACATCCAGAACATGCTCGACCAGATGCGGCAGATGGCCCAGACCGGGTCCAAGGACGCCGCGCGCCAGATGTTGTCCCAGCTTCAACAGATGTTGGAGAACATGAAAGCCGGCGTCATGGCGCAGATGCGTCCGGGCGACAATCAGGCGTTCGACATGATGCGCGAGCTGGAAGACATGGCCCGTCAGCAACAGAACTTGCTGGACCAGAGCTTCCGCCAGTCGCAGCAGGGCCAAGACCCCGGCGAAATGACGGAGCCACCCTTCCCGATGCCCGGCAGCCGTATGCCCGGCCGCCAGGGCCGGCAGCCGGGAGGCCCGCCGCAACAACAGCCGGGACAGGCCGGCGACCCGCAGCGGTCGGCCGAACAACAGGAAGCCCTGCGCCGCCAACTGGGCGAGTTGATGCGCCGGATGGGGGAAACCGGCGGCGAGATTCCGCGCCCGCTGGGCCGCGCCGAACGCGCCATGCGCGATGCCGGCAAGGCGCTGGGCGAGGGTGATCCGCAGATGGCGATGCCGTCCCAAAATCAGGCGCTTCAGCAACTCCAGGAAGGCTTGCAGGATTTTGCCCAACAGATGATGGACCAGATGGGCATGCAGGCCGGCGCCATGCCGGGCAACCAGCCGATGCGTCCGGGCAAGGGCCGCGACCCTCTGGGCCGGCGCATGCCCAACACCGGCCAGTGGGACGACGGCGACGTGCGTATCCCCGAACAGTCGGAGCTTCAGCGTGCCCGCGAAATCCAGGACGAGTTGCGCCGCCGCTCCGGTGAGCAACAGCGCCCGAAGCTGGAACTGGAGTACATCGACCGCCTGTTGCGGCAGTTCTAGATCAACAGCCAGCCTCGCCCGGACGGGGCCGGACGAGGATGTCTGGCCGCCCCCCGGTTGAGCTTGGGCCGGGAGAAAGGGGACTTTCTCCGCGGTTTACCCCCTGCGTGCGATCTCCCGGTCGATACGGGCGGCCAGCGCGTCGCTGATTTCGGTCATCGGCAGACGGACCTCCGGGCTGTCGATCAATCCGGCCCGCCACAGCCAGTATTTGATGGGGGCCGGACTCGGTTCGGCGAACAGCAGGCGCGGCAGATCGGCCAGCGCGTGCCAGCCGGCCCGCGCACCCGGCAGGTTTCCCGCCAGCACCCGGTCGCGGATCGCGGCGAAAGCCCGCGTCTCGATGTGGGCCGAAGCCAGGATGCCGCCGTCGGCGCCTTGGGCCAGAGCACCGTAGTACAGCGCATCCTCACCCGTCAGCACCGCGAAGCCGGGCGGGCGGGCGCGCAACAGCTCGGAGGATTGCAGCGGATCGGCCGAGCAGTCCTTGACCCCGACGATGTTGGCGCGCTCGGCCAGGCGCAACAGCGTCTCGTTGCTCATGTTGACGGCGGTGCGATAGGGGATGTTGTAGACCAGAACCGGCTGCCTGGTATGGTCGGCCAAGGCGGCGAAATGGCGGTACAGTCCCTGTTGCGACGGGCGCGTGTAGTAGGGGCAGGCGATCAGATAGCCACCGACAGCCCAGGACGCCGTACGCTCCAGCGTCTTCACCATCTTGCGCGTATCGCTGCCCGACAACCCGAGATAAAGCGGCATGTCCCGACCGAGGCCGTCGAGTTCGGCGGCCACGACGGTCACAAGCCGCTCAACCTCCTCGTCGTCGAGCGTCAGCCCTTCGCCGGTGGTGGCGGCGAGGATCAGGCCATCCACCGGCTCGGCGGCATAGTGCCGAACGAGGCGCCGCAGCGAGGTTTCATCCAGTTCACCGTCCCGAAAGGGGGTGATGAGCGGCAACCAGATGCCATGCAAGGTTGGAGGGAGGGATTCCATGGTGATTCATCTCCTGGGCCGGGCATAACGCCGGTAACGGGGATGGCACACATGAAAAAACCCCGTCGAAACCGGCGGGGTTGTGGTCGATCCTGAAACGCAGGGGCTTACCGCGCGCGATGATCTCCACTCCCCGGAATGGGGAGTTTTTTCGATTTCGCGAGGTTGCGTCCGGTGATCATGGGCGCGATGATGCTTCGCTGGAACTGGCGGTGTCAAGACATCAAGAGCGGGCCGGTCGTTATCAGAAAAGGCGGGGCCTCCGCTCCCGATTCGCGGCCAACCTGCCGTCGCCAGCCATCGGAATCCGCCTCCACCCGCTGCATCGTGCGGGCCTTGCGCTCATGGCCGCAGCACCACCTTCATGCACTCATCCTGCTTGTGCAAAAACGTCTCGTACCCGTGGGGCGCGTCGTCGAGGCTCATAAGGTGGGTGATGACGAAGCTGGGGTCGATCTCGCCGTTCTCGATCCGCTCCAACAACGGCCGCATGTAGTGCTGGACGTGCGCCTGCCCGGCTCGGATGGTCAGCGAACGGTTGACGATCGAACCCATGGGGAACTTGTCGACGAATCCGCCATAGACCCCGATCACCGACACCGTACCACCGTTGCGGCAAGCCATGACCGCTTCCCGCAACGCCACGATCCGGTCGGTTTCCAACGCCATCGCCTGCTTGGCGCGGTCGTAGGCGCCGACCGCGCCAAGCCCATGCGCCTCCATGCCGACCGCGTCGATGCAGGCGTCCGGCCCCCGGCCGCCGGTCATCTCCTTCAAGGCGTCATGGACACTGTCGACCTCTTCATAGTTGACGGTTTCCGCCCCGCTCTCCCGCGCCATGCGCAGCCGATAAGGAAAGCGGTCGATGGCGATCACCCGCTCGGCGCCCAGCAGGAAGGCGCTCTTGATGGCGAACTGCCCCACCGGGCCGCAACCCCACACGGCGATGGTGTCGCCCGGCCGAATGTTGCAGTTCTCCGCCCCCATGTAGCCGGTAGGGAATATATCGGAGAGGAACAGCGCCTGTTCGTCCGCCATGCCGTTGGGAACCTTGATCGGGCCGACGTCGGCATAAGGCACGCGCGCGTATTCGGCCTGGCCGCCGGCGTAGCCTCCCAGCATGTGCGAATAGCCGAAGATGGCGGCCGGCGAGTACCCCCACATCTTCTCCGCCATCCAGGCGTTGGGGTTGGAGTTCTCGCACACCGAGAACAGATGGTTCTGACAGGAAAAGCAGCCGCCGCAGGCGATGGGGAAAGGCACAACCACGCGGTCGCCGACCTTCAGGTTATGTATCTCCCGCCCCACTTCGACGACCTCGCCCATGAATTCATGACCGAGGATGTCGCCCTTCTCCATGGTCGGGATGAAGCCGTTGTAGAGATGCAGGTCGGAACCGCAGATCGCCGTCGAGGTAATGCGCACGATCGCGTCGCGCGGGTTCAAGATCTTCGGGTCGGGCACCTGTTCCACGCGCACGTCGTTCCTGCCCATCCAGCAGGTGGCTCGCATCGCCGTCTCCATTGAGAGGGATTGGAAGGGACATCAGCCCGCCGGGGCCTGCGCCGGGTGTCTGATGCGGCCCAGGCTGGCCTCCGATCGCGCCACCTCGCCGGTTTCCATCATCTGCTTGAAGGCGCGCAGGTCTTCCTGGATTTCCTGCCCCGGTTCCCGACCGAACAGTCTGGCGATGGCGACGCCGAGCGCACCGCCCGGCGGGATGTACCGCAGTTCGACCGTGAGCACCGTCCCCCGCCCGCCCGGTCCGGGCTCAAAGCGTACCGATCCGGCGTTGTCCACGTCGCCGCCGGGCAGGGAGCGCCACGCGAGCCGTTCATTGGGTCGATCCTCGGTGACCTCGGCGTCCCACTCCACGCTTCTCCCGGCCGGTCCCTTCGCCCGCCAACGCGATCGTCCGTCGCCGACCGGCTCCACCGACTCCAGATGGCCCATGACGCGCGGCAGATTGGTGAAGTCGCGCCAGAAGCCGTAGACCGCTTCGCGCGGGCGGTTCAGGGTGATGGTCTTTTTCAAATGGATGGCATGGTCCTGCGCCCATCCCACCGCGGCGCCGATCCCTTGACTGCCGAGCCGGCGGGCGCAGGACAGGTCAAGCGCGGCGATCCCCGCCACGGCCGCCGCCGTCGCCGCGAGTCGGCCGCCGTCCCGCTGGGAGCGATCCGAGGCGTAGGCCGCCGCCCCCAGCAGAGCCAGATCCATCACGTCGCCACCGACCCTGGCCCACAGCCAGCCGGCCGACTGGGGACGGGAGAGAATGCCGATGCCGCTGGCGATTTCCCGCAGGCCGACGGCCAGCAGCGCGTCGCGGCTGTCGTCGCTCTCGCCGGCGCCGATCATCCGGGCGACACGGCGGGGTGCCGCCACCCCGGCAAGACCAAGGCCGAGGCTGACCCAGCCGATGGCCCGCACCATCCCGTTCCCGCCGCCGGCGCGGATCGCGCCTTGCCGTGCTCCCTGTATCACCATGGCCATCAGTCCCGCATCTTGGGATTTCACGTCCTGGCAACAGGTTCCGTCGGCGGACTGTCCGGCGGGCAGCCGATGTAATACCAAGTTCAGAAAGTTCTCCCTTCTGAACTTGGTATAGGGCCGCGACCGCGCCCCCGCGGGCGCGAAGCCAAGCGGCCGGATGACCGCGCCCGGCGTTTGATACGGGCGGCGTTTGAACACTTCCATGATTTGCCGCCCGTATCTCCCTTCCGCACAGTGCTCCGCACTGTGCTGTCGGGTTTGAACCAAAGGCGGTTGATGGAAGCCATCAACCGCCTTTGGTATGAGGGGTCAGAAAGTTCCGACCGCCGGTCAGAATTTTCTGGAACGGGTATAACTCTTCCGGCGCGCGCCGCTTACGGCGTCTCGGCGACTTGCAAGCCCTTGCCCAGCTTGATCTCAGTGATCAGCCGGTTGACCACAGCGGCAGCCTCGTCCACGCCGATGGCGAAGCCGATACCGCCGGGGCCGGGGCCGGGCGGGGAGACGGCGGTGGTCACTCCAACCAGCCGGCCGCCGCAGTCGAACAGCGCCCCGCCCGAGTTGCCGGGATTCAGCAGGGCGTCGGTCTGCACCATGCCCTCCAGCCGCGTGCCGTTGGTCGAGTCGATGGCACGGTTGAGCCCGCTGACGATGCCCACCGACAACGAACTGCCCAGGCCATAGGGGTTGCCCACCGCCATCACCCACTGGCCGATGCGCAAGCTGGTCGAACGGCCGCGATCCACCGGGGCCGGCAAGCGGCCGGTCACCTTCAGCACGGCGAGATCATGAGCGGTGTCGCGGGCCAGCCGCTGCACCGTCCGCCGCGAGCCGTCGGCCAGAGTCACAGTGATGCGTTCGCCCTGGGCCACCACATGGTCGTTGGTGACGATATGGCCGGTGGCGTCCCACACCAACCCCGCCCCCATGGCGGAAGGGCTGCCGGGGGCGCGCTGGATGGACAGCCCCACCACCGAGGGCGACACCTTGTCGAAGGCGTCGGCCAGCGCGTCCGACCCGAACTGCCCGCAAGCCCCGGAAGCAGCCAAGGCCGAAGCCGGCATCAACAGGCACGCCAGAGCGACCGAGGCCAAGAGACGTCCCATGGTGCCTCCCCTTACCCTTTCGAAAGGGATGGCCCCAAGGAGCTGTCCCAGCCGGTGCGTAGCGCCCGGATAAGGATAGGTTCGGCGGATTGAGCGCAAAGCCAAGGCGCCCGACCGGCGATCAACCAAGGCGTCCGCTCGGGGGTGGTGGGATTACCGCCGGTGCGGCGGGAACTCTGGAAGCGGGTTGCGGCGGTTCGGCTCTAGCGGCTGGCGAAGGGAGAAGACTTGTCGCAGCCGACGACATCGGCGCGCATGGCGTCCACCACCGCCTTGGCCAGGATGTCGTACCCCGGCATGGTGAAGTGGATGCCGTCATTCTGGCGCAGCACGCGCTGGCGGCCCTGGATATCGGCTCCCGAGGCCAGGAAGTTGCCGCGCCCGTCCACCGTCTTCTCGTACAGCGAGACATAGGTCACGCAACGCTTGTCGGCCAGCTTCTTGTAGATGCCGTCGATGTGTCGCATGCCCTTGTTGAAGTTGGCGTTCTGCATGGCCGGCAGTCCCGCCCAGATCACCCATATGCCCCGTCTGGCGAGATGCTCGGCGAAGGCTTCGGCCCGTTCGCGGTAGAGCCGGTTCCACTCGTCGGTGCCGAACGGCACGGAGCGAAAGCTGTCGAGGAACACCGGCTGGCGGTCGTTGGTGCCCATCAGCACGATGGCGGCGTCGAAGCGGTCGGCCGCCGTCACTTCCTCCAGCCGGGTCTGCCAGTTGAAAACGTCGACGCGGGTCAGCCCGGTGGCCGGCTTGGCCCGGCGCAGGACGCGGATTTTGCCGTCGTTCTTTAGCACATGCATCAGCCCATCGGCGATACCGGCCGCCAGCGAATCGCCGAAGATCGCGATGGTATAGGGCTCGGGCTTGTCCGCCGCCAGGGCCGGGCGGCCCAGTGCCGCCGCCAACAACAACATCACCAACAGGAAGCGCATGATAAGTATACGGGGTTTCCGAAGACGCGCGCCGAACCTATCAGGATCGCCCCGCCCCCGCAACGCACCGCGAGGAGAATCGTTAACGGCCGCCGCCTTGACGATGGAGGCGGGTTCGGGCAGGCTCCCGGCGCGTTCCGGCTCGCGCAGGGGTGGCGTTTTTGCTCTTTCCGACACTTGATTTCGGTCTGTTTTTTCTGGTGGTCTTCACCGTCGGCTGGACGCTGCACGGATCGGCCGACGGCCGGAAATTTTTCTTGCTGGCGTGCAGCTATTTCTTTTACGGGTACTGGGACTGGCGTTTCGTCTTCCTGCTGGGCGGCTCGACGGGCCTGAGTTACGCCGGGGCGCTGCTGATCGAGCGGACGGACGACCCGCGCCGCCGGCGCCATATCCTGGCCGCATCGGTGGCGATCCATGTCGCCGTGCTCGGCGCCTTCAAGTACCTCGACTTCTTCGTCGGTTCCCTGAACGACCTGCTGGAGGCCACAGGCCTGGAGCGCGACCTGCCGGTGCTGAAGGTGGTGCTGCCGGTCGGCATCTCGTTCTTCACCTTCCAGGGCATTTCCTATCTGGTGGACGTCTACCGCCGCGTCATGCCGGCCAGCCGCGCGCCCATCGATTTCTTCCTCTACATGTCGTTCTTCCCCCATCTGGTGGCCGGGCCGATCGTGCGGGCGGCCGACTTCCTGCCCCAGCTCAAGCGTGCCGCCGAACCCGGCAACATCCGGCTGGGCATGGGCTTCCTGCTGATCCTGGTGGGGCTGTTCAAGAAGTCGGTGGTGGCCAACTACCTGTCGGTGGAACTGGTGGACCCGGTCTTCGCCGAGCCCGGCACCTTCGCCGCCGCCGACGTGTGGCTGGCGGCCTATGCCTACGCCATTCAGATCTACTGCGACTTCTCCGCCTACACCGACATGGCGATCGGGCTGGCGGCGTTGCTGGGCTTCCAGTTTCCGCGCAACTTCAACCAACCCTACCGCGCCGACAGCCTTCAGGATTTCTGGCGGCGCTGGCACATGACCCTGTCGGCGTGGCTGCGCGATTACCTCTACATCCCCCTGGGCGGCAGCCGGGGCGGTTTCTGGCGGACCAACCGCAACCTGCTGCTGACCATGGTGCTCGGTGGGATCTGGCACGGCGCCAACTGGACGTTCGTGGTGTGGGGCACACTGCACGGCGCCGGGCTGGTGGCCGAGCGGCTGTGGCGGCGCGGGCATCCCGCCCGTCCCCAGGGCTGGCTGGGTCGCGCCTTGTCGGTGGCATGGGTCTTCCACTTCGTCTGTCTGGCCTGGATCTTCTTCCGCGCCGACAGCTTCGCCACCGCCTTCACCTTCCTGGCCGCCTTCGGCCACTGGGGCCAGCCGGCGCAGTTCCTCTCACCCTTCCTGGTTACCCTGGTCGGGCTGGGCTTCGCCGCGCAATTCCTGCCCGCCCACTGGCTGGAGCGAGTGGAGCGCCATTTCCTGGAATTGTCGCCGGTGGAGAAGGGTTTGTGCGTCGGCATGGTGATCGTGATGATCAACGCCATGGCCATGGAAGGCGTGGCGCCGTTCATCTACTTCCAGTTCTGAGCCCGTCATGCCCGACCGCAACCGCCTCTCTCCCGTCCTGCCCTCCACCGCCGAGGACGTGCGCGCCATCGCGCCGACACCGGAAACGGCGGGCCGGGTGCGCGACGCGGCGATGGTGCTGGCGATTTCGGCGGCGGTGCTGGCGGTTGTCGACTCTCAGGGGCTTTTGACCTGGGCGCGCGATCTTGCTCCGAACACGGTGTCGGAGGTGACGCGGCTTCTGGTCTACGCCTGGCACGTCACCATGGACCGCTTCGGCGCCGCCGACATCCACCCGATCCTAAGAAACCTGTTCCGGGCGCTGCACGACCTGTAGGCGCCCGGCGACAGAGGCCCGATGATGGGTTCCCATCATCGGAACTTGGCATAGGGCCGCGACCGCGCCCCCGTGGGCGCGAAGCCAAGCGGCCGGATGGCCGCGCCCGGCGTTTGAGGGTTCAGAAAAGTTCCGGCCGGCGGTCAGAACTTTTCTGAAACTGGTATTACTTCCGCACCACCATGCAATCGTCGCCCCGCGCCCGGACGGCGACGCAAAGTTGCCGCGCCTCTTCGTCCGAGCCGAAGCCGGTGGCAAGCAGGCGCAGAAACGGCGCGCCGTCGGCCACCTTCTGGGTTTCCACCAGATAGGGCTTCTTGGTGGTCAGTTCCGGGTGCTCGGTGACCAGGATGGCCCAGCCCACCGCTGCCTCCTCCTTGGAGAAGAAGGCCGCCAGTTGCGCCCCCACCGCCGAGGCCGGCACCCGCGCGAACTCCACCGACGCCGGGTTGACGGCCAGCCGGTTCACGCTGGGGCGCGACGAGGCGGTGACGATCTCCGGCTCCTGGGCCGAGACCGCCACCCGTTCCACCGCGCCGCCGGTCGGTCGCGCCGGTGCCGGTGCCTTCACCGATGCGGGCTTGGGGGTGGAATCCGCCTTGCGCGCGGCGGGCTTGGCCGCCGGAACGGGCACGACGTTTTTCGTGGCGGCGGCGGCCGGCGGCGCGGCTTGGACGGCGGGAGCGGTCGCCGTGGACATCGGGCCCACCTCGGCGATCGACGCCGTCGGCACGGGTGTGCCGGCGCAAGCCGCCAGCATGCCCAAAAGTCCCAACGCCAAACCGCACCGCGCACCGAATCGCATCGTCGTCCCCCATCCGTAAAAGCCGAAGCCGGAACTCTACGGCGCCCCCACCGCGATTGCCAGTTATCGCTTTTTCCACGACCGAAGGGCGTGATAGAAATTTCGGGTAAATCCGAATCGAATAGCCACCATTACCCTGCCGCCACTTTCTGGCTGCCCGCAACCCACCCACCGTTGATTCCGCCCCATGGCCGACGACAATCGCGACGATGTCCTGGTGACCACCCCCGAGCCGGCGGCCGCCACCGATCCTTCCCGCGCCGCCAATTTCAAGGAGCTGCTGCGCCGCCGCCGCGGCCGGACGCGCCGCGGTTCGGCCAAGGCCGCGGATTCCAACGGGGAGGTCGAGATCGAGTCGACCCCGGTCGCCAACCTGCCTGCCCCCTGGAACGGCGGCGGCGACATCCCGGCGCCGCGCACCCGCTCGCCGCGCCCGTCGTTCGCCCCGTTGGCCGCCGCCGGCGCCTCCCTCGCCTGGGTGGGCGGCTGGTCGTACCACATCGCCGGTTCCGTCGGGCTGGAGCGGCTGCCGGCGCTGCCGCCGCAGGACGTGGCGGGCTTCGTCTCGGTGCTGATGGCCTTCCCGGCGCTGGCGTGGCTGTCGGCCGGCTACGTCAGCCGGGGCCGCCGCCTCAAGCGCGAAACCGAGGAGGTCATCCGCCACCTCACCCAGCTCCATCAGGCCGGCGCCTCGCCGGACGCGCTGTTGTCCACCCTGAAGCAGGGCGAGAAGTCGGTGCAGCGCCAGCTTGTCCTCCTGGATCACGCGCTGGGCAAGGCCACCGAGCTGTCGGCCAAGATGACCGCCCGCATGGCCGAACAGCAGGCCGCCATCGAGGAGAGCACCCGCACCGTCGACCTGCGCACCGACCAGACCCGTGAGCGCCTTGACTCTCTCGCCGCCGACCTCACCAGGCGGGTGGCGGAGCTGAGCGACGGGGCCGAGCGCGCGGCCGAGGCGCTGAACGGCGTCGGCGACACCCTGGAGCGCCGTGGCCGGCAGGTTTCGGAGATCGGTGTCGACGCCACCATGCTGCTCAACAGCGTGGGCGAAACCTTCACCGAGCAGGTGGCCAGCCTGCGCGACGCCGTGCGCGAGGCCGGCGGCACCATCGACCGGCTGGTCGAGCGGGTTCGCGACGCCGAGGGCGTGGTCGACAAGCAGGCCGGCATCATCGACGATGCCGTCACCCGCACCGCCAATCTGGAAAAGCTGGTCGGCCTGCTGACCGACGCCAGCGAGCGGCTCGCGCACATCGACGCGCAGATGGACCGCCATGTGGCGGCGCTGGAGGGCGGCAGCGAGAAGGCCCGGCATCTCCTGGAGGAGGCCGGCGACGCGTTCGCCGAGCGCACCGACGCCCTGGCCGGTGTCGCTTCCCGCGCCCAGGAGGCGGCCGAGAGCGCCGCCCGCGCCATCGGCGACGCCACGGCCGCCATGGCCCAGCGCTCGGAAACCCTGGCCGCCTTGGCCGAAACCACCTCCGGCCGGCTGGAATCGGCGGCCGAGGCGGTGGCGCGGGCCGGCGGCGGGCTGGAAGGCCGCCTCCAGGACCTGGACGGATTGGCCACCGGCACGCTGGTCCGTGTGGACGAGGTCACCACCGGGCTCACCGCCAAGGTGACCGATGCCACCGGCATGCTCACCACGCAGTTGAACACCCTGGCGCACGGCAGCGACATCGCCATCGCCACCCTCAAGGCCGCGAGCGACGACCTGAACTACCGCGCCAAGGAGATCGTCGACGCCGCCGCCCGGTCGCGCGACGAGTTCGAGCAACTGGGCCAGTCGCTCGACGCCCGCAGCAAGGGGCTGTTCGAGGTCGCCGAGGACGCCGGCAAGCATCTGGACACCGTGGGTGGCAAACTCAATTCCTCGGTGGCGTTGCTCCAGGCCATGGCCGACGACGCCGCCGAGCGGCTGGAAAGCGCCGTCCACGACGTGGACGACCGCGCCCGCGTGCTGGATGGTGTCGGCAAGGACATCACCACCCGCGCCCACGACCTGTTCGAAATCACCGAGAAGCTGGCCGGCGACCTTCAACACGCCGGCGAGCGGCTGGAGCGGTCAGGCGAAGCACTCGACGGCCATGCCCAGCTGGCGCTTGTCCGCATGGCCGAGGTGGCCGACGGCATCGACAGCCGGCTGACCATCCTCAAGAACGGCGGCGAGCAGGCGGAAGTCCTGTTGCGCACCCTGGCCGAAGGCTCCACCGAGGCGGGCGGGCGCGTCGAGGCGTTGCGCGGCACGCTGGAGGCGGCCGTCACCATGCTGGAGGCGGTGGCCGAACGCACCGGCGGCCGCCTCGATACGCCGATGAGGACGCTGGATGAGCGCATCCGCACGCTGGAAAACCTCAACGACGGGCTGACGGCGCGGCTGGCCGACATCGACACCGCCATCTCCACCCGCTCCCAGGACCTCGTCTCCGCCGCCGAGCGGGCGGTCCACGGTCTCATCCAGGCCGGCACCGTGCTGGAGTCGCGTGGCCTGGGCATCGACGAGGTGGCCCACCGGGTCGCCGGCCACTTCGACGCTATCGGCAATCTCATCGACGCCCGGTTGGAAACGCTGGAAGCCGGCGCCCAGCGCGCCGGCCGCACGCTGGTCGAGGTGGGAGCCACCTTCCTGGAGCAGGCCGGCACGGTCACCGAGGCCGCGCAGCGCGCCCACGGCGCCGTCGCCCAGGCCGGGGTCGGCATCGAGCAACGCCGGAACGCCCTGGCCGAAGCCGCCGAAGCCGCCGCCCGCCAACTGCGCGAGGCCGAGGAGGCGTTCCGCGCCCGCGCCGAGTCCCTGGAAGCGCTGGCAGCCCAGGCCACCGCCAGCGTCGATGCCGTCGGCCAGGCCATGGAGAGCCGGGCCGAAACCGTGTCGCTGGCCGCCGAGGCCGCCGCCGCGCGTCTGGCCTCCCTCGACGGCGACCTGACCGCCGCCACGGAGCGTCTGGTGCCGCTCAACCGGGTGGCGGGCGATATTTCGCAACACCTGGACGAACTGACCCGGAGCACCGAGGGCACCGAGGAACGGCTGGCCGCCGGCCGTGCCGCGCTTGAAGAGGCGCACGCCCTGTTGCAGCGTACGGCGGGCGAGGCCCACGACCGGCTGGCCGGCTTTACCGATGATCTGCGCGGCCGCCTCGCCGCCGCCGCCGCCGAACTGTCTGCGCTGGCCGCCGGCAGCGCCGAGCCGGTGGCCGCCGCCGCCGAGATGCTGAAGAGCCGCCTGGACGGGCTGTCGGAAGGTCTGATGAACCAACTGGCCGAGATCGGCGCCACCGGCGACGGCGCCGCCCGCCAGATGACCCGTCTGGCCGAGACGCTGGCCGGCACGGTGGGCGAGTTGGAAAGCCGCCTCGACGGCCAGGGCGATGGCCTCCTGGGCAAGGCACGGCAGGTGGAGGCGGCGGCCCGCGCCGCCTGCGACGTGCTGAGCGAGCACACTGGCCGCCTGGAGGAATTGGCCGCCGCCGCCGGCGAACAGATCGGTTCCTGGGGCCAGGGCTTCCTGGAAGCGGGCGAGGCGGTGACCGTTATCGCCGACCAGACCGCCGAAAGACTGGAAACCGCCGGGGCCGCCTTCCGCCGTCACGCCGAGGAACTGGGCGACACCGCCGCCGCCGCCGGCGAGAAGCTGGAACAGGCGGTGCAGGCGGTGCCCGAGCAGATCGACCGCATCGACGCGGCGGCGCGGCTGGCGCTCGACCGGCTCTCCGCCACCGCCGGCGCGCTGGAGGAGCCCAACGAGGCGCTGTCCGACATCTCGCAGACCGTCAGCCTGCTGATCTCGGAGTCCGAACGGGCCATCGAGACTTTCCGTCAGCACACCGACGCCCTGGCCGAGGCGGCCGAGCGTGCCCGGCAGTCGCTGGAGAGCGGAATTCCCGTGATGCCGGGGCCGGCTGGTTTTCTGATCGAGGAACCCGACGACGACGAGGACGACGGCTTCCCGCTGCTCCCGCCCCCCAGCGGCGATCCGTTCCTGAAGACCTGCGGGCTGATCATCGAGCAACTGGAGGAACTGGCACTGGAGATCGGCGGCCAGTTGGTGACCCAGAACGGCGCCGACTGGAACGTGGCCAGCAAGGCCGACCGGGCGGCGCTGGTGCAGAAACTGGTGGCGGCGTGGGACGACGAGACGGTGGTCGAGGTCGAAACCCGCTACGGCGTCAACGAGGACTTCAAGGACAAGGTCGATACCTATCGCCAGGACTTCGAGGCGCTGTTCTCGCAACAGTCGAAGCACGGCATGCCGAACGTCCTGAACTCGGTTTTCCTGTCCTCGGACCTGGGTCGCCTCTACATCCTGCTGGCCCGCGCCATCGGCCGACTGAAGGGGGCGGAATAATACCGACGAGCGATTGAAATGACTTTTCAATCGCTCGTCGGTCGCCGCGACCGCGGCGGCGCGCCCGCGTGGGCGCGAAAGCCAAGCGCGCGGAG
>Ga0196976_1000942_pt1 | contig 15364 bp, 6 predicted proteins | sample S3v_513CmetaG_FD_148644 | JGI IMG/M metagenome (GOLD analysis project Ga0196976, IMG submission 148644) | Soil microbial communities from Anza Borrego desert, Southern California, United States - S3+v_5-13C | ecosystem: Environmental > Terrestrial > Soil > Desert | place: USA: California...
GTGATTGTCAGGGAGTATGCGACGAGCGAGCCCGCCGCGGAACCGCGTCCCGGACCGACGGGGATCCCGCGGTCGCGCGCGGCCTTGATGAAGTCGCCGACGATGAGGAAGTAGCCCGCGTAGCCGGTCTTCGTGATGACCCCGAGCTCGTACTCGAGCCGTTGCCGGACTTCGTCCGACAACGGAGCGCCGTACCGGCGCTCCGCTCCTTCTGTCGCGAGCCGAGTCAGCAGGTCGTTCTCGCTCGTGACACCCGACGGCAGCGGGAACGACGGCAGGTGGTACTTCTTTTCGAAGGCGACACCGACTTCGTCGGCGATCCTCAGCGTGTTCTCGAGGACGTCCGGCCGGTTCGGGAAGCTCGCGGCGATTTCCGTGTGCGACTTGAAGTACAGGCCGTTGTCGTACCGCATCCGGTCGCGGTCGGCGCGATCCTTCCCGAGCCCGATGCAGAGGAGCACGTCGTGCGCGTCGTGATCGGTTTTCGTGAGGAAGTGCGCGTCGTTCGTCGCGACGACGGGAAGTCCTACGTCGGCGGCCAGCTTGAACACACGCTCGTTGAGGACGGACTGTCCCTCGGACGCGTGCGCCTGCACCTCCAGGTAATAGCGTCCCTTGAAGGTCTCGGCGTACCAGGCGGCGACTTCGCGGGCGCCGTCGAAGTCCTCGGAGAGCAGGTGCGTCGCGATCTCGCCAGCCATGCAGGCGGAGGAGACGATGATCCCTTCGTTGTACTGCGCGAGCAGCTCGCGGTCGACGCGCGGCTTGGAGTAGAACCCTTCGGTGTAGGCGAGCGACGACAGCTTGACGAGGTTGCGATACCCCACGAGGTCGCGGGCGAGGAGCACCAGGTGGTAGTACGGCTTTGCGCCCGTTGCCGAGCGTCCACGCTGGCGGCGGTCGCCTGGGGCGACGTAGGCCTCCATGCCGATGATCGGCTTGACCTTCGCCTTCTTGGCCTTCTCCTGGAACTCCCACGCCGCGTGGAGATTGCCGTGGTCCGTGATGGCGAGGGCCGGCTGTTCCAGCTCCTGGGCGCGTTGGATCAGGTCATCCACGCGGTTCGCGCCATCGAGGAGCGAGTATTCCGAGTGGCAGTGGAGGTGAACGAAAGACATCGTGTCTCAAGATAGCGCGACGACGCGATGGTCGGCAGCAGATTTCTGCTACGGCGGCAATCTGTGGTTCATGACCGAGCGATGGGAGCACCCGTCGCGCGATCGCTCCTCGCGCTCCTCGCGCTCGTCGCTCCCTTCGTCGGCCACCCAGCTTCGCTGGGTACCCGGCCTCCTCAGAGGTCGCGCTCTGGGCGCCCCCACCGCTTGGTCACGAACCCAACCGTCACCGACGCGCTGTTGCCAGCCAGCGACGCACGGCGTCGTACGGGCGCTTCTCGTCATCTGCGCGCGCGATCGCGATCACGCGATGGATGGCAACGCGCGTGTTGCGCCGCTCGCGGACCCACACCGAATCGAACAGCGCGACGTCGGTGAGATAGATGCGGCGCGCGAGCAGCGCGGCGTTGTCCAGGCGCAGCCGCTCGAGCGCCCGCGGCGCCACGGTGCGCAGCTGCGGCCCGAGGCGGTGCACGAGGTTTTGCCGCGCCATCCGGAAGATGCTGTCGCGGAGCGCGAGTCGAAGGCGAATGCTCGCGTCGCCGGGATGCGCCTTGAACACCGAGTCGATGTCGTGATGCAGCGTCTTCCAGAACTGCGCCAGCAGCTTCTCGTCGCTCCATCGCGCTTCGGCCTCGGCGACGACGCGCGGATGGCCCCGCGACGCGAAGAAGTCCGCGGAGCCACGCGCCCCCGCCCAGTTCGCGAACGACTCGTTGAACTCCGCCTGGCCGCTCGCGTAATACGTGTTGTGGACCAGTTCGTGAATGACCGTGTTCGCGAGCGAAAGCGTGTCCGCGCGCAGCGTCGTCGAGACGAGCGGATCGTTGAACCAGCCCAGGGTGCTGAACGCGGCGGCGGGGCGCAGGTACGTGTCGAAGCCGCGGCGCTGGAAGCTGGCTTCGTCCGCGCGCGCCTTGGCGTAGTCGAAGTAGCCCTTGTACGGCACGCGTCCTACGACCGGGAACCACCAGCGGTGATAGGCCAGGCGATCGCGGTACGCCGCGGAGAGGACGAGCACCAGCGTGTCGCGCTCCAGCGGCGAGAACGTGGTGAAGCTTTCCTCAGCGTCGAGCTGCAGGGAATCAGCGGCATATGCGCGGGCGTCCAGCACGATGCGCAGCTTTTGCCGTACCAGGGGAGAGGTGGCGCTATCCGCGACCATCTCGCTGATCGGGCGCCGCCGCCAGAGGATCTTCGCTTCTTCCCAGCCGGCGCGCGCGATGTAGCGCCCCATGTCGGTCAGCGCGAGGAACGCGATGGCGGCGAGGACGATCGTGGCAAGGGTGACCAGCGTCCACTTGAGCCACTTCCGGCGCACGACCGCGAGCATCCGTCGCATGCGTTCGTTGAAGCCGCTATTGGAAGGCACGGCAGAATGCTACGTCGGAGGCGTACCCGGCGGTACTTGAGTACAGGATTGGCCTGATGGCGTCACCAAGCTGGGGCTTTCGTCGTAGTTTGTTGCAGGGTCCACGACGAGGGGCCGATGACTGAGCAATCCGGAAAGAATCACACGACGTTCACCGAGACCGAAGTGCGCTCCATCCTCGCCCGTGCGGCGGAGCTGGAGACTGCCACGGGGGGTGGGCTGGTGAGCGCCGCCGACCTGCGAAAAATCGCGGCGGAGGTTGGCATCGATGCCGGCGCGCTGGAGCAGGCGATTGCCGAGTCGCGCAGCCAACCGGCGACGATGAAGAAACGCTCTGACCTGCTGCGGGTGCTGACGCTGAAGAACCTCGGACTTGTCGTTGCTGGCGGGGTACTCGGGGCGCTGGCGATTGCCGCGGATGGCGGAGGCTTGGGGGCACTCACCGCGGTCGCCATCTTTGGGCCGAGCGCAGCTTTCGCCGGATGGCGGGCACTTCGCCACCGCAAGCATGGCAGCGTCCCCGCACTTCTGCGCGAGCTCGGCGCGTTCTTCGGATCGTTCGCCATGACCATCGCGTCACTGGTCGGCACGGAAGGATTCGCGTCTGCCGTCGCATGGGGGGTGATCTGCGGACTCGGCGCGGTGGCGATCACCAATCGTGAGGACACCGACGCCCGGATTACGAGCGCGTCGTCGCAGTAGAGCCTTTCACCGCAGAGGCGCGGAGGAACGCGAGGGGATGATTATCCCACTACTTCCCCCGCGTCCTCCGCGGGCATGTGATCGGGTCAAGCCAGGAGCGTCAGCCGGGCGGTAGCGTCACCACTGGCACTACCCGCTGCCGAGCGCTCGGAGCCAGACGCGAATAGAGCGCCGGCAATTCCGTTCGCGTAATCCTGTTGAAGGTGTTGACCGCGCGCCCCGCGTCTTCGCGCGCCCACGCCGCCTGCTGACGCTGGTCCGCAGTCGGTGGCGTGTTGAAGCTCTCGAGCGCTCTCATGAACGTGCCCGTCAGGCCAACCAGGCGATCGAATTCTGCCTGGGTGAGCGTCAACCGCGCGCTGATGGAGTCTGCTGCCGCAACTCCAGCGGCATTGCCGCCAAAGTCTGCCTTGATCGAATCCATCTTGCCGAGCTGCGAAACCACCGCTGCTCGCGCAGCGGTGAGCGACCGCTGCAGCGCATACAGGCTGGATATCGCGGCCTGTCTTGCCTGCCGGTCCGCGACCGTCATACGCTCGAGGGGATCGCCGTCCACCGTGAACCGTCCGCGCAGCGGCGTCGCGACCCCAGGAATTGCGATGCTCACCGTGTACGTCCCCGGTGTCACCATCGGTCCGGCCATGGGACTGGTGGCGCCACCACCAAGCCCGGAAGGTCCTGGTCCGCCTCCTCCAGTGGATGCTGGGAGGGGAACGGCCGGTTCCATTCGCATGTCCCATGACACACGATTGAGACCGCGCGCGACCGGTCCGTTCAGCCGCCGGATCTGGCGTCCGGTTGCATCCGCGATGGTGATGATCGCGTTCCCCGATGCCCCGTCGCGCACGTAATACGAGATGATCGGAGCAAACGACGGGTTCGGGGCAAAGAAATCCGCCACGCCGAAGGTCGTGCCGAGCGGGAACACGTTCCACTGACGCCCACGAGTCGCCGACACGAAGAGGGCGGGCTGCCGCATCGCGCTCTCCGTGAGTACTTCGAGCGGCGCGACATCATCCAGTACCCAGATCCCGCGACCATACGTCCCGGCGATCAGGGCGTTATCGCGCTCGTGGAATACGATCGCGCGCGTCGGCACGGTGGGCAGGTTCGTCGCGAGCGACTGCCAGCGGGCGCCACCGTCATTGGAGAAATGCACGCCGTACGCGTGACTCACCACCAGCAGGTGAGCGGATCGTGCATGTTCGATGATCCGGTTCACGGCGGTCGTGGCGGGAAGCCCGGCGATGATCTTGCGCCACCGCTGGCCGTAGTCCTCGCTCACGAAGACGTAGGTGCTGTCGTCGTTGTTGTAGTGGCCATCGAACGTCGCATACACGCGTCCCGGCACATGCCGCGATGCGAGGACGCTGCTCACGAACGTGTGCGGCGGAAGCCCGGGCACATTGCGCGTGACGTTGGTCCAGGTCGCGCCACCATCCCGCGTCACGGAGACCTGGCCGTCATCCGTGCCGGTGTACAGCACGCGCCCGTTGAGCGCCGACTCGCTGATCCACGTCACCTGTCCATAGAGCGGCACTGACAGCGGATTCGTGCTTGGCCCGCCACCTGGGGAGTAGTTCACCGTGCCGACCGCCTTCCCCATGATCATGACGGTATCGCGGTTCACGCGTGTCGACAGGTCACCGCTGATCCGCGTCCAGCTGCCGCCGCGATCAGTCGACTTGAACAGCGCGTTGCCCGCGGCGTAGACCACGCCCGGCGTGACACGCGAGAAGGTCAGCGGCGCCACCCAGCCCCACCGATACGCGGGATCATCGCCGACACCCCGGCCGAGTCCGCGGTAATTCTTCGCGCGCACCGCGGCCAGGTCGTAGCAGCTCACTGGGCGGCCAACACCCGGCTTCGCCGGCTGGCGCTGCAGCGTCGCGAGGTTCAGCCGCTGGATGCTGCTGGTAGTCGTGACGCTGTTCGTCTGGATGAACGCGTAATTCGTGTCGCGCGGATCCACGTGGAAGTGCATTCCGTCTCCGCCGCCGAGCGCGAAGACATCGCGCATCGAGATGCCGTTGCGGTTGCGGTTGGCCGAGGGCATGCACCAGTTGCCGTTGTCCTGGGTGCCGCCGCAGATCCAGTAAGGATCGCGGTTGTCGACGCTCATCTCCCAGTACTGCGCCATCGGGATGTTGTCGCGATTGTCCCAGGTGAGCCCGCGGTCGCGGGAGATGCCGACACTTCCGTCATTTCCCACGATCATGTGGTTGTGATCGTCGGGATCGATCCACAGGCCGTGGTAGTCGCCGTGCAACCGCGTGGGCATTGTGCGGAACGTCTTCCCCTGGTCGTCGGACACATACATGCTGAGACCCAGGCGATAGACGCGATTGCGATCCTGCGGGTCTGCGCGCACGACCACGAAGTAGCCGGCGGGCTGGTCCAGTCGGTTGTACACCTGCTCCCAGGTCTCGCCGCCGTCGGTGCTTCGAAACACTCCGCCAGCGCTTTCAAACGCATTGTTGCCTCGGCCGCCCATGACGCAATCGCCGTCACTTCCCTGTGGGGCTGGATAGCGTGATCCGCTGACCTCGATGTCCGCGTAGATCAGTTTCGGATCGACGGGAGACACGTCCAGCCCGATGCGTCCCATCTCCACCGTCGGCAAGCCGCTGGTGACCTTGCGCCAGCTGTCGCCACCGTCGGTGGACTTGTAGATCGCCGATCCCGGTCCGACGGTGATGCCGCCGTAGCTCTTCCGCTGCCGCTGGTAGCTCGACGCATACATGATCATCGGGTTCGTGGGATCCAGCACCACGTCGTTGGCGCCAGTGTTCTCGTCGACGTAGAGCACCTTCTTCCACGTGCGGCCGCCATCCGTGGTCTTGAAGACGCCGCGTTCGGTATTAGGGCCCCACATCCGTCCCTGCGCCGCCACGAACACGATCTCGGGGTTGGAGGGATGAATGGCGATGCGACCGGTGTGACGGATGTCGCGCAGTCCCATGTGCAGCCAGGACTTTCCGCCATCGACGGACTTGTAGACGCCATCGCCCCAGTAGTACGCGACGGTGGTCTCTTCACCGGTCCCTGCCCACACCACGTTCGGGTGCGACTTCGACACCGCGACGGCGCCCATGGACATCGACCCCTTCACGCCGTCGAACACCGGCGACCAGGACGTTCCGCCATTCGTGCTCTTGAAGATCCCGCCGCTCGACGCGGTGATGTAGATCTGGTCGGGTTGTCCACGGGTGCGGCCCACCGCGATGTCGTCCACCCGGCCGCCCATGTTCGTCGGCCCGAGGTTGCGCCATGTGACGTTCCCGAATGCCGTGGGTGGCGTGTGCGTGCTGTGATCGGCGGTCGCCTGCGCCATCGCCTGCTGCGAGGCTGCTCCCAACAGTGCGACGAAAGCCAGATGAATGCGTGCGGGCATCATGAAGATCCTCTGTTACGGGGCAGGCGTGGCGGGAAGGGTGGGAAGCGCGATCGGCGCTCTTCCCCGGGTCAATGCATTTACGGTGTTCGTCGCGCGCCGGGCGTCCTCGAAAATCCAGGTCATCTGGCGGCGCTGGTCTGCGGTGGGAACCGCGTTGAACGACTCGAGCGAGCGCATGGTCGCCGCAGCGGCGGGGAGCAACCGCTGGACTTCGTCAGCGATGCGCGTGCGCCGAACGACCGAGTCAGGAAGCGTGGCGGCCGCCTCGCGAACCGCGCCGAGGGTGCGCTGCAGGTTGTAGAGCGACATGATCGCCGCCTGCCGGGTGCGTCGCTGCGTCATGGTGAACCCATCGCTGGGATCGGCCTCCACGCTGATGTTGCCGCGCAGCTCGCGTGCGACTCCGGGGATAGCAATGGTCACGCTGTAGCGCCCCGGAAGAACCAGCGGCCCGGCTGCGGTCGCAGCACCACCACGTCCACCGCCACCACCACCGGCGGGTCGACCAGCGAGCGTAGGACCGCCTTCAGCCGCGAGCGGCAGGTCCATGCGCATGTCCCACGTCACTCGATTCAACCCGGCGTTCACGGTGCCCTGCAGCTGGCGCACGCGAGCACCCTGCGCGTCACGGATCGTGATGGTCGCAAAGCCGCTCGCGGCCTGACGCAGGTGATAGCTCACTCCCGCCGCGAACTCCGGATTGCTGAAGTACAACTCGTCGTCGCCGTACGTCGCGCCGCTGCTGAAGAGGTTCATCTGCCGCCCACGCGTCGTGGACGCGAGCACGGCGTCATCCTGCGCCAGCGCACGGGCCGTAAGCGACTGCAGCGGACCAACGTCGTCGAGGATCCAGATCCCGCGTCCGTAGGTGCCGACCACCAGCGCGTTGTCCCGCGCCTGGAACACCAGCCCGCCCACCGGCACCGTTGGCATGTTCGTGTTGAGCGAGTGCCAGGTGGCGCCTGCGTCGTTGGAGAAGTGCACTCCGCGCGCATGGCCGACCGCGATCAGGTGCGGCGAGGACGGATGCTCGGCGATGCGCGTGATCGGTGCGTCAGGCAGGCCGCTGGTGATCTGCCGCCAGGTGTCCCCGAAATTGTCACTCACGAACACGTACGGCTTGTCATCCGCGTTTCCGCGACCGTCGAAGGTCACGTAGACGCGCCCCGCGACCGTGCGGGACGCGAGCACGGTGCTGATGTACGTGAACCTCGGCACGCCCGAGATGCGTGACGAGACGTTCTTCCAGGTTGCGCCCAGGTCACGCGTGACCTGGACCTGGCCATCCGTGGTGCCCACGTACAGCACGCGCGGGTCCACGGCGGATTCACTGATCGACAGCACCGATCCGAAGATCGACGTCAGCGTCGGGTCGGAGACGCGCGAGCCGTTCGGCGAATAGTTCACCGCGCCGAGCGCTTTCCCCATCACGAAGATCGTATCGCGGTCGATTTGTGCCGTGAGGTCGCGGCTGACCGGGGTCCAGCTGCCGCCGCGGTCCGTACTGCGGAAGAGGACATCGGCGCCCGTGTAGACCACGCCGGGTGTCACGCTCGAGAACGTGATCGGCGTATTCCACTCCCACCGGTAGCGGTGCGGCCGCGCTGGTGCCGGCTGTCCCGCGGCGACATCGAAACAGGAGCGGGGACGCGGCGCCATGGACGGCCTGATGCTCTGCCGCTGCATGCTCGCGAGGCTCACGCGCTGCAGGTTTCCGTTCTGCGACTCCGAGATCATGTACGTGCTGTCGCGTGGGTCCACGTGCACATGGAAGCCGTCGCCACCACCAACGCTGTACGCATGCGCGCCCGAGATGCCGTTACGGTCGCGCACCGCGCTCGGCGTGCACCACGAGCCATTGTCCTGCGTACCGCCACACACGAGATACGGATCGCGGTTGTCGACGGAGATCTCGTAGAACTGCACGATCGGCAGGTTGTCGCGGTAGAGCCAGGTGGCGGTGCGGTCCCAGGTGATCGCGATGCCGCCGTCGCTGCCGACGATGATATGGTTGGGGTCCTGTGGATCGATCCAGAGCGCGTGGTAGTCGACGTGCAGCCCGGTGCGTGCGACGCGGAACGTCTTTCCCATGTCATCGGAGATGTGGAAGTTCACGCCAGCGCGATACAGCCGGTTGCGATCCTTCGGGTCCGCCCAGATTTCACTGAAGTATCCGGCCGGAGATTCCGCCGTGGCGTTGAGGTGCTCCCACGTTTCGCCGCCATCGATGCTGCGATAGACGCCCCCTTCACCAGCGCGTGTGTCGCGTCCCTGCGGGCCAGCGGTGCGCGTCGCGTCGGGAGGCGCGCAGTCGAGCGTCTGGCCGCCGCCTCCAACGCTGGCCACGAGCGAGACTTCGACGTCCGCGTAGATGATGCGTGAGTCACCCGGGAACATCTCGAGGCCGATACGTCCCTTGTCCGTCGTAGGCAATCCGCGCGTGAGCTTCGTCCAGGTCGCGCCGCCATCGGTGGACTTGTGGATGCCGGAGCCGGGCCCGTTGAGGATGCCACCGTAGTTGTTGCGCTGCCGCTGGTACGTGGATGCATACAGCACCTGCGGGTTCGCATGGTCCATGACGATGTCATTCACGCCGGTGTTCGGATCCACGTAGAGGATCTTCGCCCATGTGCGTCCGCCGTCCGTTGTCTTGAACAATCCGCGCTCGGGGTGCGGCCCCCACATGTGGCCCGCCGACGCGACGTACACGATGTCAGGGTTGGACGGATGGATCACGATCCGTCCGATGTGCCGCGTGTCTTTCAGCCCCATGTTCGTCCACGTGGTTCCACCGTCGGTGGACTTGTAGATACCGTCACCCCAGTCGCGAGCGGGGTTTGTCCCTTCGCCGGTGCCGACCCAGACGATGTCGGGCGCGGAGGGAGCGACGGTCACGTCGCCGATGGACATGGCTCCGTTGATCCGGTCGAACACGGGCTCCCAGGTCGTGCCCTTGTTGTTGCTGCGGAAGACGCCACCACTCCCGCTGCCGACGAAGATCACGTCCGGTTGACCGGTTCGACGTGCGACGTCGATGTCGGTGATGCGCCCGCTGAATGATGTGGGACCGATGGTCCGCCACGTCATGCTGGAAAACGGAGCAGGCGCGAGTCGTGGTCCGGAGGCTGGCTCGGGCGCGCCTTGCGCGGTGAGGGCAGCTGGAATCGTCAGCAGTGCGAGCGCGACGGCGGGGGCGGGGAAGCGGCGCATGTAATGATCCTTGGGAGAAGCCGCCACACGTTACGGCAAAACTGCAACGTTCGTAGCCAATATCAGCAGCCCAGATGCGGGCATCAGCACGGCGAGTGGCGCGGCCCCGCGCCGCTGCCCACATTCGCTTCGTGTATTCTCATTCCGCCGCTGACGGGGGGTGTGTCTGACCATTCGTGTGGGCTTGTTGGGCGCCGGCAACTGGGCCGCGCTCGCGCATATCCCCGGCTTCAAGCGCGATCCACGCTGTGAGCTCGTCGCCATCGCGGACCCGGTACGCTCCCGGGCGGAGGAATTCGCGAGCAAGTTCGGGATTCCCGAGGTTTATGACTCGCACGACGCGCTGATCGAGAATGCCGACGTCTCCCTGATCGACGTCTGTACGCCAAGCGCCACCCATTTCGAGCTTTCCTGGGCCGCGCTCCAGGCAGGGAAGCACGTCCTCTGCGAGAAGCCGGTGGCGTTCGACTACCGCGACACCATGAAGGCGGCCGCGCTCGCGAGCGAGAAGGGCGTGAAGACCAAGATGGGTTTCACGTTTCGATACAGCCCGGCCATGCAGTATGCCAAGGCGCTGATCGACGAAGGCTTCATCGGCACGCCGTTCATCTTCAACGGCTACGAGCAGAATTCACAGTGGCTGGATCCGTCCAACCCGCTGCGCCAGGTGGATCATCTCGCGGACCAGTCCACCATCCAGGTGTCGTCGCTCGAGGGATACGGCGCGCCGATCATGGACATCGGGCACTTGTTCATGGGATGCCGGTTCTCGCAGGTGGTCGGCACACTGAAGAACTTCATCCCCGAGCGCGTCGTCCGCGCGACGGGGAAAATGATGCGGATGAACATCGATGACGGCGACGTGTTCATCGGCGAGTTCGAGAATGGTGGCATTGGCTCCATCCAGACCAGCTTCGTGACCGTGGGCAATTATCCCGGCATCGAGGCGCGGATCTACGGCAGCAAGGGCGCCATCATCTGCCGGCTGGTCGAAGAGAACGGTGTGTGCGAATCGCTCAAGGTCGCCACGGCCGGCGAAGTCGAGTTCCGGGAGATCGACGTGCCAGAACGCTTCTATCCGGTCGGCGGCACGAAGCGCGAATCATGGCGATCGCTCTTCTATGCGAACCTCATCAACAGCTTCCTCACCGAGATCATCGATGGTGGTGAGGAGAACGCCGGCAACTTCGAGGACGGCGCCCACGTCCAGGCGCTGATCAACGCGGTCGAGGACTCACACCGCCACCGGCGCTGGGTTGCCGTGCCGGACCTGGCGGCTCCGCGCGTCGAGGTACCGCGCTACGATCGCACCGCCAGAGCCGCCACGCCGGTTTGATTCGCGTCGTAAGCCGAGGCCGAGAGCCGCAGCTGTAGAGCCAACTGCGGATTCAACGCAGAGGCGCGGAGGCGCAGAGGAACACCCATTCCGTCCCCCGGGTCCTACACGGTGGATTGATTCCCTCCCGAGCTAACCGCAGGGGTCGGCGAGGAACCCAGAGGATCTGAATTGAACACCTCTGCGTCTCTGCGTCTCTGCGTCTCTGCGTTGAATCAATCCCTTCCAGAGCCAACTGTCAGATCACCGCAGGGGTCGCGGAGGAATGGTTGTAACCCACGGTCGTAAGCCGAGGCCGAGAGCCGCAGCTGTAGAGCCAACTGCTGATTCAACGCAGAGGCGCAGAGGATCACCCCTCTGCGTCTCCGCGTCTCTGCGTTGGATTAATCCCTTTCGGAGCTGACCGTTAATCGGGGCTGAGCGCCGAGCGCCGAGCGCCGAGCCCCAACTCACGGCACCGGAACCTGGCTACCCGCCGCGCGGTTGATCGCCGTGATCGCGATCCTCGCATCATCCACCAGCCACGTCATCTGCTGACGCTGATCGCCCGTCGGCACGGCGTTGAAGCTCTCCAGCGTCCGTACCAACCCGCCGGCGATCGACTGCAGTCGGTCCACTTCGGCGACGAGCCGAGTCTGCGCTGACGTTGCAGCAGCGGCCGCTGCGCGTGCCGTCACCAGCGTCTTCTGCAGGTTGTAGAGGCGCATGATGGCCTCATGACGCGTCCGACGATCCGCCGCGGAAAACCCGCTGTCCATCGGGTCCCCCTGGACCACAACCTGGCCACGCAGCGGCTGGCTTACACCAGGAATCGCGATGCTCACCTGATAGTTGCCGGGCATCACCATCGGCCCAGCGCCCGCTCCAGCGGCCCGACCACCGCCGCGGGCGGCCGTCGTCGCCTGTGCCGGCACCGCCGGGTTCATACGCATGTCCCACGACACCCGGTGGAGCCCCGCGGTGACTGGCGCGCTCATGGTGCGAACCGTGGCGCCCTGCGCATCGCTGATCGTGATGACCGCCTGGCCTTCCTTGTTGTCGCGCACGTAAAAGGAGATCGCCGGATCGAAGTCAGGATTCGGCGCGATGAACTCCTCATGCCCGTAGAGCGATCCCAGGCTGAAGGAATTGATCTGCCGCCCGCGCGTTACCGACACGAGCAGCGCGTCGGACTTTGTCGCTTCCGCGGTCAGTGCCTGCAACGGAGCCACGTCGTCGAGAATCCAGATGCCGCGCGCGTAGGTGCCGAGGATCAGCGCGTTGTCGCGCGGCTGGAAGACCACGCTGCGCACGGGGATCGTTGGCATGTTGGTCGAGAGTGAGTGCCACGTCGCGCCACGGTCGTTCGAGAAGTGTGCGCCCCGCGCGTGTCCCACCACCAGCAGGTTCGGATCCCTCGGATGCTCCGCGATGCGGGCGACGGACGTCGTCGGCAGTCCCGTCGTGATCTTCCGCCAGCGCTGGCCGAAGTCATCGCTGACGAAGACGTACGTGTTGAAGTCGTTGTTGTAATGGCCGTCGAACGTCGCATACACGCGCCCCGCGCTTGCGCGAGATGGAACGACGCTGCTGACGAACGTGTGTGGTGGCAGCCCCGTGATACTGCTGGTGACATTCTTCCACGTCGCACCGCCATCGCGGCTCACGCTCACCTGGCCGTCATCGGTGCCGGTGTACAGCACCTTGCCGTCCAGCGGTGATTCACCGATCCAGGAGATCTGGCCGTACAGCGCGGTGAGGTCCGGATTCATGCTGGGACCGCCGCCCGGCGAGTAGTTCACCGCACCGATGGCCTTGCCCATCACGCGCACCGTGTCGCGATTGACGCGCGATGTGAGGTCGGGACTGATCGGGCGCCAGCTGCCACCGCGGTCGTCGCTGCGAAACAGCACGTTCGCGCCCGCGTACACGACGTTCGGCGTGACCGACGAGAAGTGCACCGGCGTGTTCCACGCCCAGCGGTACGACGGGTCATTGCCAACGCCACGCGCGGGGCCTGCGGCTGCCGCCGCTTGTCCGGCCGGCCGCTCGAGGCAGGACTTCGGACGGAACAACCCGGGGCGGGCGCTCTGCCGCTGCAGGTTCGTGAAGTTCAGCCGCTGGATGCTGTTCTGCGTCGACGAGCTGTTGACCTCGATGAACGCAAACGTCGAGTCGCGCGGATCGACGTGAAAGTGCATGCCGTCACCACCGCCCAGTGACCAGGCATCACGCGCAGTGATCCCGTTCCGGTTACGCACCGCGCTCGGCAGGCACCAGTTGCCATTGTCCTGCGTGCCCCCGCACACCACGTAGGGGTCGCGGTTGTCGACGTTCAGCTCCCAGTACTGCGCCAGCGGGATGTTGTTCTTCCACTCCCACGTCAGCCCACGGTCCCAGGAAATTCCCAGCCCGCCGTCATTGGTGACGATGAGATGATTGTTGTTGTCGGGATCGATCCACAGCGCGCGGTAGTCGGCGTGCAGGTTCGTCTGCATTTGCCGGAAGGTCTTTCCCATGTCATCAGACACCCAGAACTGGACGCCGTCGCGATACACGCGGTTCTTGTCCTTCGGGTCTGCCCACAGGCGCAGAAACGTTCCCGCGGGCGTGTCGAAGCGCGAGAACCCCTGCTCCCACGTCTCGCCACCATCAAAACTGCGATACACGCCTCCCTGGCCCTCGACCATCCGGCCCGCTGGGCGGCCCGTGCCTGTGCGCGACGACGGTGTGGCCAGCGCATCCAGGGGACAATCACCGTCGTTGCTGTTGAACGGATATGCGCCGCCCCCGACCTCGATGTCTGCGTAGACGAGGTTGGGATCCACTGGCGAGATGCTCAGGCCGATGCGTCCCATCTCCACCGTCGGAAGGCCGCGCGTGATCTTCGTCCAGCTGTCGCCGCCGTCCACCGACTTGTAGATCGCCGAGCCGGCGCCGATGGTGATGCCGCCGTATCCCTTGCGCTGGCGCTGGTGCGTGGACGCGAACATCACCTGCGGGTTCGTCGGATGGAAGATCACTTCGCTCGCGCCGGTGATCTCATTCACGTACAGGACCTTGCTCCAGGTGCGTCCGCCGTCCTTGCTCTTGAACAGCCCGCGATCCTGGCTCGGTCCCCAGAGGCCACCGACGGCGGCCGCGAAGACGATATCCGGATTCGTCGGATGAACCAGGATCCGGCCGATGTGCTGTGTTTCGCGCAGCCCCATGTGCGTCCACGACACACCGCCGTCCGTGGACTTGTAGACCCCCTCACCCCAGTAGTACGCGGGGTTGTTGCCGTGCCCCGTGCTCACCCAGATCAGGTTCGGGTCCGTGCGGGACACCGCGATGTCACCCATGGACATCATCGTGTTCACGTGATCGAAGAGCGGCGTCCACGACGTCCCGCCGTTCGTGCTGCGGAACACGCCGCCATTCTCGGGCAGGATGTACAGCTGGTCGGGTTGCCCGGTCCGTCGCACGATCTCGATCTCGGTGATGCGTCCGCCGAACAGCGCGGGACCGAGGTTGCGCCACGTAAGGGTGCGGAACAGCGGCGGCGCGAGCTGCGGGCCGTTGTCTGCTGGATTCGCGGCGCGCGCACCCTGCGCCGCCAACGTGGTGGGAACGATCGGTAGCGCGGAAAAAATCGCCGCGATGGCCAGCAACCTGCCTCGATTCATCGAATGCACTGGATGTCTCCGCGCTGCAATTGTGAAGTCAACGCCCACCGGTGGTGCCGAGCGCGCGCACTGCGGTCATCGCGCGTCCGGTGTCTTCGCTGAGCCAGGCCATCTGCTGCCGCTGATCCGCCGTGGGTACTCCGTTATAGCTCTCGATCAGCCGAAGCAGCGTTCCTGAAATCCCGATCAACCGATCGACCTCGGCGACGAGTCGTTCGTTGGCAGCTGCCGCCGCTCCCTGCGACGCGATCCGGCGCAGCGTGGTGCGTGCCTCGCCGAGCTGCTTCTGCTGCCCGTACACACTCATCAGCGCCGCCTGACGCGTGCGCCGGGCTGCGGTCGTGAAGTCGGCATCCATCGGGTCGCCCTGGATGGTGACGGGAGATGTGAGCGCAGCGGCAATGCCGGGAATCGCCACGCTCACCGTGTAGGATCCCGGCAGCACCAGCGGGCCGGCGGCTGTTGCCGCACCCCCTCGTCCACCGCCACCCGTCTGACGCTGGCCCGGTTGAGCGTCCGACGCGATCGCCGGATCCATGCGCATGTCCCAGGTGACCCGGTTCACTCCCTTTGCCGAGGGACCGC
>Ga0196976_1000943_pt1 | contig 15338 bp, 12 predicted proteins | sample S3v_513CmetaG_FD_148644 | JGI IMG/M metagenome (GOLD analysis project Ga0196976, IMG submission 148644) | Soil microbial communities from Anza Borrego desert, Southern California, United States - S3+v_5-13C | ecosystem: Environmental > Terrestrial > Soil > Desert | place: USA: California...
TGCGGCACGCGCCGCAGCAGCGCCTCGTCCGGCTCGTGCAGGCCGATCCACACGAAATGCCCGTCGCGCCCGGCCCAGGCGCCCGCCTCCTCGATCGGCACCTCGGCGACATGCCGGCCGTCGACGTAGGCCCGCGAGGCGATGACGTTCCCCATCCGCCCGGTCTCCCCTGTTCATCCGCTGCCGGACTGTAGCGATGCCGCGAACGCGGCGGAAGCCTGCGCGCGCCGCGCCATTGCGCTAGGATCGGCGCGGAACGGAAAGGGGGGAACGCCGATGCGGTACAAGCGCGCGCTGGTCGCGGCGGGGGTGGCTCTGGCGGCGGCCGTGGCGGCGTTGGTGGTGGTGCGGCCGTTCGACCCGCCGGCCCCCGATCCGGGCGACGCCGCGCTGGTGGCCCTGGGCCGGGACGTCTACGCCGCGCACTGCGCCAGTTGCCACGGCACCGCGCTGGAGGGGCAGCCGAACTGGCGCGAGCGCAAGCCGGACGGCATGCTGCCGGCACCGCCGCACGACCCCTCCGGCCACACCTGGCACCATGCGGACGCGCAGCTGCTGGCCATGGTGCGCGACGGCCTCGCCCCCTTCGCCCCGCCCGGCTACCGCGGCGAGATGCCGGCCTTCGCGGACGTGCTGAGCGCGCGCGAGATCGCGGCCGTCGTCGCCTTCATCAAGAGCACATGGCCCGCCGACGTGCGCGAACGCCAGGCCCGCATCTCCGCACAGCAGCGGTGACGATCGCGCCCGTCCCCCTGTTGAAGGGTGGCGCGCCGGAGGCGCCGGCGCGGCAGGAGGGGAAGGGACGACCATGCACCGGACATTCAGGCGAACATTCCTGGCCGCCGCGGCGCTCGCGGCGCTGCTGGCGGGCGGCTGCTCGCAGACGGACCATTACAGCGGCACGGCCGGCTATCCGGGATCCACCGGCCCAGGATCCACCGGCATGCCCTCGGGATCGTCCGCCGCCGCGCCCCTGGAGGGCAGCCGCAGCGGTGTGGAGCGCAGCGGCGGCGGCGTCTCCATCGAGCCCGGCCCCACCGCGCCGGGCGGCATGCAGCCGGGCACACTGACCGGCGACGGCCGCGGCGGCGCCCTGGATGAACCGGGAACCTGACGGGCCGGGAACCCGAGGGAGCAACCGAGGGGGACGAAAAAGTTCGGCTCCGTCCCTGGGCGCAGGCGGCGGAGCCGAGACAAGAGGCCGAAGTTCCCCTGTGTGCGGATGGTTCAACGCACGCCCCGGCTTCCCGGTTCCATCACCCCCTGCCCCAATCACCCCGGTCCCAGGTCGCGGCCGCGGTGGAAGGCGTCGTGCTCGGCCGCCGCGATGGCTTCGGCCAGCAGGCGTTCGAAGTCGCGCTCGGCGACGATCGAGTACAGGTCGATGCGGAAGCTGTCCTGCAGCGCCTGACGCAGGGCCTGCGCGCGCTCCATCGGTGTCATAGTGGCCGGTGTCATGGTGGCCGGTGTCATGGTGGCCGGCGTCATGGCGGCTGGCGTCATGTTCCCTTTCCCCCGCGTCGTTTCCGTGCCGCTGAGAGGTGAGGCCCGGCGGCCCCCGCCACAACCGCCCGTCCGGCGTGGGCTTTGCTGCATTGCGGGGAACCCCACCCTGTCCGGAGGGAGTACGCCCGCACGGCGCGGCGCGGTCCGGCGGGGCGCCGCCGGGCGCGGTGGTACAGGGGGTGGTTTCCGGACCCGCCGCCCACCACCAGATATGTCCCCACCAGATGTGTCCTATGCACGATTGTGGAGGGCGCCCATGTTCGACTCCGGGGAAATCGGCCGCATCACGCCCGACGAGCAGGCCGATGCCCTGCGCACGCTGATCGCGGTGTTCGCCACCTCGGTCGTGCGGCCCGGCCAGAAGCCGCCGCGCAACGCCGTCAGCGCCGAGATCGTCGACATCATCGACGAGGTCCCGCCCGAGCAGGCGGAGGCGGTGGCCCAGCTCTTCACCATGATGGCCATGCGCCTGCGCCGCAAGACGCGCCCGCGCAGCACCATCTTCCGCCAGGCGGTGGAGACGGCCCTGCTGGCGCGCGCCTACCACGGCGCCGCCACGCCGGAAAGCGAGGTGTCCTACGTGGCCGCCGACCGCCCGGCCCTGATCGACATCGACGCCGCCTGCGGCGAGCTGCTGGCCCGCATCGAGCCGGTGCCCGAGGACGACCGCCGCGCCTGGCTGACCGCCGACGTCATCGCCGCCGCCCTGGTGCACGCCGAAAGCGAGCAGCGCCTGGGCGGCCCCGACCGCGACGTGGGCGACATGGCGGTGGCCGAATTCCTCTTGCGCGCCGCCGCCCAGTACCTCGCCGCCACCGGCGAACGGCGGCGAGGCGGGTGACAATCAGGCCCGGCCTGCCGGTGCCGAGCCGGCGCCGGCGGCCCAGTCTGCCAGCGACAAGGGCAGCCGCGACAGCATTGGATCGGGATGGCGGCGGAGCGCCTTCAGGAACGGCCCGTCGGCCATGACGAGCCGTTCCGCCCCCATGGCGATGGCGAAGGCGGCGTAAAGGCAGTCGTAAGGCGAGTGGCCCACCGCCAGGGCTATGTCGAGTGCCACGGCATGCAGGCCAAGGTCGCTCGTTTCCGTCGGTGAAACGGCCTCCTGAAGCAAAGCGAGCCCCGTGCGGGCCTCACCCGGCGTCCAGCCGCCCTTCAGAACCTGCACCCACAGGACGTTGGTCGCTTCGTTGAGCCAGAAGTCCGGAACCAGCAGGTCTTCGCCGCTGCTCAACAGGGCGAGCGCCTGCCCGCTGTCAGCCTCCCGCAACGCCCATTTCAGCCCCACGGAGGCGTCGACGACGACCCTCACGACCCGGAACCGCCACCGGTGAGCCGTTGCGTACGCTCTTCCCGCGCCTGCGCCAGCAACTCGGCGGACGAGCCTGCGGTCCGGCTGCCGATGTCCCGCTGAAAAGCCGCCAGCCGTTGCGCGACCTCGGCCCGGCTCGGCTTCACGGGTTCGCCGCCGAGGGCCTGCCGCAGGATCTCCCGATGCTCGGCCTCCGCCGACCGTCCATGCTCGGCGGCCCGGATGCGCAGCTTACGAACGAGGTCGTCATCGAGATTGCGGACGGTCAAGGTCGCCATGGCATGCTCCGGTGCTGTCAAACGCAGCAATGACAGCAAATATGCCTGAAACGCACGTCCGCGTCAAAAGGACCATAAAGGCCCTCTCACACCGCCAGCTCCACCCGGTTCCGGCCGCCCGTCTTGGCGCGGTACAGCGCCTCGTCGGCGCGGGCCAGCGCGCGGTCCACGGTGTCGGCGCCGCACAGGAAGGCGGTGGCGCCGATGCTCACCGTCAGGCCGAAGCGGGCCTCCTCGCTCTCCACCTCCAGCCCGGCCACGGCCTCGCGCAGCCGCTCGGCGACCAGCACCGCCTCCCCCGCCCCGGTCTCGGGCAGCAGGATGGCGAACTCCTCGCCGCCCAGGCGGCCCAGCACGTCACTCACACGCAAATGGGCGCGGCAGCAGGCAGCGAAGCGCTTCAGCGCCTCGTCCCCCGCCGCGTGGCCGTGCGTGTCGTTGATCCGCTTGAAGTGGTCGATGTCGCACATCAGCGCCGACAGCGGCCGGCCGGTGCGCCGGGCCCGGGCCAGTTCGCCCTCCGCCCGCTCCAGAAAGGCGCGGCGGTTGAACACGCCGGTCAGCGGATCGGTCAGCGCCAGTTCCAGCAGCTGCTCGTGCATCGCCAGCAGCCGCCCGGCGGCGCGCAGCCGCGCCTTCAGCAAGGCGGCGTTGACCGGCTTGGGGATGAAGTCGTCGGCGCCGGCGTCCAGCGCCTTGAACTGCCGCCACGGCTCCTCGTTCGCCGTCATCAGGATCAGGTAGGCATAGGCGCTGCGCGGGTCGGACCGCAGGTGCCAGCACACCTCGATCCCGTCCAGCTTGGGCATCTCCCAGTCGACGATGGCGACGTCGAACCCCTCCTCCCAGGCCTTGTCCAGCGCCTCCTGCCCGTCGCGCGCCAGCACGACGCTGTGGCCGAACTCCCGCACCATTTCCGAGAGCATGGCGCGCATCAGGATCGTGTCGTCGGCGATGAGAACGCGCATCGGTGACCAATCAGTGTGCGACGGAAAGCATCATGGACGACCAATGCCCTTTGGGTGGACGCTTCCCTGACAGCACGCGCGCCAGAAAGGGATGCGCCATGACCACCACCCAAAGCCCCAATGCCGCCATCATGGACGGCACCATAATGGATGGCAACGAGGCCGCCGCCTCCGTCGCCTACCGCGCCAGCGAGGTCATTGCGATATACCCCATCACGCCCAGTTCGCCCATGGGCGAAATGGCGGACGAATGGGCGGCGCATCGCCGCGCCAACGTCTGGGGCGCCGTGCCGCAGGTGATCGAGATGCAGTCGGAGGGGGGTGCGGCCGGCGCCGTCCACGGCGCCCTCCAGGCCGGTGCGCTGGCGACGACCTTCACGGCGTCGCAGGGCCTGCTGCTGATGATCCCCAACATGTACAAGATCGCGGGTGAGCTGACGCCCTACTGCATGCACGTGGCGGCGCGCACGCTGGCCACGCACGCGCTGTCCATCTTCGGCGACCATTCCGACGTGATGGCCTGCCGCCAGACCGGCTTCGCCATGCTCGCCTCGGCCGGCGTGCAGGAGGCGCACGACCTGGCGCTGGTCGCCCACGCCGCGACCCTGAAGGCAAGGGTGCCGTTCCTGCACTTCTTCGACGGCTTCCGCACCTCGCACGAGGCGAACCGGGTGACGGTGCTGTCCGACGACGACCTGCGCGCCCTGATCGACGAGGACGCCGTGCACGCCCACCGCGCGCACGGGCTCAGCCCCGACCATCCGGTTCTGCGCGGCACCGCGCAGAACCCCGATGTGTTCTTCCAGGCGCGCGAGGCCTGCAACCCCTTCTACGAGACGTGCCCGGCCGCGGTGCAGGAGGCGATGGACCGCTTCGCCGCGCGCACCGGCCGCCGCTACCACCTGTTCGACTACGCCGGCCACCCGGAGGCGGAGCGTGTGGTCATCGCCATGGGCTCGGGTGCGGAAACCTGCGCCGAGACCGCCCGTTTCCTGGCCGACCGGGGCGAGCGGGTGGGTGCCCTGACCGTGCGCCTCTACCGTCCCTTCTCCATCGCCGACTTCGTCACCGCCCTGCCCGACACCGTGCGCCGCATCGCCGTGCTGGACCGCACCAAGGAGCCGGGCGCGGTCGGCGAGCCCCTGTACCTCGACGTCGTCGGCGCCCTGGCCGAGGCGCGCGCCGCCGGGTCCGGCACCGCCGAACCCGTGGTGATCGGCGGCCGCTACGGCCTGTCGTCCAAGGAGTTCACGCCCGCCATGGTCAAGGCGGTGTTCGACGAACTCACCAAGAACCACCCGAAGCGCCGCTTCACCGTCGGCATCGTCGACGACGTGACCGGCCTCTCCCTGTCCTGGGACGACAGCTTCGACATCGAGCCGGAGGAGGTGAAGCGCGCCGTGTTCTTCGGCCTGGGCGCCGACGGCACGGTGGGCGCCAACAAGAACTCGTTGAAGATCATCGCCGGGCACACCGGGCAGCATGGGCAAGGCTACTTCGTTTACGACAGCCGCAAGTCCGGCTCGACCACCGTGTCGCACCTGCGCTTCTCGCCGCGCCCCATCCGCGCCCCCTGGCTGGTCAGGCGCGCGGGCTTCGTCGCCTGCCACCACCACCCGCTCCTGGAGCGCATGGAGGTGCTGGAGCTGGCCGCCCCCGGCGCCACCGTCCTGCTGAACGCCCCCGGCACGCCTGAGGAGGTGTGGAACGGCCTGCCGCGCGAGGTGCAGCAGGCCTGCATCGACAAGCAGGTCGCCCTCTACACCGTCGACGCCACCGCGGTGGCGCGCGAGGCGGGGCTGGGCCGGCGCATCAACACCATCATGCAGACCTGCTTCTTCGCGCTCGCCAAGGTCATGCCGCTCGATGAGGCGATCGCCGACATCAAGGGCGCCATCGAGAAGACCTACGGCCGCCGCAGCGAGGAGGCGGTGCGCCGCAACTTCGCCGCGGTGGACGAGGCGCTGACCCACCTGAAGCGCATCGACCTGCCCGCCGCCCCCACCGCCGAACGCGTCCGCCCGCCGGTGGTGCCGGCCGGCGCGCCGGATTTCGTGCAGCGCGTGACCGCCGCCATGATCGCCGGCCACGGCGACCGCCTGCCGGTCAGCGCCTTCCCCGTCGACGGCACCTGGCCGACCGGCACGTCGAAGTTCGAGAAGCGCGCCATCGCCACCGAACTGCCGGCGTGGCACGCCGAACTCTGCATCCAGTGCAACAAGTGCGTGGTCGTCTGCCCGCACGCCGCCATGCGGGCGAAGGTGGCGCCGGAATCCGCCCTGGCCGGCGCGCCCGACGGCTTCACCACGCTGGCCTACAAGGGGCAGGAGTTCCCCGGCGAGCGCTACCGCCTCCAACTCGCCCCCGACGACTGCACCGGCTGCACGCTCTGCGTCGAGGTCTGCCCGGCCAAGGACAAGGCCAACCCGCGCCGCAAGGCCCTGGAGATGCGCCCGGCCGACGAACTGCGCGTGCGTGAGCAGGCCACCTTCGCCCACTTCCTGACGCTGCCCGAGGCGCCGCGCGAGAAGGTGCCGCTGTCCATCAAGCACGTGCAGATCTACGAGCCGCTGATGGAGTTCCCCGGTGCCTGCGCCGGCTGCGGCGAGACGCCGTACCTGACGCTGCTCACCCGCCTGTTCGGCGACCGCGCGGTGATCGCCAACGCCACCGGCTGCTCGTCGATCTACGGCGGCAACCTGCCGACCACGCCCTACACCAAGAACGCCGACGGGCGCGGCCCGGCCTGGGCCAACTCCCTGTTCGAGGACAACGCCGAGTTCGGCTTCGGCATGCGCGTCGCGCTCGACCAGATGGCCACCCAGGCGCGCGACCTGCTGGCCGCCCTGGCGTCCCACCTCGACCCCGCCCTCGTCACCGAACTGCTGGAGGCCCCCCAGGTGGGCGAGGCGGCGATCTCCGCCCAGCGCGCCCGCGTGGCCGAACTGAAGCGCCGCCTGCCCGCCATCGCCGGCCCGCTGGCCCGGCGGCTGGAGGAGCTGGCCGACCATCTGGTGCGCAAGTCCGTGTGGATCGTCGGCGGCGACGGCTGGGCCTACGACATCGGCTACGGCGGTCTCGACCACGTGCTGGCGTCCGACCGCGACGTGAACATCCTGGTCATGGACACGGAGGTGTATTCCAACACCGGCGGCCAGCAGTCCAAGGCCACGCCCATCGGCGCGTCCGCCAAGTTCGCCATGGCCGGCCGTTCGGTCGCCAAGAAGGACCTTGGCATGATCGCCATGGCGTACGAGCACGTCTACGTGGCCCAGGTCGCCTTCGGCGCCCGGGATTCGCAGACGCTGAACGCCTTCCTGGAGGCCGAGAGCCACAAGGGCCCGTCGCTGATCATCGCCTACAGCCACTGCATCGCGCACGGCTACGACATGTCCCACGCGCTGCACCAGCAGAAGCTGGCGGTGGACAGCGGGCACTGGCCGCTCTACCGCCACGACCCGCGCCGCCTCGACCTCGGCGAGGCGCCGCTGGAGCTGGACAGCGCCGAACCAAAGGTGCCGCTGCACGACTTCATGCAGGGCGAGGCGCGCTTCAAGGTGGTGGAGCGGGACGACCCCGAACGCTTCCGCGCGCTGCTGAAGGCGGCCGAGGCCAACAACCGCCTGCGCTACGACATGTACCAGCACATGGCCCATTTCGCCGAACCGCCGCTGGACCCCGGCGAGGATGATTGAGGGGAGCGCCACGCCATGGACCTTTCCACCGACTACCTCGGCCTGCGGCTCAAGCACCCGCTGATGCCCGGCGCCTCGCCCCTGGTGAACGACCTCGACGTGGTGCGCCGGCTGGAGGACGCCGGCGCGTCCGCCATCGTCATGCACTCCCTGTTCGAGGAGCAGATCACCCACGAGCAGATGGGCATGCTGGAGGCGCGCGAGGCCGCCGCCTTCATCTCCCCCGAGGCGCGCGGCTTCTTCCCCGCCCTCGACCGCTACGCCCTGGGGCCGGAGGGCTACCTGGAGCAGGTCCGCCGCATCAAGGACGCGGTGGCGGTGCCGGTCATCGCGTCGCTGAACGGCGTCACCGCGTCCGGCTGGACGCGCCACGCCCGCCTGATCGAACAGGCCGGCGCCGACGCCCTGGAACTCAACATCTACACCCTCGCCACCGACCCCGACCTGGACGCCGCGGACGTCGAGGAGCGCGCGGTGGAGGTGGTGCGCATGGTGCGCCGGGCGGTGGGCATCCCGGTGGCGGTGAAGCTGTCGCCCTTCTACTCCTCGCTCGCCAACCTCGCGCACTGGCTGGACCGCGAAGGGGTGGACGGGCTGGTGCTGTTCAACCGCTTCTACCAGCCGGACATCGACGTCGAGGCGCTGGAGGCCGCACCGCGCCTGGAACTCTCCACGCCGTCCGAACTGCGGTTGCGCCTGCGCTGGCTGGCCAACCTGTCCGGCCGCATCCGCCCCTCCCTGGCGGCCAGCGGCGGCGTGCACAGCGCCGTCGACGCGCTGAAGGCGGTGATGGCCGGCGCGCACGCCGTGCAGGTGGTCTCCGCCCTGCTCCAGCACGGCCCCGAACGCCTGGGCGTCCTGATCCGCGACCTGGAACGCTGGCTGGAGGAGCACGAATACGACAGCCTGGCGCAGGCGCAAGGCAGCATGAACCTGCTCCGCTGCCCCGACCCCGCCGCCTTCGAACGCGGCAACTACCAGAAGATCCTGCAAAGCTGGAAACGCGTGGGGTGGTGATTATAAACCCCTCCCCTGCCTCCGGCGGGGGAGGGAAGCCCGCGCAAGCGGGCAGGGTGGGGGCAAGTTGTTCGCGAAAATCAGCGGCGCCTAACGCTGGCGAAAAGGGTAATGATCAAAAACACGAAGACTAAAAGATCAGAAGATTATAAGAACCTCTCCCACGCACCAGCTGCGCGCAAAGCTACGCCGCTGCCAAGCACTTCTGATCTTTCAATCTTTCAATCTTCGTGTTTTTGATCAACCCTTATCCCGCCAGCCGTTGCCCCACCCTTCCCATGCTGTGCATGGGCCCCTTCCCTCCCCCGCTTCGCAGGGAGGGCTATCGCATATGAAAATTTTAGGTTCATACTTTGCCCAGATTGGGCGGCAGCGAACCTAAAACGTACTTCCCCTGACGCGCGCGGAATCAGACTCTTGCGTGGAATAGCCAAGGTGAAGGCCATATGCGATAGCCCTGGCTTCGCAGGGGAGGGAGTTTATTAACCCCCCATTAGGAAAACCTCGCCACGCTCGTTCGTGGGAAAATATCCCACTCACAACGCCGAAGCGGGAGGACGCGCCATGGCTTTCACCTACACCGTGGTCGACACCGGCCAGACCGGCTTCTACGGCAACACCAACACCATCACCCGTCCCGCCGCCGGGGCCGACTTCCACGGCCAGGACGCCATCTACAGCGGCAACCAGCCGTCCTACCGCAGCAACGGCGACGGCACCGTCAGCGACCTCAACACCGGGCTGACCTGGGCGCAAGCACCCACCACGTCCAAGCTGACGTGGAGTGCGGCCGTGTCGAACGGCGACTCCCTGGTGCTGGGCGGGCACGACGACTGGCGCCTGCCCACCATCAAGGAGCTGTACTCGCTGATCAAGTTCAGCGGCAGCACCGGCAGCAGCGCCGCCACCTCCACCCCCTACATCGACAGCGGCGTCTTCGGCTTCAAATACGAAAGCACCAGCACCGGCTCCCGCTTCATCGACTGCCAGTACTGGTCCGCCACGCCCTACCTCGGCACCACCATGCAGGGCGACCCGACGGCGTTCGGCGTGAATTTCGCGGACGGGCGCATCAAGGGCTACCCGGTCACCGTCAACGGCAAGGAGTATTCGCTCTACGCCCTCTACGTGCGCGGCAACACCAGCTACGGCGTCAACGACTTCCGCGACAACGGCGACGGCACGGTCACCGACCTCGCCACCGGGTTGATGTGGGCCAAGGCCGACAGCGGCACCGGCATGGAGTGGAAGCAGGCCCTGTCCTACGCCGAGGGCGCCACCACCGCCGGCCACACCGACTGGCGCCTGCCCAATGCCAAGGAGCTGGAGAGCATCGTCGACTACTCCCGCTCCCCCGCCGCCAGCGATCCCACACAGCTCGGCCCGGCCATCGATCCGGTGTTCTCCGTCACCAACACCGGCACCGCCGCCTCCCCCGACTACCCGTACTACTGGAGCGGCACGACGCACGTGGAGGGCGGCACCGGCGACTACGCCGTCTACCAGACGGTCGGCAAGGCCTGGGGCTTCATGAACTTCGGCAAGGGCTATCAGCTCACCGACGTGCACGGCGCCGGCTCCCAGCGCAGCGACCCGAAGACCGGCGACGCCTCGGACTACCCCACCGGCCACGGCCCGCAGGGCGACGTCATCCGCATCGACAACTATGTCCGCGTGGTGCGCGACGCCGGCTCCTCCGCCACCTCCGGCCAGACCGTCAACGGCACCGACGCGGCGCAGACGCTGACCGCCGGCACCGGCAACGACACCGTGTCGGCCGGCGGTGGCGCCGACGTGGTGTCCGGGCTGGCCGGGCGCGACGTGCTGTACGGCGAGGCCGGCGCCGACACGCTGTGGGGCGGCGACAACGCCGACGCGCTGTACGGCGGCGCCGACGCCGACGCCCTCTACGGCAACCTGGGCCTGGACACGCTGTACGGCGGCGAGGCCGGCGACGCCCTGTTCGGCGGCCAGGGCAACGACCTGCTGTCCGGCGAGGTCGGCGCCGACGCCCTCTACGGCAACCTCGCCGCCGACGTGATGTACGGCGGCGCCGGGGCGGATTCGCTGTTCGGCGGCCAAGGCAACGACGCGCTGTACGGCGGCGACGACGCCGACGTGCTGTGGGGCAACCTGGGGTCCGACACCATGACCGGCGGCAGCGGCGCCGACCGCTTCGGCGTGGGCGGCGGCGCCGACACCGTCACCGACTTCACCTACGCCGAGGGCGACCGGATCGTCCGCTCCTCCGGCACCACCTGGACCGCCACCGACGGCGGCGCCGGCGCCGTGGTCACGCTGGGCAACGGCGCCCAGGTGACGCTCACCGGCATCAAGGCCAGCGCCGTCACCGCCGACTGGTTCGTGACGGGATAGAGGCGTGGACGGCCCGCCATGGATTGACACCCTTCAATCACAAAATAACTTGCAATGCAAGAATATGACTTTTCAACACTAATCATGCATTGATATGCATCTATTGACCACACCTTCCTGATGCAGTCATGGTTCGCCCCCAGCGCAGATTCGCAATGGGGAGACGATGGTGTCCACGTTTACTGGCACAGCGGGAAATGATTCACTGATTGGCGGGGCCGGTGCCGATACGTTGTCCGGCCTCCTCGGAAACGATACGCTGAGCGGGGGCGCCGGCAACGACCTTATGAACGGCGGGGACGGCAACGATCTGCTGACCGACGGACGTGTGGGCTTCCAAGATGCGGTATTCGTCTATCCTGGGCTGGGCCGCTTGGCGGGGGATTGGACGTCGCAGGACGTCTATCCGCGGTTGCTCGGCGATTCAAACGGCGATGGGCGGAGCGACATCATCGCCTTCGGCAGCTACACAGTCGTCCTTCCCGGCAACGCCGACGGCACGTTCGGCACGTATTTCCAGGGTTCGGCCAATTACGGCACGAACGGCGGGTGGAACAGCCAGAACGTCTATCCGCGCCTCATCGGCGACGTGAACGGCGACGGGCGTGACGACATCGTGGCGTTCGGCGGCGAGACCTACGTCGCAATCGCAAAGTCCGATGGAACGTTTGCACCGTCAATGCTGGCGTCCACGAACTATGGCACCACGGGAGGCTGGAACAGCCAGGACCGGTGGACGCGCCTCTTGGGCGACGTGAACGGCGATGGCCGGGACGACATCGTGGCGTTCGGCGGTGACACCTACGTGGCCCTCGCCAAGGCCGATGGCACTTTCAACACCGGCATCCTTGGACTTGCGGGGCTGGGCGACAACAACGGGTGGAACAGCCAGGACAAGTGGCCGCGCCTGCTGGCCGACGTGAATGGTGACGGCAAGGACGACATCGTCGCCTTCAGCGACTACACCTACGTCGCGCTGGCGCGCGGCGACGGTACGTTCGCGGCGCCCCAACTCGCTTATGCAGGCCTCGGCACGGTCAACGGCTGGAATAGCCTGAACACTTGGCAACGCGCGGTGGGCGACGTGAACGGCGATGGCCGAGCCGACGTGCTGGCCTTCGGAACCGGATGCGTCTACGTCATCGAAGGACAAAGTGACGGTACGTTCAGTCCCTACTACGACGCCATCTATCAGTTCGGACCGGCACAGGGCTGGTCATCCCAGAACCTTCAGCCGCGCATTGTGGCCGATGTCAACGGCGACGGCATGGACGATATCGTTGGCTTCGCCGACACCGGCGTTTACGTCGCCCTGGCCGCCCGTGGCACCGACACGCTCTCCGGCGACGCCGGCGACGACACGCTGTCGGGCGGCGGCGGGGCCGACGTGCTGGACGGCGGCACGGGCACCGACACCGCCACCTACGCCGGCTCGGCGGCAGGCGTGCAGGTCGATCTGGCGGCCGGGACCGGAAGCGGCGGCGACGCCCAGGGCGACACCCTGACCGGCATCGAGAACGCCGAGGGCGGCAGCGGCAACGACACGCTGATCGGCAGCGGCGCCGCCAACCGGCTTCTCGGCGGCGCCGGCAACGACACCCTGTCCGGTGCGGCGGGCGACGACACCCTCTCGGGCGGAACCGGCGGTGACCTGCTGGCCGGCGGCGACGGCGTGGACTGGGCCGCGTACGACGCCTCCTCCACCGGCGTTGCGGTCAGCCTGCTGGCCGGCACCGCGTCGGGCGGCGAGGCGGCGGGCGACACGCTGACAGGCATCGAGAACCTACGCGGCTCAGCCTTCGCCGACACGCTGACCGGTGACGGCGGCGCCAATGCCCTGGCCGGCGGCGCCGGCAACGACCTACTGCGCGGGGGCTTGGGCAACGACACGCTGACCGGCGGCGCGGGCAACGACCTGTTCCGCTTCGACGTGGCCGACGTGCCCAACGGCGTGCAGGCCGACGTGGTGACCGACTTCGCCATCGGCCAGGACCGCATCGACTACCGCGACTGGGGCTACAACGTGAACGGTTCCAACGCCGAGACGTACGAGTGGTGGCGCGTGCGCGGCGTGCAGATCCTCGACGACGGCGACGACGTGCTGATCACCGCCTACGGCGGCGCCTACACGCTGCGCCTCGTCGGCGTCGACCACGCCGCCTTCATGAACACGGGCGAGGCCAACTTCCTGTTCTTCTGAGCCTCCGCACGGCGGACGGGGTGAGGCGCTGCGCCGCCTTGCCCTTTCCCGCCGCCTGAGCCAAGCTCGGTGCCATGCTGACCCTGCGCCGACTGGCGATCGACACCTTCCGCGAGAACGTCGCGTTCCTCAACCGCCACTGCACCGTCTACCGGGTGGAGGACTTCCTCGGCCTCGGCCGGGTGGAGGTCACGGGCGGCGGCAAGGCGATGCTGGCCGTGCTCAACCTCGTCGAGGACGACGCCATCCTCGGCCCCGGCGAGATCGGCCTGTCCACCGCCGCCTTCCGCCACCTGGGCCTGCCCGAGGGCGCGCGGGTGGCGGTGGAGCACCCCACCCCGCCGCGCAGCTTCGACCTCGTCCGCGCCAAGGCCGGCGGCGCCACGCTGTCGCACGCCGACCTCGCCGCGGTGATCCGCGACGTGGCGGCGCAGCGCTATTCGAAGATCGAGATCGCCGCCTTCCTCATCGCCTGCGCCGCCTTCATGACCACGGACGAGGTGCTGGGCCTGACCCGCGCCATGATCGACGCCGGCAGCCGGCTGACGTGGGACGTCGGCCCCATCGCCGACAAGCACTGCATCGGCGGCGTGCCGGGCAACCGCACCTCCATGATCGTGGTGCCCATCGTCGCCGCGCACGGCCTGCCGATCCCAAAGACCTCGTCGCGCGCCATCACCTCGCCCGCCGGCACCGCCGACACCATGGAGGTGCTGGCCAACGTCGACGTGGGCGTCGAGCGCATGCAGGAGCTGGTGCGCACCGTGAAGGGCTGCCTCGTGTGGGGCGGCCACGTCAACCTGTCGCCGGCCGACGACGTGCTGATCTCCGTCGAACGGCCGCTGGCGGTGGACACGCGCGAACAGCTCGTCGCCTCCATCCTGTCGAAGAAGGCGGCGGCCGGCTCCACCAACCTGCTCGTCGACATCCCCGTCGGCCCCACCGCCAAGGTGCGCACGCAGGGGGAGGCGGTGCGCCTGCGCAAGCTGTTCGAATACGTGGGCGACCAGCTGGGCCTGACGCTGGACGTGGCGATCACCGACGGGTCCCAGCCGGTCGGCTTCGGCATCGGCCCGGTGCTGGAGGCGCGCGACGTCATGGCCGTCCTGCGCGGCGAGCCCGCCGCCCCCGCCGACCTGCGCGAAAGCGCGCTCCGCCTCGCCGGCCGCATCATCGAGTTCGATCCGGCGGTGCGCGGCGGCAGCGGCTACCGCCGCGCGCGCGACCTGCTGGAGGGGGGCGAGGCGCTGCGCACCATGGAACGCATCATGGAACACCAGGGGCCGCCGCCGGCCAGCACCTCGCTCGGCACGCTGGTGCACGAGGTGGTGGCGCCGAAGGACGGCACGGTGGAGGCCATCGACTGCTACCGCATCGCGCGCATCGCGCGGCTGGCCGGCGCGCCGGTAGACAAGGGGGCGGGCATCGACCTGCTGCACAAGGTGGGCGCGCGCGTGCGCCGGGGGGAACCGCTGTACCGCATCCACGCCAACACCCGTCCCGACTTCGCCTTCGCCCGCACGATGGCGGAGGAGGATGCGGGCATTCTTGTGAACGGCCAGGGAGGCGCCGCATGACCCGCTACACCGGCATCTACGCCTTCCCGGAATCGGCGGACGCGGCGGAGCGGCTGGCCGACCGCCTCGGCCTGCCCTGCTTCACCGCCGAACTGCACCGCTTCCCCGACGGCGAAAGCCTCGTGCGCTGCCCGGAGCGGGTGGAGCGCGCCATCCTCTACCGCTCGCTCGACAACCCGAACGACAAGCTGGTCGAGATCGTGCTCGCCGCCTCCGTCCTGCGGCGCGAGGGGGCGACGGAGCTGTGCCTCGTGGCCCCCTACATGGCCTACATGCGCCAGGACGCGGTGTTCCGCCCCGGCGAGCCGGTCAGCCAGAAGGTGATCGGCGCGTGGCTGGCCCAGCACTTCGACCGCATCGTCTGCGTCGAGCCGCACCTGCACCGCACCGGCCAATTGGACGAGGTGTT
>Ga0196976_1000944_pt1 | contig 15314 bp, 15 predicted proteins | sample S3v_513CmetaG_FD_148644 | JGI IMG/M metagenome (GOLD analysis project Ga0196976, IMG submission 148644) | Soil microbial communities from Anza Borrego desert, Southern California, United States - S3+v_5-13C | ecosystem: Environmental > Terrestrial > Soil > Desert | place: USA: California...
TTGCAGAAGCGCTTCGGCTACAAACCTCTGACAGATGATGTCAAAGCAAAGATCTTCGGCCTCAACGCCGCGAAGGTATACGGCGTAGACCCGAAGGCGAAGCGCAACCCGGTTCCCGGCGATTACTTGGACAAACTGAAGAAGCAATATAAGGCAGCGGGTGGGCCGTTCCCGAGTAACACGCAGTACGGATGGGTGGCGGTGTAGAACTCCGGACTAGTCTGTCATTGCTGGATGCGGTCAGCATTCGCGACGGGCGGTGCGTTCCTCTGTCATCACTTGCGCCGCAAGTTGCTCTTTCCGGAGGAGGAAGTGAGGCGTCTCCCTAGCCCCTCCCAATTCCCGTATTGATAACCGTCCCCATTTGACCGCGACCACATTTCGACGTGACCCGCCTCACATCCGGGTAAACACTACTTCCCTACACTAAACAGTGAAGTGTCTCCCGCGTGCGCAGTCCGCGCAGTTTGCGGGCTGAGCGACGTGCGGGAGCAGGCACCCGCGTGATCGCAAGTCGAACGAACGCACTAACCTCAGCGACATCCTTGTCATTCGTCGCTACCCAGTCTCATACACCAAGAACTCTATTCATCTCGCACCAGAACTGCACTTCCCGAGCCTTCTCCCGGGAACGGCGCCGAGAGTCTGTCATTGAAGGAGAGAATCATGCAGCAGGGGTTCCCAGCAAAAGCGTCGCCGCCCTCTGATGATCGCCGTTGGAAGATCGTCGATAGCACGATGCGTCGTCATGGCCACGAGCCATACGCACTCATAGAAGTCCTGCACACAGTCCAGGAGACCTTCGGATTCCTGACCGAGGAAGCACTCCGCTATGTCGCCGTCTCCTTGCGCGTGCCGTACAGCAAGGTTTACGGCGTAGCCACTTTCTACCATTTCTTCAGCATGAAGCCGCCTGGGGATCACGCGTGCGTCGTCTGCACCGGAACAGCGTGCTACATCAAGGGCGCAGCCAATCTTCTCGACACGATCGAGAACGTCGCCGGCATTCGGCCGGGCGAAACCACTCCCGATGGAAAGCTCTCGGTCGTCACGGCCCGTTGTCTTGGTGCCTGTGGCCTCGCACCCGCCGTGGTATTCGATGGTGACGCATGCGGCAAAGCGACCGCTGAGAGCGTTCGCGCCCGGGTCTCGCATATCGTGGCACCCACACCTGCGGCCCAGCCTGAAGCCGTCGCACAAGGAGTCGGCGCATGAACCAGGACGATCTCCGCGATATCGCCACTAAAGAGCAGGAGAAGAACGCTCCCTTCCTGCACACCGTCAACGTCTGCGTCGCCGCCAGTTGCATCTCGTCGCACAGCGAGCAGGTGAAAACTGCGCTCGAAGCCGAAGTGAAGCGGCGTGGCCTTGAGAATTGCTGCAGGGTCAAAGGTGTCGGCTGCATGGGACTCTGCGCCGCGGGCCCGCTCGTCAGCGGAAAGCACCATCACGGCTCCTCCGACCACCAGACAACTTGCGTAGCCAGCGGCGAGCAGATGTTCCAGATGGCTACCGCGTCTGACGCACCCGTCATCATTGACGCCATCCTGGAGGGCAAACCCGCGCCTGCGGCGATCGTGCTCGACAGTCAGCTTCCGTTCTTCACCGGACAGAAGAAGATTGTCCTCGAGAACTGTGGCGAGATCGATCCCGACCGCATTGATGACTACATCGCTGCTGGCGGCTACGACGCGCTTTTCAACGCACTCACGTCCATGCGCCCGCTTGAGGTCATCGACCAGATAACCCGCAGCGGACTTCGCGGACGCGGCGGCGCCGGATTCCCAACTGGCCTCAAGTGGAGCACCGTAGCGAAAGCCAACACCAACGGGGGAAAGTTCGTAATCTGCAACGCCGACGAAGGTGATCCCGGCGCTTTCATGGATCGCAGTGTTCTCGAAAGCGACCCGCATCGCGTGCTCGAAGGCATGGCCATTGCGGCATACGCCGTTGGCGCCAGCAAGGGATACATCTACTGCCGCGCCGAGTATCCGCTGGCGGTGAAGCGCCTTAAGGAAGCCATCAAGCAGGCGGAGCGCCTCGGTGTTCTCGGGAACGAGATTTGCGACACCCGCTTCAGCTTCCGCGTGGAAGTTCGTCTCGGAGCCGGAGCTTTCGTCTGCGGCGAAGAGACCGCTCTCATCGCTTCCGTCGAGGGCAATCGCGGCACTCCGCGTCCACGCCCGCCGTTCCCGGCTGAGTCTGGGCTATGGAACGCACCGACTCTCATCAACAATGTCGAGACTTTTGCCAATGTCGCTCCCATCATCCGCTACGGCGGAGATTGGTTTGCCGGCATCGGCACGGAGAAGAGCAAAGGCACGAAGGTCTTCGCACTTGCCGGACGCGTCACCAACACCGGCCTGATCGAAGTTCCGATGGGCATCACCCTTCGTGACATCGTTTTCAAACTCGGCGGAGGCATTCCCGACGGCCGCAACTTCAAGGCCGTGCAGACCGGCGGTCCGTCCGGCGGATGCGTACCGGAGCAGTACCTCGACATGGCCGTCGATTACGAGTCACTCGCCAGCGTCGGATCCATCATGGGCTCCGGCGGCATGATCATCATGGACGACACCTCCTGCATGGTCGACGTCGCCAAGTACTTCATGGACTTCTGCACCTCCGAGTCCTGCGGCAAGTGCGTACCCTGCCGTGTCGGAACCGTCCACATGCTCGACGTGCTGCAGAAGATCGCCGACGGCACCGCACAGAAAGAAGACCTCGCTCTGCTCGAGCGCATTGCGGAGGTGGTGAAGCATACGAGCCTCTGCGGACTCGGCCAGACCTCGCCTAATCCGGTCTTCAGCACTCTGCGGTATTTCCGTGACGAGTACATCGATCACATTGAACACAAGCATTGCGGCGCAGCAGTCTGCAAGGTCGGCCGCGTGCTTGCCGCCGCGGGGGTGGGCGCATGAACAAAAATGTCCAGATCAAGACCCTGAAGATCGACGGCCGCGATTGCGGCGCGCGTGAAGATCAGTCCATTCTCGACGTCGCACTCGAGAACGGCATCTTCATTCCGACGCTCTGCCACATCGACGGTCTCGGCGAAGTCGGCGCATGCCGCCTGTGCCTCGTCGAAGTGAAGGGGATCAACAAGCTACTTCCTGCCTGCGTCACGCGCGTGCAGGAAGGCATGGAAGTGAACGTCAACTCCGAGCGCCTGAAGAGCTATCGCAAGATGATCCTCGAGATGCTCTTCTCCGAGCGGAACCACATTTGCTCCGTCTGCGTCACCAACGGCCATTGTGACTTGCAGTCGCTGGCCATGAAGTTGGGCGTGGACCACATCACCGTTCCCTATCGCCATCCGAAGATGTCGGTTGACGCTTCGCACTCGCGATTCGTCGCCGACCACAATCGCTGCATTCTGTGCACTCGATGCGTCCGCGTCTGTCATGAGATCGAAGGCGCGCACACCTGGGACGTCACCGGACGCGGCGCGCAGGCCCGTGTCATCACCGACCTCAGCGGACGCTGGGGCGAGAGCGACACCTGCACGGCCTGCGGAAAATGCGTGCACGTCTGCCCGACGGGCGCGCTTTCGGAAAAAGGCAAGTCGGTGGCCGAGATGTCGAAGCGCCGCCAGTTCCTGCCATACCTGACGCTGATGCGGGAGGGACGCCAGTGAGCAAAGTGAAACTCGCAACCGTTTGGCTCGATGGCTGCTCAGGCTGCCACATGTCGCTGCTCGATATGGACGAGCGCATTATCGGCCTCGCCGAAAAAGTGGACGTCCTGTACGGTCCGCTCGTGGACGCCAAGGAGTTCCCCGAGTGGGTCGATGTCACGCTCGTCGAAGGCGCAGTCAGCAGCGAGCATGACCTCGAGCAGATCCGCCACATCCGCGCGCACACCAAGATCCTCGTCGCCCTAGGAGATTGTGCCGTCACCGGCAACATCCCTTCCATGCGCGACGTGTATCCCGTGAAGGACGTGATGAACCGCGCCTACTTTGAGAACGCCACCCTGAACCAGCAGGTTCCGACCGAAGTCGTGCCGAAGCTGTTGACCAAGGTGCGCCCGCTGCATGAATTCGTCACCGTGGACGTGTTCATCCCCGGCTGCCCACCCAAGGCTGACAACATCTACCACGCCCTCTGCGAACTCGCAGAGGGGCGCATTCCGGACCTCAGCATGACGGCCCGTTTCGGCGAATAGGAGCTTGCGATGCCAACATTAGCGATTGAACCCATCACACGCATCGAAGGCCACGGCAAGATCACCATCGATCTTGACGACGCCGGACAGGTCCATGATGCGCATTTTCACGTAACCCAGATCCGCGGCTTCGAAAAGATTTGCGAAGGCCGCCCTTTCACCGAGATGCCCGCATTGATGGCGCGCATCTGCGGCATCTGCCCGGTGAGCCACCTCATCGCCTCATCGAAGGCATGCGACCGCATTCTCGCTGTCACCATTCCGGAGACCGCCGAGAAATTGCGCCGCATCATGAACCTCGGCCAGATCATCCAGTCCCACGCACTCAGCTTTTTCCACCTCTCCTCACCCGATCTTCTTCTCGGCATTGAGAGCGATCCGGCGAAGCGAAACATCTTCGGCGTGCTCGCTGCCAATCCGCAGATGGCCCGCGACGGCATTCGCCTTCGGCAGTTCGGGCAGCATGTCATCGAGGTGCTCGGCGGCAAGCGCGTGCATCCCGGATGGATTGTTCCCGGCGGCGTCAGTGAACCTCTCACCGCCAAACGTCGCGACGAGATCCTCGCCTCGCTGCCGGAAGCCCTCCAGATCGTCGAGCGTACACTGCGCTGGTTCAAGACGAACCTCGAGCAGTTCCGCACGGAGATCCGCACCTTCGCTAACTTCCCCACACTCTTCATGGGCCTGGCCAATCCTGACAACAGCCTCGCTCTCTACAAAGGCTGGCTGCGCTTTATCGATGCAGATGGCAACATCATTGCCGACAACATCGACGGTGTCGATTACAGCAACTACATCGGTGAAGCCGTTCAGCCGGACTCGTACCTGAAGGCGACCTACTACAAACCCATGGGCTACCCCGAGGGCGTTTACCGCGTCGGGCCGCTCGCTCGTCTAAACCTCTGCACAAAGTGCGGCACGCCTCGAGCCGACGAGGAACTCGCCGAGTTCCGCGAACTTGAGCGCAGCCACATGGTGCTCAGCTCCTTCTACTATCACTACGCGCGCCTCATCGAGACGCTCTTCGCGGTCGAGAAACTCGAACAACTCCTTCGCGAGCCCGACATTCTCGACAAGCACGTGCGAGCCTTCGCCGGCCCCAACAACCACGTCGGTGTCGGCGGAATGGAAGCGCCTCGCGGCACGTTGTTGCATCACTACACCATTGACGACGATGGTCTCATCACGACGGCCAACCTCGTGATTGCCACAGGCCACAACAACCTGGCGATGAACAAGGGTGTGCTGCAGGTCGCGCGTCAATTCGTGAATGGAGCCAAACTGGAAGAGGGTATGATGAACCGGTTAGAAGCCGTCATTCGCGCCTTTGACCCATGCCTGAGTTGCTCGACGCACGCGCTCGGCCACATGGGTCTCCAGGTTGTGCTCCGCGGTCCCGATGGAACTCTGCTCGATACGCTTGGGAGGAACTGATGTCCAGGATTATGGTAGTCGGTTTCGGCAATCCACTCCGAAGTGACGACGGCTTCGGATGGCGAGCTACCGAAGAACTACAGCAAATCATTCCCGGCAAAGATGTCGAGTTCGTCGAGTGCCAGCAACTCGCTCCCGAACTCGCGCAAAAGATCGCGGAAAAGGAACTCGTCATCTTTATCGATGCGGATTCAAATGGCGTCGCCGGCGAGGTCCATTGCTATCCGGTGTCTGCGCCGAAAAAAGACGCGACAGTTACGATGACGCACCATCTCGACCCGTGCGCTCTCCTCGGGCTCGCCCGACAGCTTTATGGCAAAGTTCCTGAGGCGCTCGTCGTCAGCGTCACCGGCGAATGCTTCGGCTACGGCAAGCAACTCTCCGAACCGGTCGCGAGTAGCCTTCCCGGTGTCGTTCGCCACTTGGCGACCGTCATACACGAGAAGTCGCGTACGCACGAACTAGTTCACGCGTAGGAGAAAAGTATCCTCACCTTCTCTTTGGGAAGGTGGGGATCTTCTCTTGCGTGCTAAAACGAAAAACGCCGCCCCTGTAGGCGGCGCTTCGGTTTCGCCAGCAGTGGCTAGGACGGTCGGATGATGTCTGCAATCACGTCCATAATCTTCTGAGTGCGGCGATCGATGATCACCACCGAACCTCCTATCGTTCCTCGCCGATAGATATCCGGCAGTCTCGGCAAACGCCTCTCGAGATCCGACGGGAACGGCGTCAGTTTCTTCTGCAATCCTGGCGGAAGTTTCCCGTTTCTCTGAAGCTGCTTCTCCAAGCCCGGAGGAAGTTTCCCGCCTCGCTTGGCCAGCCCCGGCGGAAGACCCGATCCGCCGCGGTAGTACTCGCGGATGATGTCACGATCGCGGTCACCGAAAATGATCTGTATGCCTCTGCCGTTGTCCCGATCATCGCTGTCGCGCACGTCTTCACGCGCAACCTGTTTGCTCTTGCTCTTGCCCTGTCCTTGCGCTAGTGCCATCGTCGCACACGACGTCAGCACGGCTACGCACAGCAGCATCCTCATCCATCTGGTTGACATGAAAGCCTCCCAATACAGCCACATTCTAGCAATGTACCTGGCTGAGCTACGCCCCTACTGGTGTCACGCCTGTTACGTTCGGACAACAGCCCCGGGGTACTTCCGATGGGAACCGGAAGCGTATCCTTACCTCACCTTCATCAAATCTTTAGCTGCTTCCTCAGGCTTCCACTCGTTACCTCTATAAATGAAAGCGATTTTGCCCTCCTTGTCGATGACGGCGGTCCGTAGCGCGTGGATAATCTCCCCGCTCTGCTTTTCGTAGGACAGGCCAAAGTAGTCCGCCACCTTTCGAACCTCCTCCGGCGTGCCGGTCGCGAAGGTCCAGTGTTCAAGCTTCGGATCGACATCGCCCGCGTATGCCCTTGCGTACTTCCTCAACACCTCGGGCTTGTCGTATTCGGGATCGATGCTGATGCTGAGCATCTGCACCTGCTCGTATACCTTCGGATCCTTCTCCTTGAGCAGTTTCGCCGTCTCGGCAAAATTGTTACTCATTCTTATGCAGTAGTCCGGCAGCGGGCAACGTGAGTAGATGAAGGTCAGCATCAGGGGACGGCCCGCAAACTCCGAAAGCCGAAGCTGCCTCCCATCCTGGTTCACCAGGGCGAACTCCGGGACCTTGTCGCCGACCTGCGGATCACGAACCGAACTTGTGCTGGCATCCGGTTGCGTTCCCCCACCCTTTGTGATTGATGGGTTCTCGATGTATCCACCCTCCGGATCGACAACCAACACGCCGCTCACCCGGTCGCCCGGGGCCATACTACCCAGGGCTTCCTCCGGCTTCACTTTGAAACCCATGGTCATCGGTTTCATAAAGCCTGGAATCTCGTCGTGGGCCAGGATCACCTGCTCCGCCTTCGAGTCCACCGACACCACCCGCCCGGTGATGTCGTATCGCCGATACTCCGTCTTAGGTTTGTCCTTGCAGGCCGTTGACGAAAAGATGGTGACCAGCGCGACGATCAGAACCACACGAGAGCAAAAGTGCACCCTCCACCTCCTGCTCTTCAGTGTAGTCGCGGTGGTGTCCGGCTGACGAGGACTCCCATCCTTCTTCGTTGCCTCCGTCCCAAAAAAGAAAGGCACGGCCGCAGCCGTGCCCTCTCATCAGGAGGTCGATCTTTACCAGATACTGAGCTTCATCTTGTCCGCGTAGACCGTGTAGTCGGTCTGGCTGCTGTTACCGTTCAGCTGGAAGTGGATGCCCACGGAGTCGCCCGTCTTGTTCGCCTGCGGGTAGAAGCTCTTGTTAACGTAGTGCTTCTGGCCATTGACGGTGATCGAGACAAAGACGGCCTTGCCGCTGGAACGCTTGTACTCAAACGTCACGTGCTGCCAAGTACGAGCCGGAGGCCGGTTGCAGGCGATGCCGGTCGAAACCCAGCCGCCGTTCTTCGAATCCCATACGCGCCAAAGCTTGCTCCCGAAAGAGCACTGCGTCGAGTACTTGTACCAGCCGTCGCTGCGCGCCTGGTTGGCCGCAAACTCCAGGCCCTGCGAAGCTGCCGGATCCAGCATGTAGTAGTACATGTCGAAAACAAAGTTGGTAGCCGTCGTATTCGTAGCCATGCGGCGCCACCACAAACCGTGCGAGAACGGCGTGCTGCCACCGACCCAGAACTTCGTCGAGTCGCCGTCCAGGGACGGGGAGGACTGGTGCTGCGTCATCGAGTAGCTGGCATTCTCGCCGCCACCCGCACAGCCCGTGCAGGAATCCCAGCCGGTCATCTCGTCGATGTCGCTGAAAACCTTCGCTGTGCCCGGGATCGTGCTCCCGGAAGTGGTGCCGCTGACCGTCACATAAATCGTCTTGCTGAATGACCCGTTCCTGTCCCAGGCCTTGACCGTGATCCGGTGGGTGCCAGATGACATGCTGACCGACCTGTCCAGCTTCGATCCGCTGACCGAGTAAACACTGTTGCCATCCAGGTAGATCTTCATCGTGCTGATGGTGTAACTGGAGGATGCGGAAGCGACCACTCGGACGGGCGACGTCGCGGAACTGCCTGAAGTAGGCGAGGTAATGGTGACCGTGCCCGCCGTCGCGAGCGAAGCAGTGGTGATGACGAACATCGCCGAGACAGCCGCCAGTCGGGTCAGCCGGTGAAATAGGTTACGCATGAACATCTCCAAACCTAGGGGGAATTCGCACCGCCCGTGTCGGGTCCAGTGCTGATTGGGCATACACAGCCTAGGAGAGCATCTACTCACCCTAAATCCGGCGAAGTACCTAGATTTCCTAACTTCTCAATCGGATGGCATTAGGTGCTTAAGTAATCCATCTCATCAGTGCTGTGCAACTCTCGGTCACCCTAACGGAACTCAGAGGAGAGTCGCAAGCACCATCGAAAGTTGTAGAACGAATTTCGACAGTGCCGTATTAGGCGGGTACTAAGGCGCGTACTTAGCACCCGCATATTCATCCAGTATTCATAGAAGGAGTTACAGCCACTGCTTTGTGTCCATAGTCAACGTACTTAGTACTATCGTCGCTGCCTCCAAAACACCGACCGAAGCAACCAATACCGCCCGAATGCAGCTACTCGCATCCAATCACTGCCAAAACTTCTGCCAGTAGCGGGCGTGTGTGTTGCGTGATTTCAGTCAGTCCCCCCTTCGCTTGTTGTGCATCCTCGTGATCGCCTTCGGGGCGCTCGCCACCTCTGGTTTTGCCCAGAACTCTTTAACAGGCGTTGTCCGCGACGCAAGCGGCGCACCTGTGTCCGGGGCCACCGTCGTTGCCCGGATTGCCGGGTTCGAGCGCATCGCCAGCACCGACGGCGACGGACGCTTCGAAGTGCGCGTGCCCGCAGTTCCAGTCCTCATCGAGGTCACTGCGGCTGGGTTCCGTAGTTTCAAACAGACGTGGGCAACCACCGACAAACTCGATGTCACGCTTGCGATCGCTCCCCGCGCTGAGCAGACAACCGTTACTGCTACCCGTACGGAAGCACCGCTTCGCGATACCCCCTCCACAGCGGTCGTGGATCGTGCACAGGTGCAGTCCTCGGGAGCCGTAGCGCTCGACGACGTCCTGCGCCAGGTTCCAGGCTTCACGCTCTTCCGCCGCTCCGGCAGCCAGACTAGTAATCCGACTACGCAAGGCACCTCGCTCCGCGGCGTAGGCGCTAGCGGCGCTAGTCGCACCCTCGTTCTCTCTGACGGCGTCCCCTTGAACGACCCCTTTGGCGGATGGATCTATTGGGGACGTGTGCCCCGGCAGGCGGTCGAGTCCGTTGAGGTCGTTCGCGGTGCCGAATCAGACCTCTACGGCAGTGACGCCCTCGGCGGCGTGATCAACGTTCGCCGCATCCGGCCGCGCGCAACTCAATTGTCCTTGGAGAGTTCGATTGCCAACCGCAGCACCGCGTTCGGTTCGGCAACCGCGAGCGCCCGCTTGGGAGACTGGATCGGAACCGTCGCAGGGGAAGGCTTCCATACTGGCGGATACGTGCCCGTCGCTGAGGACCAGCGCGGTGCCGTCGACACCGTCGCCGACTCCGAACATCGGACTGCCAGCGCCGAAGTAGAGCGTCTCTTCGGCGACTTCGGCCGAGGATTCATCGCAGTCTCCTATTTTGGTGAGCGCCGACTCAACGGCCGCGTTGATGAACGAAACTCAGCCAACCTCCGCCAGCTAAGTGCCGGCGGTGAATGGCGTTCCCCTACTAATGGCAACTTTGCCCTCCGGGCCTTCGGGGGCACTCAGGGACTCCGCCAGAACTTCTTCGCCGTCGCTGAAGATCGAGCCACCGCCCGCATAACCCGCGACCAGTCAGTTCCCGTGCAGCAACTCGGGTTCAGCGGACAGTGGTCACGCAACGTCGGCACCCGACACACGCTGCTCGCCGGCATCGATTCGCGTTTCATTGAAGGGGAAAGCGCTGAGTTGGCTTTCGTTCCCGGACCCACGCCAACCAGCTTCCTTCGCAACGGCGGACGCCAGTCAACAGTTGGCGTCTTCGGCCAGGACCTGCTTCGGATCACCGACCGCCTCCTGGTCACCCTCGCCGCCCGCGTTGATCGCTGGACAAACGCCGACGGCTTTTCATCCACGCAGCCACTCGCCACACCGGGCCCGCCGAACATCACCCCATTCGCCGATCGCGACGAGATCGCCTTCAGCCCTCGTGTCAGCGCGGTCTTCCGGCCTGTCGATCGCCTCTCGCTGAATGCCGCCGTCTATCGCGCCTTCCGCGCACCGACTCTTAATGAACTCTATCGCGGCTTCCGAGTCGGCGACGTCCTTACCCAAGCCAATCCATTCCTCAAAGCCGAGTACCTCACCGGCGGCGAAGCAGGCGCAGGCTTTCAGCTCACTGAGCGCGCCACCTTACGCACTACATTCTTCTGGAATGAGATCGACGGTCCCGTCGCGAACGTCACCTTGTCGGCGACACCGAGCCTCATTACCCGCCAGCGCCAGAACCTCGGCACCAGCCGCGCGCGCGGCGTGGAGATCGAAGCTGAATCGCGTCTGACTCCCAGCTTCAGCCTTACCGGCGGATACCAGTTCGCCGACTCTACCATCACGGAAGCTCCCGGTGTGGCGGCGCTGGTCGGCAAACAGCTTCCGCAGGTGCCTCGCCACGAGGTCACGTTTCAGGCGCGATTCGCCAATCCGAAACTCGTCACCATCGCCGCTCAGGGTCGCTTTCAGGGCACGCAGTTTGACGATGACCGCAACCAATTCGAACTCGAACGGTTCTTTACGCTCGACGCATTCCTCTCGCGCCCACTGAACCGCCGCATGGAATTGTTCGCCGCCGGCGAAAATTTGTTGAACAGTCGCTACACGATCGGCCGAACTCCGGTCCGCACTATCGCGGCCCCGGTGCTGGTTAGGTTGGGAGTGAGGGTACAGCTAGGCTCCCGCTGAGCACGGGAGCCGTGGGAATCAGTGCTTGCCCGGGTCCTCGACGATCTCGATCAGATATCCGAACGGATTTTCCGCCCGTGACTTCGGGTGAACGAAGAACACCGTCGTCCCACGCGATCCCGGCCGCGGAGCCTTGTCGATGATGTTGAACCCATGCTGCTTCATGTAGTCGAAGGCGGCCTGCGCGCTCTTCACTCGGAACGCGATGTGCGCGAATCCGCCGCGCCCGCCATTCTTATCAAGCAGTTTCTGCACCGGGGATTCTGGACTAAGCGGCTCCAGCAGTTGTATCAGGTTCGGTCCTTCACCGATTTGCAGCAGCGCCTCTCGCACCTGGTCGCCGCCGTAAACTTCCTCGCGATGGATCTCGCGAAATCCCAGCAGTTCGTACGCCTGCACCTGCACATCGAGTTCGCCCTGTCGCACTGCGATTGCCACGTGGTCCACGAACTGCAACCCGGGCACATTCAGAAGTTCCGGGTCAAACGGCCGCTTGCTAACAGCAGTACTCATCCTCTCTCCTCCGAGACTATGCTACTCGAACTCGACCAGCACCTGGTCTTTTTGGACTGCGTCACCCTGCTGAACGTTGACCGCCTTTATCTTGCCGCCAACAGGCGCGGTCACGTTTGTTTCCATCTTCATGGCTTCGAGCACAAGCAACAGGTCATTCGGCTGAAGCTGCTGTCCCTCTTGTGCGTTCACTCGAATCACCACGCCCGCGATCGGGCTTCGGCACACCTTCGCCTCATCCGCTACCGCCACTCCGCCGCTGCTGCTCTTCGCTGCTGCGCTGGCGGGGGCAGCCGCCGATGGCAACACCGTTGCAGTGGGCGCGGTGGGAGGAATATACGCAGGATAACGCGGGCCCGACTCCTGCTCGGGCACGTCAACATCGACTTCGTAGGTCTTTCCGTCAATTGCAATCGTGAGCTTCACGCCTCACTCCTTGTCTTCTCCACTCCGCCCGTTGCGGATGTGGGGCCCGGCTATACGCGCGCCAGGTTGTGCGACGCCTGGATGTACACGCGCCCCTGCTGTGCCCATGGACTTTCGCCTACGGGCTGGATCAGACGCGCCGAGCGCAGTCTTACTGACTTGCCCAGGAACGCCGCAACTGCCGCCGCGATAACAACGAGCGTTTCGTGCGCGAGTTCGTCGGGCTGTGGTCGCGGCGGCGCGGGCATTGGCTTCGGAGCCTCGGGCTTTGCAACCGCCTTCGGCATCTCCACCACTGGCGCCGGCTTTGCAGCAGCCGTCACGGCGATCGCCTTCGCCTTCGCAAGCTCTTCGACCGCCGATCTCATCCCGGCCATCTCGGCAATTTGCCCGCGTACTTCGTCCAGTTCCCGCTGAACGCTGCGCCGCATCGCCAGGTAAGTCACCGCGCACGCGCACAGCACTACTGCCAGCAAACCGATTACCCCGAGCCCGGAACTCATCACTTCGAGGATTGCCACTGCCATTCCTTGCCTCCCTCTTTACGTGCGCAACTCGTTACCGCTGCGCTCCGCCCTTGTCACGCTCTGCTGAGCGCCGCGTATTGAAATACACGGCTGCCGCAAGCCCAAGGCTCGATAAGAGGATCGTGATCGCGTCTGCTGCTGAGTTGAAAATTGCCATCGAGAACATCTACTGACTCCGTCTATTAAAGTGGTATAAGTCCGTGCTTCTTTGGCGGACGCAGTTCGCGCTTGGTGTGCAGTGCTTCTAGAGCCATCGCAAGATAACGCCTGGTTTGCGAGGGTTCTATGATGTCGTCCACCAATCTTCTGCCTGCCGAGACGTATGGGTTCGCGAAAGTGTCGCGATAGAGTTCGATGACTTCTTTCCGTTTGGCAGCTTTATCCTTCGCGGCGTCGATCTCGCGCCGGAAAACGATTTCAGCAGCGCCCTCCGCGCCCATAACGGCAATCTCAGCCGTTGGCCACGCCACTACGCGGTCCGCCCCCAAATCCTTCCCGCACATCGCGAGATAGGCGCCGCCGTAGGCCTTGCGCAACACCAGCGTGACCTTCGGCACCGTCGCGGCCGAATAGGCAAATAGCATCTTCGCCCCATGCCGGATGATGCCGCCGTACTCTTGCTGCACTCCGGGCAGGAATCCGGGCACATCGACGAACGTGACCAGTGGGATGTTGAAGGCGTTGCAGAACCGGATGAAGCGCGACGACTTGTCCGAGGCGTTTATGTCCAGCGCTCCCGCCAGCACACAAGGCTGATTAGCGATGATGCCGATGCTGCGTCCTTGTATCCGACCGAATCCGACCACGATGTTCTGTGCGAATCCTGGCTGCACTTCCAGGAAGTCGTTGTTGTCCAGCGTGCGCGCAATCACGTGCCGCACGTCGTAGCCGCGCTTGGGCTCCGCCGGAACAATATTGTTCAGCTCCGGATCATCTGCCAGGTTCGGGTCATACGGGAGCCGCGGCGGATCTTCAAGGTTATTCGAAGGCAGGAAGCTCAGCAGCCTCCGGCAGGTGTAGAGTGCGTCGTCGTCATTCTCGGCGATGAAGTGCACAACTCCCGAATTGTTCATCTGCGCGACCGGACCACCGAGGTCTTCGGCCGTGACCGTCTCGCCTGTCACCTGCTTAATGACCTGCGGGCCCGTGATGAACATTTGCGCGGCTTTCGTCTGGATGATGAAGTCCGTGAGTGCCGGGCTGTATGCCGCTCCGCCCGCGCATGGACCGCAGATCACCGAGATCTGCGGCACGGTTCCTGACAGCACGACGTTGTTGTAGAACACCCGACCGTAGCCCGAAAGGCTGTCGATGCCTTCTTGTACGCGTGCACCACCCGAATCGTTGATGAAGACGAATGGCGACCCTGTCTTCAGGGACGACTGCATCATCTCACTGATCTTGTCGCAGTGGACTTCGCCGGCTGCTCCACCCGCAACCGTAAAATCCTGGCTGGCCAGGTGCACCAGGCGCCCGTCAATCGTTGCGCATCCGGTAACCACGCCGTCCGCCGGCATTTCTTTTTCGGCCATGCCGAAGAGCGTGCAGTGGTGCTTCGCAAAAAGCCCGATCTCCTGGAAGCTGCTTGGGTCTACCAGGCGCTCCACGCGCTCGCGTGCGGAGAGCTTGCCCGCCTTGTGCTGCTTCTCGATGCGTTCCGCGCCGCCACCCCGCTGAACCTCTGCGCGCCTCTTCCGCAACTCGACCGTGCGCTCTTCCATCGTATGAGGAGCTTGTTTCGTTTCAGGCTTTTTCGCTTGTTTTGCTTCCAATGTCTCTGTGGCCATACGGCCTCCGTCGTACTTGAACAGGCAGGTTAGGCCTGCCGCAGCGAAGCGCCGGTCCCGCTAGCAAAACCGGCGCGTGATAATCCGATCACTTTGCGGGAGCAACCGTTACGGTGTGCGTCCTGCCCTCAACAGTGATGACGTATGACAGCGCGCCCGGCATCTGCGAAGCCGGGGCGGGTGCCGGAGTCGGCTTCCCCGCTGGTGCTGCCGCCGGCGCGGCTTTCGCCGGGTCCTTGCCCAGATTCTTCGGGCCTTCACTGCGAGTGCCAAAGAATTTCGGGGCTACCTGCGGGAACATCGCGAACGTCAGGACGTCCTCGTCGCTGCCGTTGCACCCCTTCAGTGCGAGCGCTTCCGAGCGCAGGTGCTCCCATTCGGGCTTCAGCAGGTCGGCTGGGCGGCACGTGATCGCTTTCTTTTTCGCGTGCTCTTCAGCGCGCTTCAACACCTCTGGGTTCTTTTCACCAAGCGTGCTGCCGTAGTAGCCGAGCATCAGGTCGGCGAACTCACCCGTCAGTACC
>Ga0196976_1000945_pt1 | contig 15303 bp, 10 predicted proteins | sample S3v_513CmetaG_FD_148644 | JGI IMG/M metagenome (GOLD analysis project Ga0196976, IMG submission 148644) | Soil microbial communities from Anza Borrego desert, Southern California, United States - S3+v_5-13C | ecosystem: Environmental > Terrestrial > Soil > Desert | place: USA: California...
CGGCGGCGATGTCACCGTCACCGAGACATTTCGCTACGGCGGGCCGGGAGGCAGACTCTCGTCCAAAGAGACCGCGGTCCGGACGGTACGATCGACCGGGTGGCCGACAGGACAGACCTTCACGGAAGCGTACACCTACGATCCCACCGGAGAGGTCAAGACCGTGACCTATCCAACCTGCAGCGGCTGCGGCTCCCTCGTTCCGCCTCGCCGTACGGTCGAGAATCGATTCGAGCGCGGCTATCTGAAGAGCGTCATGGGATACACCAAAGACATGAAGTATCACCCCAACGGCTTGCTCTCCACCCTGCAGCGCCTGGACGTCGGCGGCGGTGACGGCCCGCTGTACGAACAGAGGCTCGCGTGGCATCGGATGAATCGGCCGGGAGAGATCGCGCTCTCCGGCGACTGCACGAATCTGAGCATCAGCAAACAACCGGAGGCGAAGACCGTCGTCCCCGGTCAGCCGGCCAACCTCAGCGTGGAAGCGTCGGGAGCGACGAAGTATGAATGGTTCGTCGCGGGAAGCGCCACGCCGATCGCGGGGCAGAACCTCGCAACGCTCACTGCATCCGTCACCACACCCACGCTGTTCTTCGCGCGCGTCAGCAACGGCGCCTGCAGCGTCGACAGCGCGCCGGCGCAGGTGTCGCTGTGCACTCCGCCCGACGCCACCATCACGACTGAGGCCACCATCAATCCGAACGGCCACGGTACGGCATCCGTGGCCGTTTCCGGCACCTACGCTTGGTCGATCGAGAACGGCACCCTTCTGTCGGCGGAGAATGCCAGGGAGATCACCTTCCGCGCGAACTGCACCGGCCCTGTGAAGCTGCGCGTGTCGGTCACGGCCGCGGGCTGCCCGGCCACGAGCTCTCGCGATGTCACCGTCATCACGCCATCAGTCACCGTTTCGGCGACGCCGAGCTCGGTGGTGGCCGGCGCGAGCACGTCGCTCGCCGCCACGCTGTCGGGAACCGGGCCGTGGTCGCTGACGTGGAACGACGATCCGAGCGTGACCGCGGCCACTCGGGCGGTCATCCCTCCGCGTACGACGACGTACAGCGTGACGCACGTCAACGGCTGCCCCGGTTCGTGGGGAAGCGTCACGGTCGACGTCACGCCACCGCCCGCGCCGGTGGCGCTGAAGGCCATGCGGACGACGGCCGGTGTCCAGCTCACCTGGTCGGTTCCGCCGGGCGCGGACGTGGACTCTTACACGGTGTACCGCTGTGAAATGTCGTGTGTGGGCACGACCGGGTCCCCGCTGCCGGACACGATCACGACACCGCAGCACCTCGACCGGCTCGTCGGCGCGGACCGCGCCTACGTCTATCGAGTGAGCGCACGCAAGCTGGAGACGGTTTCCGCGCCGAGCGCGATCGACTTTGCGTCGGGCGTCGTTTTCAGCGACTATCCGATCGTGGCGGGGGGCACGCCGGCGCGGGCCACGCAACTCATGCAGATGCGCGCTGCCGTGGATGGCTTACGTCTCGCAGGCGGCCTCTCGCCGGGAATCTACACCGACACCCCGCAGGGGGGTCTCAAGATGCGCGCACGTCACCTCCTCGAGCTTCGTGATGCCCTGAACGAGGCGCTCCGGCGTCTCGGATCTCCGGACGTCGTCTTCTCCGAGCAGACGCTGACCCCCGGCTCGAGCGCCATCCGCGCCCGCTACTTCAACCAGATCATGGAAGGTGTTCAGTGAAGACGCTCGTCATGCGTGTCGCGCTCTCTCTGATCGTGGCACTGGCAACGCTGCGGAGTGCCGCCAGTACCTCTCCCGGCTTCGGGGCCTACAGCTACGACGGGGCCGGAAACATCACCGGCATCGGCGGCGACCGATTCGTCTACGACGAATTCGGGCGGCTCCGAAGCGCAACCCTGGTCCAGGGCACCACGACCCATTCGCAGGAGTTCACCTACGACCGCTACGGCAACATCCGCAAGATCGTCACTGCCGGAGAGGCGGCTCCGGCGGTGCCGGCCGTGAACGAAGCCACGAACCGGATCGATCTGCCCGGTGCGACGACCACGATGCTCGGGCAGTACGACGGTGCGGGCAATCTGATCAGCTACCACGGCGGCGTAGACCGTTTCACATACGACGCCCTGAACGTGATGACGGAATCGACCGTCGACACGCAGCGGCGCCTCTATCTCTACACCGCAAGCAATGAGCGGATCGCCATCTTGAACATGGCGGGAACCACGGTGGCCAGCTCGAGCTGGACGCTCCGGGACGCGAGCGCCAAGGTCCTGCGGCGCTTCGAACGGGATGCCGCCGGTGCGTGGCGCTGGGACGAGGACTACATCTACCGCGGCTCGCAGATGCTTGCGGCTGAAGTCCCCGGCAACACGCTGCACTTCCACCTCGACCACCTGGGCACGCCACGCGTGATCACGGGAAACGGCGGGGCCAGAATCGCGGCTCACACCTACTACCCGTTCGGTCGCGAGCTCACGTCCGCCGCGCAGGACAACGAGGCGAAGAAGTTCACCGGGCACGAACGGGACGCGGTGAATCTCGACTACATGCACGCGCGAAGTTACCTGCCGTGGACGGGGCGGTTCTTATCCGTCGATCCATTGATCAACCGAAGAGTGGTAGCGATGCCGCAGGGTTGGAACCGGTACTCGTACGCCCTAAACAATCCGATGCGTTTCACGGATCCCACTGGACTTGACCCGACATGCCACAAAGTCAAAGACAAGGACGGCAAAGAGCAAGTGATCTGCGCCGAAACGATCGACGTGAAAGGCAAGGTGCCGAAGACACCGACGATCCGCGGTAGTGCCAACTCGTTGTTCGATCTGATGCGATGGGCAGGCGGTCGACTACCACGCGTTTCGGCGGCGGACCCAAGTTCAGCACGTGATCTTTCAAACACGCCCGTCATGGATCAGATCCGTGAAAAGTACAAGGAGTCGGGATGCGAAGACGGCCGCTTCTACGGCGACTTCCAGTACGGGGAACTGGCCACGACACCGCCGTTTTCAACTGGTCAAATGGTGGGGAGCTTTGGAGCCGACGTTCGCGGTATCGGTCACGGTTTGGTGGTCGTGAGGGCGTATAACACCTGGGGACTGGAATCGGCAACGCGCTTTCCCGGCACGAGTAATCGAGGCAATGCGAGCGTGCAACAGATGCTTGGTGGCGCGCCGCTGCAGTATCCGAAATCTCTTCTTGAGAATCGTTCGAACGGACCAATGGGAACGGCAACGATCAACTACATTTGGACAGAGGGATCGCCGTGCGCGCAGTGATCACGGTCCTTGGACTAATCGCCGCAGCCGTCACGGCGGGATGTCAGCACGCTGAAGATCGATATCTGAAGCGACCCGTGACCGCGGACGAAATCGTCGGCGTCTGGCAGATGACTTCCGAAACGGTCAAAGACCTGCGCGATTCGGGCTATACGGCTCCGATTGATCCTGCGCAGCATCAAATTGTGTTGCGGCTCGACGGAACGTGCGACTTCAGAACGTTGCCACGAGTCTTAACGGAAACAGGTACACCAGCACCACCTGTCGACGCTCCATGCCGGTGGAGACTTGGCAAGGTCGGCCATCAGGCGTTAATGATCGAGATCGAAAGCAATCCACCGGAACGCACGTACTATTACTTCAGCGAAGGAGCCGATGCGCGTCTTGAGGTATGGCAGCACGCGGGCGATCCGGATGCATGGCGGTACGTTGAATACGTGAAGCAGTGATCGATGTCCGGCGTCTGCGTTCCGAGAACGGATCGTCAAGGGCCGTGTCTTCGCACTTGAACCCTTGACGATCCGTCCTCGCGGCACGCGTTGATGCATGTAGCGACGGACGACGGAGCGACGTGCTCAAGACTCTGGAGCTTCTCTTTGGAGCACGAATCGAATGACAGCTCTTCGGCCAGAGCGACGGTCGCTCTTGCGGCCGTCGCTACTCATCCACGAAGTGCCGCGCGGCGCGATCGTCAACGCGGATGTGCGGCGGAGGCGTTGACGATCGCGTTGCGCGGCACTACTCGATCTCGCGATGAAGTCGGGCGGGAGCGTTGCCGCCGGCGCCGGGGTGCGGGCGGTGGAGGCGCCGAGCGTGCGTGCGCTTGTGCGCGCGGAGGGCGGCGGCGTGGTGGCCGCGCGCGCTGCGCACGCACGCGGTGCGGCTGGCGCGAGCCGGCCGCGCGCGGCAATGCGAGGGGGAAACGTGCGGCCGGATCGGCGCATCGCTCGGGCGATCGCGCGTGAAGCCGAAAGGGATGCGCGGGCGGCGCGCGTGCAACAGCAACGAACCGAAGTCCGGCTAACGCCTGCTTCGGCCGCGTGCGCGTGAGACGCACGTCGGCTGCAAGCACCAGTTAGCCGGCAGCCACGGAGCGAGGAACGTGCGGCCGCACTCGTCTCGCGTCGCGCAGCTCGTGCAACGTGCGCGGGTGGGAGCGCCGGCGGCGCGCTTGCGAGATGAGCTTCTTCCTTAGCGGCTTGTTCGTGCTGCAAGCGCGATGACGGCGCGAGGGCGGGCGGGTCTGCACCATCACATGATCACGTCGTGTGCGGGATCGAATGGAACGGCTTCCAAAAGATCGCACGGCTCATCGAGGTGATAGATCGGAATCTCGCCCAAGCTCGATCGTTCGTCCGTGGGGAAGACGCTCAGGTAATAGTCTCGGCCGCGTCGATGCAGGGGCCGGCAGTAACGTACTTCATCGTTGCACCTCCGCCGACGATGATGAACTAAACACGGGTGCACTTCGCAAGTAGCGCTGCGCGGTTGATCGCTTGTCGAAGCTATCGCGCGGAGCGGTTGCCGTTGCGCGTCGCGCGACCGCGGCCAGCGGAGGCGACGCTGCGGCTCTGCACGAGCGCGTCGGCTCGCCGGTGTCGATCGAGATGAGCGACCGCGAGCTGATGTTGCGCGTTGTCGAGTACTACCACGAGACGCTGAAGGCGAGTCCCGAAGCGCTCGGCTATCTCGAACGCCGCGGCATCCGATCGGCGGAAGCGATCGATCACTTCAAACTCGGCTTCGCGAATCGCACGTTGGGTCTGCGGCTGCCGGCGAAGAATCGAAAGGAAGGCGCCGAGCTGCGAGCGCGGCTCGGAAAGCTCGGCATCATCCGCGAGGAGACCGGACACGAGCACTTCAACGGCTCGCTCGTCGTGCCGATCTTCGACGCTGCCGGCGACGTCGTCGAAATGTACGGCCGCAAGATCACCTCGAATCTTCGGCCAGGTACGCCGCTGCATCTGTACCTGCCTGGCCCGCATCGCGGCGTCTGGAATCTCGATGCGCTGCGCGAGCACAAAGAAGTCATCTTGTGCGAAGCGCTCATCGACGCGCTGACGTTCTGGTGCGCTGGTCTGCGCAACGTGACGACGAGCTACGGCGTCGGAGGCTTCACGAGCGAACACCTCGAAGCGTTCAAGAGTTACGGCACGGAACACGTGCTGATCGCGTACGACCGCGACGACGCCGGCGATCGCGCGGCCGACGCGCTTGCAACAAAGCTCCTGGCTGAAGGCATCGGCGTCTCACGCATCGAGTTCCCGAAGGGCATGGATGCGAACGCGTACGCGATGAAGGTGCAGCCCGCATCGCGATCGCTGAGCGTGCTCGTGCGAGCAGCTACATGGATCGGCAAGGCGGTACGTCCAGCGCGCGTGATCGCGCCCGCCGCGGCCGTTGAAGCGAAAGCGGCTAAGGAAGAAGCACCGGCGGCGCCGGCGATCGACGACGATGATCTCGACATCTTCTCGCCGGCGGCGATCGATGAGCCGCGCGAGCAACCGACTCTTTCTTTAGCTGCTTCGGTCGCGCCGCCGCGCGACGAGTTGCCCGTCGAGACGAGCGGTGAAGACATCGTGCTGCGCTTCGGCGATCGCCGCTACCGCGTGCGCGGCCTGGCGAAGAACACCAGCTTCGACTCGCTGCGCGTGAACGTGCTCGTCACGCGCGAGGAACTGCCGGACAAGTTCTTCGTGGACACGTTCGATCTCTACTCCGCGCGGCAACGTGCGATGTTCGAGAAGCAGGCCGCCATCGACATCGGTCTGAAGGAAGACGTGCTGCATCGTGAGATCGGGCAACTGCTGCGCGCGCTCGAGCAGATGCAGGAAGAGCAGATCCGCCGCGCGCTCGAGCCGAAGGAGAAGCCGGCGGCGATCAACGAAGCGGATCAATCGTCGGCGATGGCGCTGCTTCGCGATCCGAATCTGACGGCGCGGATCGTTGCCGACTTCGCCGCGTGCGGGGTGGTCGGCGAAGAGACGAACAAACTCATGGGCTACCTGGCCGCGGTCTCGCGAAAGCTGGAACAGCCGCTCGCGATCGTGGTGCAGTCCTCGTCGGCCGCCGGCAAATCTGCGCTGATGGAAGCCGTGCTCGCGCTGATGCCCGAAGAGGAACGCGTGCAGTACTCGGCGATGACCGGGCAGTCGCTGTTCTACATGGGCGAAACGGATCTGAAGCACAAGATCCTCGCCATCGCCGAAGAAGAAGGCGCGGAGCGCGCGAGCTACGCTCTGAAGCTTCTGCAGAGTGAAGGCAAACTCACGATCGCATCGACCGGCAAAGACCCGCACACCGGCAAGCTCGTGACACACGAGTATCACGTCGAAGGCCCGGTGATGATCTTCCTCACGACGACGGCGATCGAGATCGACGAGGAGCTGCTGAATCGCTGCATCGTGCTCACCGTCGATGAAGACCGCGAGCAAACGCGCGCCATCCACCGGCTGCAGCGCGAATCGCAAACACTCGAAGGTCTGCTCGCCCGGCGTGACGCCGATCGCATCCGCGCGCTGCATCGCAACGCGCAGCGCCTGCTGCAGCCGATCCTCGTCGCGAACCCGTACGCACGCGAGCTCACGTTCATCGATGGAACGACGCGCACGCGGCGCGATCACATGAAGTACCTCACGCTGATCCGCACGATCGCGCTTCTTCATCAGCACCAGTGCGAGCGGAAGACGGTCGAGCACAACGGCGAGCGCATCGAGTACATCGAAGTGACGCGCAGCGACATCGATCTCGCGAACCGCCTCGCACATGAAGTGCTCGGCCGATCACTCGACGAGCTGCCGCCGCAGACGCGACGGCTGCTCACGCTCATCGATCAGATGGTTACGAGCGAATGCGAGCGCCTGTCGATCGATCGCAGCGAGTACCACTTCACGCGGCGTCACGCGCGCGAGGTGACGCGTTGGGGCGAGACGCAACTGCGCATCCATCTCGATCGGCTCGTCGCGCTCGAATACCTGCTCGTGCATCGCGGCGGCCGCGGCCAGAGCTTCGTCTACGAGCTGCTGTACAACCCCGCCGCCGATCAGCGGCCGTCCGTTCTCGATGCGAGTACGACGCAAACCTCGCGGGGTGAGGCGGACGAGTTCGCGGGGGGAACGCGGGGTCAAAGCGGGCCGGTCGCGGCCACTTCGCGCACCAGCCCGCGGGGCAAAAAAGCGAGCGCTGATGCGGCTTCGCGCGACATCGCGGCCGAAACGAGCGAAAACGCACATCTGGCGCGCGCGTCGAAAACCAAGTCGTACCGGCTGCGCCGCGGTAACGGCCGCGATCACGCCGCGGGGAACCTCTGATGCCCGGCGGCCGGAAGAAACAACCGCGCCCGGCCGTCGGTGACGAGTCCGATCCGCAGGGCATGCCGGCTCTCCTCGCGCTCTACTGCGAACGGCTGCACGTGAAGAACTACTCGCCGGCGACGGTCAAGCATGCAGACGATCACGTGCGTCACTTCATCGCCTGGTGCGCCGAGCGATCGGTCACGCGCGCATCGGAAGTCACGAAGCCGATGATCGATCGCTACCAGCGCGCGCTGTTCTATCAGCGGCGCACGAACGGCCGACCGCTCAGCTTCCGCACGCAGTACCTCATGCTCTCGTCGCTCAAGCAGTTCTTCCGCTGGCTCGTGCGCGAGAACCACATCCTCTACAACCCGGCATCGGAGATCGAGCTGCCGCGTGTCGAGCGACGGTTGCCGAAGCACGTGCTCACGGCGAACGAAGCCGATCGCATCCTTACGCTGCCCGACATCGCCACGCCCTTCGGTCTGCGCGATCGCGCGATGCTCGAAACTCTGTACTCAACCGGCATGCGACGCAGCGAGCTCGCGCATCTGTCGATCTACGACGTCGATGTCGAGCGCGGCATCGTGATGATCCGCCAGGGCAAGGGGAAGAAAGATCGCGTCGTGCCGATCGGCGATCGGGCGCTCGCATGGCTGCAGAAGTACCTCGACGAAGCACGGCCGCAGCTCGTGGCGGAACCGGACGACGGCTTCATGTTCCTCGCGTACACCGGACAGCCGTTCTCGCCCGATCTGCTCACGCGTTGGGTCGGCGACTACGTCGACGCGGCGAACATCGGGAAACGCGGCTCGTGTCACATGTTCCGGCACTCGGTGGCCACGCTGATGCTCGAACGCGGCGCCGACATCCGGTACGTGCAGGAGATGCTCGGTCACGCCTCGATCGAGACGACGCAGTTCTACACGAAGGTCTCGATCCGACAGCTCAAAGAGATCCACACCGCCACGCATCCGTCGGCCAAGCTCGAGCGATCGACACCTATGAGCGCCGATCGCGACGACGAGAGCTGAGCTTCTTCCTTTAGTTAGCTGCTAGTCTTGTCTCGATGAGAAGAGCCTTCTTCTTCATCGTGGCCATCGTCTTCGCGACCACGAGCTACGCGTCAATCCCGCGCGCGTCGATGCTCGACAGCGCGAGCGAAGATGCGTCGGCCTTCGCCTCTTCGTTGGCCGAAACTCGCATCCGGGTCTCCGAGGTTCTTGCGCCGTTCGAGCGGCCGTACGAGAGCGAGCTAACGCGAGCACTGCGTCACGCTTACGAGCAACCGAGTACGACAAACGCGTCAGGGTTGAGGTGCTTCTTATCCGTCGATCCGAAGCTCGACCTGAAACGCACGCTGCGAAACCCGCAAGGATGGAATCGGTACGCGTATGTCTTGAACAACCCACTTCGATACGTCGATCCGAAGGGGCTGATCCAATACGAAGCATTCCTGCTCGGCCGATCCATCACGGTCGACATTAGTGATGACCTGACGAAGCGACAGCAGGCGGCGCTGCAACGAAAGATCGACGCCTCGTTGAAGGCGCTAAACGACAAGGCGGAAGCAGGGAAGCTCACGCGACAGGACTTCAGAATCCTTTCGAACATTCAAGAGGTCCGCGTCGTTCAAGCGCGCGTTGTGAATGGCCAAGAGACACGTTCGAGCGTTGACGAGAAGACGGGCGTCTTCACGATGACGGACAAGTACGTCTCTGGAAGCTCCGCGAAATGGACTGCCTCAGCGATCGGTCACGACGGGTTCCACGTGCAGCAATTCAACGAAGGTGGCTATTCGGCGAGCCGAGGCTTGCAGTCGGAGCGACCGGCGATGGAGTATCAGCTTGGGCTCGGCCGTCGCATCGGTCTAGATGCGTGGAGTCTGGGGTACCTGCAGGATCTCATCAACGATCCGGCGCAGTTGGAGCAATACAGACAGCAGCCCGCCGCGGCGGACAATGAGGACTGAGATGACACGCTTTCTGTGGCTGTTGTGTGCGCTGGCGCTGCTGCTGCCCGGCGGTCGCGTGAATGGAGGCGGTGAAGCGAACGGCGTGTCTCTCGCGATCACGATGGATCGGCGTACCGCGAAGTTGGGCGACCGAATCCTCATTGAAGCGCAGCTGCGAAATATGACGGAGCGTCCGGTTGCATTCTGGGGTGAGCTGTTGTGGGGTTATCGCGGTGGACTGATCCTTCACGTGCTCCGCGAGGACGGCAGCGAAGTCCCGTCGCGGCCGCGCGTAGATGAGTCAATCATCCCGAGCGAGTTGCGGAATCTCTCGTCGTACGTCACGGTCCAGCCGGCGCACACGTTCGGCGTCGTGCGCAGTGATCGCGTGTCGGCTCTTGTCGACTCACCAGGGAGATATCGGATCTTCGTTGAGTACCTCAGTCCGTTGCCACGCAACTACGCGAACGTTGAAAACCTGTGGACCCGTGACCGCGGTGCAATCCGTTCACCCGAAGTTGAACTGACGGTGACGCATTGAAGTGGGTCTCGCGTGAATCCCGCGATCACATTAAACCTCAAACAAGCGAAGATTGGGTAACAGCGAGGTCACGGCTGGATAGTTATTCGGTATGACGAGGTGCAGGGTATTGGCGTTTGGCCGTGATGCCGGCCTGGGATCACCGAGCAGGTTCGTCGCTGTTGTTGGTTCCTGTAAAGTCGTTGAGTGTGGACCTGCCGCGGCGAAGCTCATTCCTCGCAGCGCGACGTCAGCGACGCGCTTACAGTGCGCTGGCAAGTCGAAAGAGCGTCGATTGCCACTCATTCCAGGCAAGGAGGCGATAGCGGATCTTTCGGGCCGTTCTCACGATCTGGGCAGGAATGTGGATCAGTGCGGCGACGAACGTCCGAAACTCCATCGTCAGCAGGCGTCGTTGTTGTGTCTTGTGCGCATCGGTCCAGCGCGGATGGATGGGCAACAGCAGCGCGGTCCACGCTTTTAGGTTCCACGCCAGTGCCGTCATCACCATGTAAGCCCAGTTGGCGTGCAGCGTGTTCACGGGGGCATGAAGAGCCCGCACCCCGCTCTTGAGCTGTGAGATCAGATTCTCCTGATTGCAGCGGGCCCGCCCTTCGTGCACGACTTCGTCCGCGGTCATGGTTTGGTCGTTCGTGATGAAGAAAAAGTAGCGAATGTCGTCGAAGAGCACTTCGTGGCCCTTCTCGACCGACAGGTTCTTGCGCAGCGCTACCACGCGATACGTACCCCGGCACTGGCCCGGTTTGTATTCGAGCTCGCAGATCTCCTCGCTCTTGGTTCGGATGGTTTTGAACCGCCGTTCACGAACGATGCGATCCTTGACGTTCTCCGGCTTGTTCCGCTCGGTCTGCATCACGCGCTCGGCTCGCCGGACCAGCTCGTGGTACAGCCGATCCGGCCTGTTCTGGGCGAGCTCGATCATGTTTGCCCGAGCGTCGTACCCGAACACGAATCGCACGCCATCATCGGTCCACCGATCATCGAGGAACGACTCGAGAAAGCGGTGCGCGTGAATTTCGCAGCTGCGGCCTCCCAGGATTGCGGCCGTGTCACAGCTATGGAGAGGAACGTAAATTCGACGCGCTCCCATCCGGAAACTGCTGCTCACGTCCCGGTACATGCGCGGTCGCTTCAAGCTTTTGGTCTTAAAGGACAAGGTTTTGGTCGCTCGGAGATTTCGTTTGGCAGACTCGTGCTGATGTTTGGTCGGTTGGAGCTGTCGTTTGGTAAGTTGGAGCTGTCGTTTGGTAGGTTTGAGCGATCATTTGATGGCTTGACGCTGTGTGTGACTCGGTTCGAGCTTTTGGATTGGTCGCTTGGAGGTATTTGTTTAGCCGGCTCAGGGGGATTTTGCTTCCTGACTGCCAGTTGCAGCTCGGCAATCCACAACGCCCAGCATCAGCCGAGCAAAGGTTCGCTTCAGCCGAGTAAAGTGGCGGTGCGGCGGAGCAGGAATGAGCACGAGCCGACCAAGCAACAGCACGAGCCGACCAAGCAGCAGCATCAACCTGGCAAACGGAATCATCGGGCTCAGTCAATCGAATCATCGACGGGCTCAATGGAAGCGTCGAGCGAGTCAAGAATTGCCGTCGCTCATCCCAGGAGGATGAATGGTGGACGTGTGCTGCTGTGGGGCGACACCCTCCCCCAGCTCGATCAACACCATCGCACGAATGAACCAGACGATCGCGATGTCGTGAGGATCGGATGCCGGCGTTTCGTCGAACAGCGTTTCGGCATCGTTCAGGGCCTTGAGCGCCTCCTTGAACCGGCCGGAGGTATCGGAATGCATTGGCTCCTTCCCTGAGCGCGAGCGCCATGCAAAGCCGGCGAGACATGAGAGGACTGTCTTGGAGCCTGAACGCGATCGCGTACGCGGTCCGTGCCAGCACGAGACTGAACTGCGGTTGCTCCTCGTGCATCCGGTGAGCGACCGCGCACAAGCGGCGGACCATGCCGGCTTGCTGTGCCCTGGGGTTCTCGGCGAGGTTGGCATCGCGAAACCGGAGAGGCGATGTGAGGAGCGGAGCGAGCAGGCGTTCGGCCGCATGATCCTCGGCGTCCAGGCGCGTCTTCAACGCGCGGGCGTCCTCGAGCTGCGCCGCACCAGCGAGGAGCAAGTCCACGTGCAGCCACGTATCCGCCTCTCGCATCGCGTCTCGATCTCGGTCAGCGCCGCCATTCGCGTGCGGCAGGCATCACAGTCATTGATGTGGGCAGCGACGCTTGCACTCGTCGACGAGCGTCGGGTCGAGGCCGAAACGGCTCAGCGTATCGTCATCGTAGTGAGTCATTCCTTCGCTCCCGAGAGAGCACGGAGCAGTTCCAGCGCGCGCTTGCGGCAGGTCACGAGCAGTTGGAGGACATACGCCGGGGAGGTCGCGAGGTCCGCCGCGATGCGCTCCTTCGGTTCCTCGTGGAGCTAGTAGCGGCGGAGCGTCTCGCGGCACTTGGTCCCGAGCCGCGAGAGCAATGCCGCGATCGTGAGGCGGCGAACCGACCGGTCCAGGATGCTTCCGCGGCCATGTCGACCGTTAGTTCGTGCTCCGGCAGGAGCTCCGCTTCGGGCTTACGCTTGCGGATGTACCCGCGCCTGCGCCCTGGGCGGGAGTGGCGGCGCGGGACGCCGCCACGACAGCCGGCGAGGACGCCGGCGGTCCGCATCCGTTGGCGAACCCAGTGCGGTCTGCTTAGGCGTTGAGCTTCGCGGACGATATGCATCGGCTTCAGGTGGAGAGCACGAAGCATGTGCTGCAGCCGCGTGGTACCGGTCGTTCGTCTGGCCACGGTTTGGCGTAGCTCTCCCTATCTCATGAAGGAGAGTGTCTCGGACGATACGTTCCTACCTCCACCGAAAAAGCGACGCGGATCGGGGCCTGCCGGAGAAACAACCCATTCGATAGTGACTCTTTTGGGCGTCTATTCGGCCGGAGCACGCCGTGTTCCGGCTGATGCACGTTCGCGTACTGCCTGGGCACGCCTTGCGATCAGCCGGGGAGATCGACACCTCCACCATCTCCGAGGTCTCGGGGGTTCGGATCAACAGCGCCTGCGGCTCCTTCCACGATTTCCCGGAGCCCGAGGTGGAGGAGGTGAATCCGTTCGGATACTGGAGATCGGGGACAAAGATCTCCGTGACGTTGTTGCCGAGCGTCGGGTCGGGAACGTAGGAGAAGGAAAAGACCTTCGTCGCGGGATCGAAGCTCCAGGAAACAGGGGTGCCCGCGATGAACATCGGGTACGGGCGCGTCAGGGCCAGCAGGCTGGCTTCGTTGACGTTGGGGGGGACGCGGGGAGCGTCGAGATCGTCGACGATCCCCATGGGCGCCGAGGGGATGGGCTTCTTCGTGAACGGATTCACGATGTCATAGGGCGTCCGGTTCCAGTACGCCCAGTAGATCGCCGGCAACATCTTCCCGTCGATGCTGTTCATCTGCTCCTGGATGGCCGCCGCGGCCGGAAACTCCTTCGTGCTGATGTCCGCTCCGAACTCCGTGGCCAGCAGGGCGGCCCCCGTCGCGTTGGAATGGTCGATGGCGTTGTTCCAGGTCAGGTCGTAGATCTCGCGAAACGGGATGTCCTGGGGATAGGGGATGTAGTTGTGGAACGCAAACCCGATCCGCGGCGGAGTGATGCTGTCTTCGATCGTTCCGATGAACGTCGGGATGCCCCAGTCGAACAACACCCACGGCTCGTACCAGATCATGTGATCCTGGTCCTGGCTCCGGATGGCCGTCACGACTTTCTGCGTGAACGCCCGGAGAGCCTCGTGCGCTTCGGCGACGTGCTCGAGCAGATTGCCCGGCCACGGCTCGTTCAGGATCTCCCAGCCGAGGTGCCCGGCGTGTCCTTGAGCTGCTGAACGGCATAGGCCCAGGCCGCGGCGAAACGATCCTGCAGGCCGGTCCCGTCGACGGGCGTGTTGCGCCACAGGTTGCCGAAGGCCTCCATGACGGCCGGATCGTGCAATAACGCCGGGAAGGTCTCACCGCCGAACGGTTTTCCGTCCGTCACCGCCGCCCATACGGGGAACCCCTCACACCCGAACGCCGGCCCCCAGCCATCCTGATGGAAGTCGATGAGAGACAGGATCCCGTGATTGGCCAGCATCTCAACCCTCCTTCAATGAGGCAGCAGGATACACATGACACGTATGTGTCTGTCCGGAGCGCACCGCCCCCCTCCCCGCACCGATTCTCGAGCTCGAGCTCCTCGGCCGCGGTCTTCCGTGCGCGGTGGAGGAGTTTCTCCGTCCAGCTCACCGAGCGGCCGATCTGCGCGGCGATCTCGGCGATGCGCCAGCCGCGGACGCGCAGGACGAGCACGTGGCGCTGCAGCGGCGGCAGCTTGCGCAGGATGCGGCGGACGGCGATCCTCCGCTCGTACCGCGGCACCAGCCGCCGTTCCGGCATGGCCGTGTCGCGGTCCAGCTTCGCCTGCTCGCGCCAGTACGTGCGGCAGGCGTTGCTCACCGCCGCCACCAGGAACGGCCGCGGCTTCTCCCCCGGCTCGCGGAGGAACTTCAGGAAGACCTCCTGCACCAGGTCGTCCGAGTCGCCCGCGGGCACGCGGAACTTCTGCTCCGCGATGTAGCGCAGCAGCGGGTAGTACTTGGCGTACAGCTCTTCAGGCAGCATTCCCCAGGGAGACGCCCCAGCCATGCGAAATCCGCACTGGGGCTATCATGTTTTCCCATCGACCGCATGACGCAACCCACGATCGCCGCAGGCCTGATCCTGCCCAACCTCTCCCGCACCGTCGCCGAAGAGCATCTCGAAGAGCTGGCCAAGCTCATCGACACCGCCGGCGCCACGGTCGTCGACCGCATTCTCGGCAAGCGCCAGGCCCCCGATGCCGGCACGTACATCGGCAAGGGGAAGGCCGAAGAGATCAAGCATCTCGTCGAAGTGCACCAGGCCACCCTGGTCGTCTTCGACGACGACCTCTCGCCGGCCCAGGTGCGCAACCTCGAGAAGATCATCGGCGTGAAGGTCATCGACCGCAGCGCGCTGATCCTCGACATCTTCGCCGGCCGGGCCCGCACGCGCGAGTCGCGCACGCAGGTCGAGCTGGCGCAGCTCGAGTACATGCTCCCGCGCCTGACGCGGGCCTGGTCGCACCTCGAGCGCCAGGCGGGCGGCGCGGGCGGTGGCGCGAAACGCGGCGTCGGTGAGACGCAGCTCGAGCTCGACCGCCGCATCGTGCGCACGCGCATCGCCAAGCTCAAGGACGAGCTGAAGCACATC
>Ga0196976_1000946_pt1 | contig 15302 bp, 9 predicted proteins | sample S3v_513CmetaG_FD_148644 | JGI IMG/M metagenome (GOLD analysis project Ga0196976, IMG submission 148644) | Soil microbial communities from Anza Borrego desert, Southern California, United States - S3+v_5-13C | ecosystem: Environmental > Terrestrial > Soil > Desert | place: USA: California...
GCGCGCGCCGATGTCGCCTCCCCCCGCGACCTCGGCGCCAGTTTCCTTCATGCAGTCCAACCCGCCGGAACTCTCGTTATGACTGGTACAAAAAGAGGGGGCAGGTCAGTCCGGCTGCGGATTCGCATTCACCTTCACAAAGCTGTCACGTGGTTGCAGTCATTTCTTGAGGAGGTTCACATGATAAGCCACTATCCGCATATGCTGAAACACATTGCTTCGGCAGGAATGGTCTTTCGCATCAGTATTCTTTGTTCAGTGCTCACTTGTGTGCTCACCTTGCGGCTGTTCGCACAGGCAACACAGCCGATGCAATCAAACGCAATTCCAATGCCAGTCATATCTTACGATGCACCTCCGGCTACTGGTATCCAACTCATACCAGGCTCATCCACTGAGTTTGATAGAGCGTTGCGACTCCTGGCCGATGCCGACTCAATCTCCGCACTTCAGGCGATTATGCCTTATAGCGTAGTGGTCAGAAACAACACGGCCGAGAGGCTGATAGCGATAGTTGTGCGCTTCTATTTGACCGATCCCAACGGAGAGACTGTTCGTCATCAGATGACCGTAGGTACCCGGAGCAATGAACCGTCGAGCATGATTAACCCTGGAGACATGGTACTAATCACTCCTGAAACCGGCCTCAATACAATTGTGCGTCGTGGCGTTTTCAGGCGCATTTCACAAACCTCAATTCTTAAGGGCCGCCTGGCAAAACATGCCGACTTATACTCGCGCCAAAACCAAATCAGAATAGTAGTGGATGCCGTCGTCTTCGACGATGGAGGTGTCATCGGCCCAGATAAGGGTCGCACGCTCGAAAAGCTGAATGCATGGGCCGCGGCAGAAGAGGCAATAATCGAGAATGCGTTAGCCAGACATGGAGCAGAACTGGATGCCTATTTAGGATCCGTTCGAAATGCTGCCGTTCCCCGTTCAGCGTCCCTTGACGATGTAGACCATTTTGCTGCTCATCAGCAAGAATTTGCCGAAGCGCTCTTGAGCCAACGACAAGCGTTCAAATCAGAAGCAGATTTCTTCGAGTATTTGCAGACGAGACGTTTACTCCGAATACCTACATTGAAGAGGAGACAAAAATGAGCAAGGCCTCTGCTTTATTGCTTTTGCTTCTCGTTTTCCCAATGCTAACGACTGCGCAGAACATAGTCGCGATAGACTGCCAGCGCAGTTGGGTTGGAGGATCGTATAGCTCCTGCATCGGCTCACAAAGCGGACCGTTCGGACGGATATGGTGTGCGTGCGATGCAAAGTGCGGCAGCACCTGCAGAGACATTAGTGCCATGTACCAGGTATATTGGGAGATGACGAATCCATCCTATTCGGGTACAGGGAGAATCAGCGGCGGCGCTGAACCTTCCGCGGTAAAAGTTGGAGGCTCGCTACTTCTTACTTGCGGGGCGATAACCAAATCCGACGAGAACTTTGATCGGGAGGACTGTAACGGTAACAGAGATGGCGACCGATTCGAACTCTCATGCTAAGCAGACCTGCCACATCCACCCGCCTTGTAAGCAAAAGGGTCTGTGGTGAACGAATAACGTGTCACAGTGAAACATCGGCCATGCACCGGGTCCAAGTTACCGGTTTGACTTTTCTCCGAGGAGAGTCCGATGCTTTCGAAAACTGCCACGAATGTGCGTTTGCACGTAAACACATTTATTCTGCTTTTCCTGTTCACGATTATCAATGTTCCTGCCGCTATAGCTCAGTATTGCCCGAGCGGCGTTCCCATTGCTTGTTTTCAGCAAGACCCAAATATCACCTACAGCGATTACCAGACCTTCATGGCCCGTTGTACCTCAGCCGGGTCATTTTGGGACGACATGACCTGCACATGCGATAACCAGTGCGCCCTCTCCCCGATCATAATCGACATACGTGGGGACGGGTTCAAGTTGACGAACGCGGCTGAGGGGGTGGCATTCGAGATGAATGGGGATGGAACCCCAGAACAAATTTCGTGGACGGCCGCAGTTGCGGATGACGCATTCCTTGTCTTGGATCGAAATAGCAATGGCACGATCGACACCGGCCAAGAACTGTTCGGCAATTTCACGCCACAAACTCCAAGCCTCAATCGAAACGGATTTGCAGCTCTTAGACAGCTGGAGAGATTCGAGAATGGCGGCAACGAAGACGGTGTATTGGACAACAAGGACCGTGTTTTCACGAGCCTAAGATTGTGGGTGGACAAAAATCACAACGGCGTTTCGGAGGCTGGCGAATTGTTCCCGCTCACGGTGCTGGGTGTTCATTCGATCTCATTGGAGTATAGAGAGGCACGAAGAACTGACGAATATGGAAACGTATTCTGGTACCGAGCAAAGGTAAATAGCCAGATGCAGTCATCTGCGGGTCGCTGGGCCTACGATGTTTTATTCAGAAGTGAATAGGCGGCCGCACGCCTATTCTGATTGCAAGCGTGCCGGCAGTTTCCGCCTTCTCGGGTTTGCCTGAAACGCTGCTCCCGACCACGTTGACCACTTCCACGCGCTATCGGAATGGTTGAAGCTGTGCCGCTGATCGCGCTCAGCGTTTAGGAACTGGTAATATCGTCTTTCCCCCGGCCTCGGCGTCACTTTGGTGGCTTCGAGGCTTTCTGTTATACGGAGAAGACGTGCGCCAACTTCGCACATTCCGCGTCTTTCGGCTTGCAGTAATCCTACTGGCTGTAATCGCAGCCTGCACCGCGCAAACCCTGCCCGATCCAAATGCTCCACTTCCGCAGGACACAGGCATCGGCGGCCTGAAGCAGCAACTTCGAAAACTGGGCACCACCGCACGGATGCTGCACATCACCGCGCATCCGGACGACGAAGATGGAGCGATGCTCACCATGTATGCGCGCGGAAAGGGCGCAAGCGTGATGTTGCTTACGTTGACGCGCGGTGAAGGTGGGCAGAACAAGATGGGAAGCGCCCTGTTCGATGCGCTGGGAGTCGTCAGAACGCTGGAACTGCTCGCTTCGGACAAATACTACGGAGTCGAACAGCGCTTCACGCGTGCAGCGGACTTCGGGTACTCGAAGACGGCCGAGGAGACGTTTCAGAACTGGAAAGGGCACGACACCGTCCTGGCCGACATGGTGCGCGTGATCCGCGAGTTCCGCCCTGATGTCATCACATCTCGCTTTCAGGGCACGCGCCGGGATGGTCACGGACACCATGAAGCGGCGGGGATACTTGCGCGTGAGGCGTTCCACGCGGCCGCAGACCCCTCGCGCTTTCCCGAGCAGATCAAGGAAGGACTGCAGCCATGGCAGGCGAAGAAGCTCTACGTCGGCAACGTTCGCGGCACATCGGACTGGACCATTGAGCTGAGCACGGATGAAGTGGATCCAGTACTCGGCATGAGCTATTACCAGTTCGCGATGCAGGGACTGCGTCACCAGCTATCTCAGGGTGCGGCTGACTGGACGCCCCGCCCCGGTCCGCACTTCACTTACTACCGCCTGGCCGAATCGACATTGCCCTCGCAACCTGCAGGCACGCGCGAGAAAGACTTCTTCGACGGAATCGACACCGCCCCCGCCGTGTTGGTAGAGCGGCTTGGTTATGATTCGCCGGATGCTGGACTGCTGCGTGCGGACCTCGCGGCGCTAAGCGACACGATCGCGAAGTTCTCAAACGATGTGGAAGCAAACCGGTCTGCGATTGCCTTTCGGCTGCTCCGGGCAGCAGGGGCATTGAAGGAAAGAGCACGGCAACTCGAGATCGCTTCTATCGGGCAGCCGCTGAAATCCGACTTGCTGGTCCACGTACGCGGAAAGCTGCTCGAATTGCAGGAAGCCGCAAACCTCGCGCTCGGCCTGTCGCTCTCAGCGACGGCTCACTCATGCGACGCGGGAAAGAAGCCGCTGGCTGCTGCGACACCCGGCCAGACTGTCTGCATATCTGCCGTGCTTCGAAACGACGGACCCGCGCGGCTGATGTTCACCGCAGCCGTCCCGCAGGTCCCCCAAGGCTGGCAGCAGCCAGAGATTCTGGGAATCAACGAGTTACTAGAACCGGGCACCGACATGCGTCCGCGCTTCCTGGTGAACGTGCCGGAGGATGCGACGTACACCCGCCCACACTGGCGGCGCGACAATCCCACCGACACTCTTTATCAGGTGTCCGATCCGAAAATCAGCACTCTTCCCTTGCCGCCTCCGGCTGTCGTCGTTGTGGCTGAATACAGTTTGGCCCGGGGAGTTAGTGGAGAGGTCCGTGCTCCCGTGAGCGGAAACGATCACGCCGGGCGTCTTTCGATTGTCCCCACGCTCTCGCTAAGCGTCGAGCCGCATACGCGAGTGCTGCCTCTCGCCGCGAAAACAGCAGACGCGGATGTAGAGGTGCGCTCACATGTGTCCACCACCGTGCGCCCGGTTCTGAGTATCGCCACACCACCGGGATGGCGTCCAACACCCGCGAAGGTTGCGGCTACCGTGCAACCGGGCAACGCCTCAGAGTTTCGCTTCAAGCTGTTCAACGCAAATACCCGGCCAGGCTCCGGGGAGGTAGCGGTCACCGCCGAACAGGACGGCATTCGGTACACGGACGGCTACACCATCGTCAGCCGCAACGACCTCGGTTCGTTCCCGTATTTCCAGGCCGCGCGCCAGCGGCTGAGCGTGGTGGACGTTCGGACACCTGTCGCGCTGACAGTCGGTTACGTGATGGGGGCCGGCGACGAGATCCCATCCATCCTGCGCCAGCTTGGAGTCAGCGTTGCCGAAATCGAAACGAACGAGCTTTCAACCGGCGACCTGTCAAAGTACGGCACCATCGTGCTCGGAATCCGCGCGTACGACACGCGGCGGGACGTGCGCGAGAACAACAAGCGGCTGTTGGATTACGTTCGCAACGGCGGCACGCTGGTGGTTCAGTACAACGCAGACTGGGAAGAATTCAATATCGGCAAGTGGACTCCGTATCCTGCCGAAATCGGCCGCGACCGTGTCAGTGTCGAGCAGGCTCCTGTACAGATAGTTGCGCCGAACGATCCGCTATTCACGTTTCCGAACCGCATCACCTCCCGCGATTTCGACGGCTGGGTTCAGGAACGCGGTCTCTACTTCATGAGCACATGGTCGAGTGAATATCAGCCGTTGCTGGCCTCCAGCGATCCCGGCGAAAAACCGCTTCAGGGTGGGCTGTTGCGCGCCCGCTACGGCAAGGGAACGTACATCTATACTGGGTACTCCTTCTTCCGGCAGTTGCCGATGGGAGTGCCGGGAGCGATTCGTCTTTTCGTAAATCTCGTCAGCGCGGGGCACCAGAAACGCTGACCCGGAACTGCGACGAATGCAAACTGCACAAGAGCAGCAGCCACGTCCGCAACTGATTCGAGGCGTTGGCCTCGGCGGTGCCACCACGCTGAACATGATCGACATGATCGGCGTGGGGCCGTTCATCACCATCCCGCTGATCGTTGCAGCCGCAGGCGGTCCCCAGGCCATGCTGGGCTGGATCGTTGGCGCACTGCTGGCAATCTGCGACGGACTCGTCTGGGCCGAACTCGGTGCGGCCATGCCGCGCTCCGGCGGATCCTACCGCTACCTGAACGGCATCTACGGCCCCGATCGATTCGGCCGCATGGTGTCTTTCCTGTTCATCTGGCAGCTTTCTTTCAGCGCACCGCTCTCGATCGCCTCGGGATGCATCGGCCTCTCGCAGTACGCCGCGTACATCTGGCCTGCGCTCGAGCGCCAGTACTTTGCTCGCAACCTTGCGTTGCACATACCCGGCTTCGGTCCACTGGAAGCCCATGTGGCAGTCACGAATGGGACGTTCCTCGCAGTGGGTGTCGTGGTGCTCGCGGTGGCATTGCTCTACCAGCGCGTGACCGGAATTGCGCTGCTTTCGAAGTTCCTGTGGGTTGGCGTGATGGGGACCATCACATGGATCATTTACGCCGGGCTCACGAATTTCGACGCGAACCGGGCGCTCAGCTTCCCCCCGAACGCGTTCACGCTGTCGAACGAGTTCTTCATGGGGATGGGCGCTGCGCTGCTCATCGCGGCGTATGACTATTGGGGCTACTACAACGTCTGCTTTATGGGCGAGGAGATCAAGGAACCGGCGCGCACAATCCCGCGTGCAGTGCTGCTTTCCATACTCGGCGTTGCGACGATTTACATCGTCATGAACATCAGCATACTCGGCGTTATCCCGTGGCAGGAGATGGTCGAGGCTGCGCGTACGGACACGCGGTTCTACATCGTATCGGTGTTCATTGACCGGCTATACGGATCGTGGGCAGCGTATCTCGCGACTGCGCTCATCATGTGGACCGCGTTCGCGTCTGTCTTTTCGCTGTTGCTCGGGTATTCACGCGTCCCCTATGCGGCCGCGCTCGACGGCAACTACTTCCGGATATTCTCTCGCGTCCACCCGACCAAGCGATTCCCTTACGTGTCGCTGCTGGCGCTGGGTGCCGTGGCTGCGGCGTTTTGCTTCCTGCGATTGCGCGATGTCATCGCCGCGCTGGTTGTAATTCGAATCGTGATCCAGTTCCTGGTCCAGATCGCCGGCCTGCTCATACTGCGCGCACGCCATCCGGAGTTTCCGCGCCCGTTCAGGATGTGGCTCTATCCGCTGCCGGCGCTGGTCGCCATCGCGGGCTTTCTGTTCATCCTGTTTTCGCGGCAGAACTTTTTGCGCGAAATCCGATATGCGGTGCTGATACTGGTGGTTGGAACGGCTATCTACCTGGTGAGGGCATGGCGACGTCGCGAGTGGCCGTTCGCGCCCTCCACCACCGGCCCCAAAGCTGAAGTGCCTCTGCACACCTGAGGCACTTACCAGCTAGGGAATCAACGACAGCACAGACGATATCGCTACTTTCTCCTGGCGAGGACTCGCATGTAGTCCACAAGCTGCCTGACTTGCGGCTCGCTCAGGCCTGTCTTGAGGAATACATGCGGGTAGCTCTTGTGGTTCGCGCCGTGCGCAACGGTTTGGAACAACTGGTCGTCGCTCATTGACTGAATACGTGTCGAGCGCAGGTCGGGCATGGGCATGCGCTTTGCTGCCGCTGTCTTACCAGCTCCGTCAGGGCCGTGGCAGTTTCCACAGCGCTTTTCGTACATTTGCTGGGCATTGTCAGGACCGGCTGCTGCAACAAAGTGGGATAAAAGACACAGGAATACAAATACGAACAGCAGGGTGGATTTCATTCGGGGTCCCCGGGATGGCTCCGATATTCCCTTCGCACGTCTACACGTACTTCGAGCGGCAGGTTCGCCTATCAGTTTCGATGTGCTCTGGGCTGAATGATTGTCCGCGAGTGTGAAAAAGAGGGCAACAAAAAACAACGGGTACCCACGACTTCGTGGATACCCGTGATTCACGTTCGAACGATTGTTCTACAGCACCAGTTCTGCGCGCACGATGTCGTCGCTTGCCGGCTCGAGGCGGAAGCCCAGCTTCTGCGCGAGCTTCTGCATCTCGACGTTGTCGACGAGTATCTTCATCGTCACGCGACCGAATTTCTCGGCCTTTGCGATCGCGAGCGCGCGCTTCACCATCTCCGTACCTAGCCCTTTGTGCTGGGCCTCGTCGGCGATGACGATGGCAAGCTCGCCGGAATCAGTGCCGTGCGTCCTGGACAGGCGGACAACACCGATCACCTCGCGATCACCGCTTCCGTTCCTTTCGGCAACGAGCGCCATCTGGCGGTCGTAGTCGATGAAGCAGATGTGGGTGAGGCGCTCATGCGCTGTGCGCTGGCTCAGATTCATCGGCTGGAAGTAGCGTTGCTGCACGGTGCGTTCCGAGAGTTTCTCGTGGAACTTGACCAGCAACGGCTCGTCTTCCGGACGAATGGGTCGAATCGAAACCGCTGAACCGTCGTTCATCTTGCCTTCGCTGATGTACTGCGTCGGATAGGGGCGGATCGCCAGCTTCGGCAGGTCCTCTTCCTTCATTTCCGGGCCGTACACGACAACACGGGCGTCGAGCGCCAACAGGCGTTCGCTGGACGCCAGCAGCGGGTTGATGTCGATTTCCTTGATCCAGGGTTGTTCGACAACCAACTGGCTGAAGCGAACCATGAGTTCTTCGAGGGCTGCCATGTCCACAGGCTTACGGCCACGGACGCCCTTGAGCGCCTTGTAAATCTTCGTGCTTTCCATCATGCGGCGCGCCAGGGTGGTGTTGAGCGGCGGCAGCGCGAGTGCGCTGTCGTGATAAACCTCAACCAACTGACCGCCGGAGCCGAACAGAAGCACTGGTCCGAACTGGGCGTCGAGAGACGAGCCGATGATGATCTCGTACCCTTCGAGTTTTGCGAACGGCTGAACGGTAACACCAAGGAAGTGCCCCTCACCAGCCTTCTCGCGGACGGATGTTTCGATACCCCGATACGCCGCACGGACAGCACGCTCGTCCCGCAGGTTCAACTGCACGCCGCCGACATCCGTCTTATGCGTGATGGTCTCGGAATGCAGTTTGAGCACCACGGGGAAGCCGATTTCGGTCGCAGCGTTCGCAGCTTCGTCCTCGGTCTGCGCAATGCGGGTTTCAACCGTAGGAATGCCGTAACACTTCAGCAACTGCTTCGATTCGTACTCGGTGAGGATCGTGCGGCCGGACTTGCGTGCGTTCTGCACGATGGCGTTCGCCGCGGTCGCATCTACCTGGCCGGCGCGATCAGCAAGCGACGGGGTCTCGTAGAGCGACTTCAGGTTGTACGCGTACTTCCACATGTAGTTGAAGGCACGCGCCGCCGTGTCGGGATACGGGAATGTCGGGATGCCGGCACGGTTCAGGATTTCCTCGCCTGCCGCGACCTGCACGCCACCCATCCAGCTCGCAATGATGGGCTTGCAGAGTCCCTGTGCGTAAGGCTTGAGGTGCTCCGCGATCTGCGTCGGATCCGTCATGCCTTGAGGCGTCAGCACCACGAGCATGCCGTCGATGTTCGGGTCCTTTGCGGCAATCTCAAGCGACTTCGCGTAGCGCTCTGGTTCGGCATCGCCGAGGATATCGACTGGATTGTTGTGGCTCCAGGCGTCCGGCAGGAACGCGTTGAATGCTTCCATTGCCGCCGGAGACAGCTCGGCCAGTTCACCGCCGCCCTGGATGAGTGCGTCCGTGGCGAGCACGCCAGGACCGCCGGCGTTCGTCACGATGCAAAGCCCCGGTCCCTTCGGACGCGGCTGCTTCGCCAGTACTTCGGACATGTAGAAGATGTCCGCGATGGAGTTCACGCGCAACACGCCCGAGCGGCGGAACGCCGCTTCAAGCACATCGTCGCTGCCCGTCATCGAGCCGGTATGGGAGGCCGCAGCCTTCGCCGCGGCAGCCGTACGGCCAGCCTTGATGACGATAATCGGCTTGGTCAGCGAGACTTCGCGCGCGGCCGACAGGAACGAGCGCGCGTCGCCGATCGACTCCATGTAGATGACGATTGCTGTCGTGCGCGGATCGTTACCGAAATACGTGATCAGATCGCCCCAATCCACGTCGAGCATCGACCCGATCGAGACGAACGAGCTGAAGCCAACCATCTCTCGCAGGCTCCAGTCGAGCACGGCCGTGCAGAGCGCGCCGCTCTGGCTGATGAACGCCAGCGAACCGGGACGTGCAATCGTGTTTGCAAACGTGGCGTTCAAGCCCGTAACGGGGTTCATCACGCCGAGGCAGTTCGGGCCGATGATTCGCATCTTGCCCGCGATAATCTGCTTCAACTGCCGCTCAAGTTCTTTTCCCGCCTCACCGTGCTCCTTAAAACCAGCAGAAATCACAATTCCGGCAGGCACACCGGCATCCACGGCTTCCTGAACCAGCCCGGGAACACTGGGAGCAGGCGTGGTCACGACGATCAAGTCCACCGGCTCCGGAATCGACTTGATGTCCTTGTATGCACGAATGCCAAGAATGCTGTCTCTCTTGGGATTGACGGGATAAACGGTTCCACCGAACGGCGTGCTCAGCAGGTTCCAGAGCACGGTCCGTCCAACGCTGCCGGGGCGCTCGCTGGCACCAATCAGTGCAACGCTCTTTGGTTTGAAGATGTAGTCCAGCGGATGCTGTTCCTGCCGGAGCAAATCGTGTGCAGGATCAATGACGAGCTTGGAAGACCCAAGCTTCGAAGCGACGGAGTTCATCGGCTTGCCTCACCAGAAAAGAAGACGGGTTTAAGTTGGATAAACAGGATTCTAAATTACGCGCTGGCTGCGCGGAACCACCACTTTGTCCCAGTGAATGGTAAAAATCGCATTGAAAAAGGCTGGCCACGTGGGCCAGCCTGTGTTTTCAGATTCTTGGGCCTTAGTCCGCGCTGGCCTGTATGAGTTCCGGGCTCATCGCCCGCTGCATCGGACCAGTGTAGATCTGGCGTGGCCGAGCGATCTTCTGCTCGGGGTCGCTGACCATCTCCTGCCATTGCGCGAGCCAACCAACTGTGCGCGGTATCGCGAACATGACCGTGAACATTTCGGGCGTAAAGCCCATCGCCTGGTAGATGATCCCTGAATAGAAGTCGACGTTCGGATACAGTTTGCGCTTCACGAAGTACTCGTCGTTCAGCGCTATCCTTTCCAGTTCCATGGCGATGTCGATCTTCGGATTGCGGCCCGTGACCTTGAACACCTCATCCGCCGTGTGCTTGATGATCTTCGCCCGAGGATCGTAGTTCTTGTACACGCGATGGCCAAAGCCCATCAGCTTGTACTTGCCCTCTTTCACCCCCTTGATGTACTCGGGGATGTTGTCGACGGAGCCGATCTTGTCCAGCATGATCAGAACTTCTTCATTCGCGCCGCCATGCAACGGACCGCTAAGTGCCGCAGCAGCCGCCGACGTGGCGATGAACGGATCGGCTTCCGAGCTCCCTACAGAGCGCATCGCACTGGCGCTGCAATTCTGCTCGTGGTCGGCGTGCAGAATCCAAAGCACATCCAGCGCGCGGGCCAGCACGGGGTCACTCAGGTAGTGCAACTCCGATCGCTTCCAGAGCATGGCCATGAAGTTCTCGGCATAGCTCAAATCGGGGTCCGGAGGAACATACGGCAAACCCTTCCGATGGCGGTAGGCATAGGCCGCAATAATCGGCATCTTGCCGATCAACCTATAGATTGCCGCCTGCCGGGCCTCTGCGTTGCGGACGTTCTTTGAATCCGGGTAGAAAGTCGAGAGTGCCGCAACGGTGCTGACCAGGATTCCCATCGGGTGAGCGTCGTACCTGAAGCCATCAAGGAACTTCTTGATGTTCTCGTGCACCCACATGCGGCGCTTGATTTCAAATACCCATTCCTTTTCCTCGGCAGGCGTCGGCAGTTCGCCATAGATGATGAGATACGCCACCTGAAGGAAGTTGCAGTGCTCGGCCAGGTCCTGGATGTCGTAGCCGCGATAGCGCAGGATCCCTTTATCGCCGTCGATGTAGGTAATCGCACTCCGGCACGATGCCGTGTTCGTGAACGCCGGATCGTACGTCATCATGCCGAAATCCTCAGAGTCAGTCTTGATCTGACGCAGGTCCATCGCCCGGATTGTGCCGTCTGTAATCGGGAGCTCGTAGCTTTTCCCGGTACGGTTATCGACCACGGTCAGCGTTTCTCGTTGCATGAATGCTCCTCCAGTGCTGCCCCGACCAAGCCTGCTAGGTGAGCACCAACTGGTCCGGACACGTGACCGCATCGCGTCGGCGGACCCCTTTAGAGGTGTCCACATCTGAAAGTGCGCTCGGGACAGCGCATGTCGCTATATTTGATGGATTCGCTCTACCCCAATGTCGCCGCATGCGCGGCCATGTGCGCTCGAACCTCCGGCGCACACGTCACGCGTCCTCACTCGCGCGACCAGCAATTGTAAGTGAAACAGGTAACTTGCGCGAGTGCTACCAGAAACCGGATTCGACGGCTGCTTTGGCCGTAGTACACCCGCCAGGGATGCACGTGCAACGGCCGGCCCGGCCTTAGACCCACGGCAATCGCCGGGTCACAAGCTGCTCGCGCGCTGGTGGCTCATCAATCCGCGCCTAGCCCAAGCACTGTTTATGCAGCGGCCAGGTGCGCTCCTCCGCCATGGCGGCCGGCTTTGTCCGCCGCCCTTCAAGTGTTTGGAGTACATCTCTGAACTAGAAGCTTCGGAAATTCTTCACAGGCAAGCGCTCTGTTGAGTCCGTGTGAGCCGTCCTCATGCCGCTGAGCTACTTGAGACCGTACAGAAAGGCAGCTGTGCAGCTTGCGATGCGATGCTGCTCACCGCCTCGGAGCAGCTCTGCCCTGCTACAGCAGTCCGTAGATGACAACCCAGTTCTCGAATGTGGTTATCACCTTACCGTTCGCTACCACTGGCGTTCCGAACCCGACGCCAACTCCCATGCCATCGCGGCTCGGGTTCATTCGCGTGTTCCAAAGTTCGCGCGAGATGTCATTCGCGTCGTAAGCCCGAAGTTCCGCAACATCGGCGTTCTTGATGTAGGTCCACAGAATCCCGTTCTGATTGCCGTTTGAGGAAACGACGGGATTGCCGCCGCGCAGCCATGTGATCGTAGCCGACTGCGCAAACGGAGTCGTGTTCAAAACACCGTTCTGAAACTTGTACTGTCGAACGGTCCCGTTCGCAGGCGCCAGGTACAGGTTCCCGTTCCAGTAAGCAGGATTTCCGTATAGGCGGTTCCAGTCCGTTCCCTCGGCGCGTGAATCTCCCATGCCGGGGAAACAGGCTTTGTCACCGACCAGGAACTGCTGCGGAATCTGAGCGTCTGACGGGTTCAGCTTTCCGAGATTGTTTAGGTCCAGCAAATACAAACGTCCTTCTTTGTTCACCGTCGCGCCGAGGCTTCGACCTGAGCCGGCTTCGCTGGGCAACAATGCGATGCCGCCCGACCCAATCTCCAGATCCGCAGGATTGACGCAAGCCTGGTTCGAGGGTGCAAACCAGTCCACAATCTGGAAGCGGCCGTTCTCGAGTCTCAGTTTCAGGACGGTGTTGCCGTAGTTCTGACCGCCTCTGTCGGCATTGAAGCTTCCGTCTGCCGCAACGACATAGATAATCCCGGCGGAGTCGATCGCCGGAGCAGCGCCGCCGTGCCAGAACGAGCCACCGCCGCCATGATCCGCCGGACCGCTGGCCGTGTCTTCAGCCTGAAACTGCGTCGTTGGATTGAACACTGCGACCTGCCGAAGCGTAGCGGCGTCGTACGCCATCAGCCAGCCGTGGTAAGCGCCGAAGTCGGAGAAGGATCCCCATCCGATGACGACCGCACCGTTGACGAGAATGAGCCCGGCGCGCTGGTTGTGAATGGAAGGATCGAACGCAATCTGGCCATTGCTGCTCCCGACTCCATCACCCGGCACACTGGCCTCGATCTTCACGCTTCCGGGTCCGAAGTCCTGCCCGGTGCGGATATCCACTGCTCGCAGCCACTGCTCTGTCTGACCGTTTCGCTGAATCGTGGTGACGAAGTACATAGCGCCGGTCGCGGGATCGATGACCGGAGTACCCGTAATACCAATCTCACCACCGAGCGCGGTGCGTCCACCGAAGTTGTCCGGTGGGGTGGTGATGCCGTTCGCGGGATCCAGGTAATTGCGATGCCACAGCGGCGCACTGCCTTGCGTATCCGCGTCGAACGCGTACACGCTGTCATGCTCCGTGGCTACGATCACCACGTTGTGCACGCCTTGGGAGCCCATGTCCAGGTTCGGAACGTAGAGTGGCTGCGCGAAGATCAAACCATCCACGTTGTAAGCCACTCGCTTTCCGAACTGGGTGGGGTTGACGTTCTGGGGTGTCAGCGTGGTCTCATTCGCGTACAGGCCTTTCGTGGAGGGATCGCCCTTCCACATCAGCACGCCCGAAAACCGGGACCGCTGATCGCTGCTCGAGTCACTACCGCAGGAGAGCAACACAACGGCGAAGCAGAGTAGTAACAACAAAAGGGTACGGAGTCGCATAGGGCTGCAATCGGGAACGCTTTTGTTCGAAACACGCAATCTGGTCCGGGTTGCTCGTTAGCAGCGACGAACGGCCAAGTCACAGCGCGGCATTACGGGCGTGAGTTCCCGCGGCGGTCACATCATTGGCGGCATCGCTATAATTCCGAGAGTCCGCTGGGATTGAGATAGACACGAATGAACATCAAGGAAGTGGCGGCAAGAGCTAAGCTCTCCACGGCGACAGTCTCACGCACGGTAAACGGCAGCGCACTGGTGAGCCCCAGTACGGCTGAGAAGGTCTGGCGCGCCGTTCGCGAACTCGGCTACTACCCCAACGTACATGCACGCACTCTCGTGCTCGGTCGAAGCCGCACCTTCGGCCTCATCATCTCGGACATCGTGAACCCGTTCTTCCCTGAACTGGTCAAGGGCTTCGAAGACACAGCCATCCAGCACCGGTACGAAGTCATGCTGGCAAACACAAGCTACGACCTGGATCGCATGACTCACGCGGTTCAGCGCATGATCGAACGCAAGGTTGACGGCGTCGCTGTGATGACCTCAGAAATCGACCGGGCGCTCATTGATGAACTCGCCAAGCAGGGCTTGTCGATGGTGTTCCTAGATGTCGGGAAGGTGGGCAAGAAAAGCAGCAACATCGCCGTCGATTACTCTGGAGGCATTCGGCAGGCCGTCCAACACCTTGTCTCTCTCGGGCACCGCCGCATTGGTTTCATAAGCGGTCCGCTTACGCTCAAGTCCGCGCGAATCCGAAGGTCAGCTTTCCTGCGCTGTTTGCGAGACTCCCACATCGCCGAAGACGAAGATCTCGTTGTTGTGGGTAACCACAAGATCGATGGTGGCGAAGTTGCCATGCGCGAACTGCTGGCGAAACGCCACGTTCCAACTGCCGTCCTCACCTCGAACGACCTGACAGCGCTCGGCGCATTGCGCGCGATTTCGCAGGCGGGCCTCGATGTGCCGGACGACATCTCGGTAGTCGGGTTCGACGACATTGAAATCGCCCAGTACACCAGCCCACCCCTCACAACAGTTCGCCTTTCACGCGAAGAACTCGGTCGCGTCGCCTTCGACGCTTTGTTTCAGTTGACCGAGAACGAATCTGCGAAGGCCAAAGAAGTCAGCGTGCGGACAACTCTCGTCGTCAGGAAGTCCACTGCACCCGTAAAGTCGAGCAAACGGCGCTGAGAGCGCTATCGTCGGTGCGACTTGCTGACGAAAGTCATCGCTTTTGACCTCCGGACGTGGGCGGCCGGGTACTCGCCCGTGGCTCGCACCTGCCACCAGATCGGCCATGCTCTCGGTTCCATACAGAGAGTTGCTGGACCGGCAACTCCGGAAACACGTAACCACCTAACGAGTTCCTCCGGATTGATGTAGCCAG
>Ga0196976_1000949_pt1 | contig 15245 bp, 12 predicted proteins | sample S3v_513CmetaG_FD_148644 | JGI IMG/M metagenome (GOLD analysis project Ga0196976, IMG submission 148644) | Soil microbial communities from Anza Borrego desert, Southern California, United States - S3+v_5-13C | ecosystem: Environmental > Terrestrial > Soil > Desert | place: USA: California...
AAGCGTATCGAGCGCCGGCGTGGCGGCGGCCGTCCCGGACAGGGCGGCGGCCAGCGCGTCGAGGTGGGGATCCAGGGTCATGGGCACGGAATGGGGCACGGGAGGCGGGCACCGTCTAACAAGCAATATCCAACAATTACGCGAAACCTCGCCCGCCCGTCAAAACGAAAGCCGTCCTTTGCGCGCGATGCCACAGGGATTCTCCACCCGGCGCGGTGCGCGCCACGACGCATGCCCGGCTATGCCTGCGGCGATCGGCCGCTGGCCCGGGACGCGGCGGCGCCGCATGGCTGCATCGCCCATCGTGGGCGTCGATTTCACGGCTTGCCCATGTCTATAGTTGTACGGCCCGTGCCGGGACGGCCCGACTCCGGCCGGTGGCCGGGCGCTGCAGGGAGAAAACGACATGGCACTGAAGGATCTGCTGGTCGTCGTCGACGACTCCGCGGCGTCCGCGGCCCGCATCGCGGTGGCGGCGCAACTCGCCGCCCGGCACGACGCCCACCTCACCGGCCTCTACGTCATCACCGCCGCGATGATGCCCGGCTACATCGCGGCGGAAATCCCCGAGGCGGTGCGCACCGCCCAGCGCAGCGCCGCCGAGGAGCGCGCGCGGGAGGCCGCCGCCCGGTTCGACGACGCCATGCGCCGCTTCGGCCTGACCGACCGCTCCGAATGGCGTGCCGTGCGCGGCAATCCCACGGACGTGGCGGCGGTGCACGGCCGCTACGCCGACCTCGTCGTCGTCGGGCAGGTCGATCCCCGGCGCGACCACGACGTGCCGACGGTGCAGCCGGCCGACCTGGTGTTCGAATGCGGCCGGCCGCTGCTGGTCGTCCCCTACGCCGGCACCTTCGCCACGGTGGGCGAGCGCGTGCTGATCGGCTGGAACGCCAGCCGCGAGGCGGCCCGCGCGGTGGGGGACGCCATGCCGCTGCTCACCGCCGCACAGCGCATCGTGGTGTTGGCGGTCAACGCCAGGACCGGGGTGGAGGGGCTGGGCGACGCGCCGGGCGCGGACATCGCGCGCCACCTGTCGCGCCACGGCAACCGCGTGGAGGCGACGCACATCGCCACCGATCAGGTGGAGCCCGGCGACATGATGCTGAACACCATCGCCGACGAATCGTGCGACCTCGTGGTGATGGGCGCCTACGGCCGCTCGCGCCTGCGCGAACTGGTGCTGGGGGGCATGACCCGCTACATGCTCCAGCACATGACCGTGCCGGTGCTGATGAGCCATTAGGGCCGTCTGGGGATTGGCGTTGGGCCGACCTGCGGTTGGCCCAACATCCTCCATGTCAAAAAAACCATCCCAAAAAAACGCCGGGCTTGGAGGCCCGGCGAGTTTCTGTGGGTACGTGCTTTCATTCAGATGGGCACGCCAACGGTTTTCCGCATCCCTTCCGGTATGCCTAGGCCGCTTGGCCAGACGGATATGACCTTACGGCCCGTGCCCGCCCGGCCCGGCGCGCTGGCCGTCGTCGGTGGCGGCGCGCTCGCGCTCCATGGCGCAGGCGATGGCCAGCAGGTGCAGCGCGCCCGGCAGGCGGGTCATCGCGTCGGCCTGCGCGTCGGTCTGCGGCCGCAGCGTGCGGCGCAGCCGGACCAGCAGGCGCATCAGCGCGCGCGCCGGGATGAGGTCGAGCGGAACGTCGGGCACCACCGGCTCGGAAAAGGCGGTCTGGATCGCCCGCAGGCAGGAGAGGATGTAGTCCTGGTCGCCGCCGGTCAGCGGCAGCGGCCATTCGGGGGCGCGCCGGATCAGGCGTTCCCCGGCAAAATCGATGATCCCGTCGGTCATGGCGGCCACCCTCGCGCGCGCGGCGTAGTTCCACAGGCCCGTTTTGGCGGGCCATTCCGTAACATGGCCCCGAACGCGGCACGAATCGAGTGTTTTTCTGCCCGAACGGGCCTGCGCCGCCGCATGTCCTACATGGTTACAAAGCAAAGCTTGTCGGGGCTGCCCTTGGCGGCGGGCTTGTGGGCGGCGATGGCGTCGGTGATGGCGTCCAGCGTCACCCCGTGTTCGCCGGCCGGGATGGTCACCGCCACCCCGCTGACCGACAAAAGCGGGAAGGTGCGCACGGTGCCGAAGCGGTCCTTGGCGGTGATGTGCCCGGCGGCGCGCGAGGCGGCGTCGTACAGGCTCTCCGCGTCCGAGCGGAAGGTGGCGACGAGGTCCTGCACGCGCCGGCGCATCTCCGCCCCGGTCTCGCCACTCACCCCTAGGAAGAAGTCGTCGCCGCCGATGTGGCCGGCGAAGCCGCCGCAGGACGACGCCAGCACCTTCAGCCGTTCGCCGAACATCTGGATGGCGCGGTCGCCCTGGCGGAAGCCGAAGGTGTCGTTGAACGGCTTGAACCAGTCGAAGTCGAAATAGACCAGCGTGTGCGCCTCGCCCGTGTCGTCCAGCGCCTCCTCGATGTGGCGGATGATGGCGGCGTTGCCGGGCAGGCGGGTCAGCGGGTTCTGGTCGGTCGCCATCGCCAGGTTCTTCTCGTGCACCAGCCCGATCAGCGCGCGGCTGGTGAGGAAGCCCACGTACTCCCCGCTCTCCACGATGATGACGCCGTCCTCCGCCGTCTCTTCCGAGAACGCCTCGATCACGCGGTCCAGCGGCGTGTTGATGTCGCAGACCGGGCACTTGGCCAGCAGGTCGATCAGCGTCTTGCTGTGCCCCTTGTTGTTCAGCAGGTCTCGGCCGTACTTGGAATAGACGTACTGCTTCAGGTCGCGCTCGCGCAGCAGGCCCAGCGGCATCCCGTGCTTGTCCACCACCGGGGCGATGGGCGGGTTATCGCCGTCGCGGAAATAATCGAAGATGATGCTCTTCGGCTCGTCGGCGGACACCGGCGGGATGCGCTCGATCACCTCGGCCAGGCGCTGGCGCACCTCCACCGGCTGGCGGCGGTCGCGGGCGTTCAGCTGCTCCACCGTCGCGATGCGCGGCGGCAGCCGGGCGAGGTCGAGCGCCGGCCGCGCGATCAGGTAGCCCTGCATGAAGTCGCAGCCGATGTCGCGGCAGGTATAGAACTCGGCCTCCGTCTCCACGCCTTCGGCGATGGTCAGGATGCCCAGCGTGTGCGCGTAGCCGACCAGATGGTTGACGATGGCCCGCTTGCCCAGGTCGCGGTGGATGTCCTGGACGAAGAAGCGGTCGATCTTCAGGTAGTCCGGCTTGATCTTGTACAGGAGTTTCAGCCCGGCGAAGCCGACGCCGAAGTCGTCCAGCGCCAGCCCCACCTGATGCTTGCGGTAGGTGGCGGTGATGTCCTCCATGTCGACGGCGTCGCGGACCTCCTTGTGCTCCGAGATCTCGTGCACGATGGCCAGCTCCTTGGGGCCGGGCAGCAGCACCGGCGACACCGCCTGCGCCCCGCCCACCACGCGGGCGTCGATGTTGAGGAACAGCTTGGCGTCCTTCCAGCCGTCCAGGGAACAGTACTTCGCCACCGCCTTGGCGTGCAGCTCCGCCTCCACCAGCGGCAGCACGCCGTCGGCGTGCGCTTCGTCCAGCATGTCGGGCACGTTGGCGAACTGCGCCGGGTCGATGCCGCGCAGCAGCGCCTCGAAGCCGTGGCAGCGCCCGGTGCGCACGTGGACGATCGGCTGGAAGGCGTGCTCCAGTCCGGCCAGGATGCCCTTCCACGCGCGCTCGCGCGGCCGCGCGCGGACGGCGCGGCGCGGGTCCGGCTGCGGGCCGTCGCCGGGGTAGGGCGTGTCCGCAAGCGCGGCGGCCAGCGGGGTCTGCGCGGGGGCGGTCATCGGGATCCTCTGCCGTCGGTCGGGAGACACCGCGGGGGCGCGGGGGTGCGCTCCTGGACCGGCGCTCCTGGACCGGCAGTGTACGCGCCGGGCGTTGCAGATTTATGGCGGTGCCGCGTGCGGGACGTTGCAACGCACGCGGGCGCAGGACGGCTGCCGCGCGTCGCGTTCGGAAACTGATGTTTTGGATTGTCCGTACCGGATCAGCGGATCCGCTTCATCTTCCCCGGAGGGGAGATGGAGCGGGCGAAGGGATTCGAACCCTCGACCCCAACCTTGGCAAGGTTGTGCTCTACCCCTGAGCTACGCCCGCAGAACTGGCGCGAGTGACGGGACTTGAACCCGCGGCCTCCGGCGTGACAGGCCGGCGCTCTAACCAACTGAGCTACACCCGCGCAAGGGAGCGCCTGTATACGGCGGCGCCGCCGGCAGGGCAAGGGGAGAATTCGGGAGGCGTGCACTTTTTTTGGAGCCCCCGCGGGGTGCTGGCGAGGGCCGCCCGGGACCGGCCCGTGGCGGCCCCCGTCCGCCCCCCGCCCCGGTTCGACAGCGACGACAACCCCGGGGCGGGAGAACCCTGTTCCGGGAGGCGCGGAACCCCTCCAGCATCGGGCAGGCCGCGCGGCGCGCGCACCTGTCAGCCCTGACAGGTCCGTCCGCTCCGGCAAGGCCCTACAACGTGGGGGTGCCGGGCCGCCGGCCTGCGCCCGGCCCGCTCCACATGGAAAGGGCTTTTGCCATGGCGCGCGTTCTGCTGGCCTGGGAATTCGGTGCCGGCCTGGGGCACCTGAACCGCCTCCTGCCGGTGGCGGTGCGTCTCGTGGCGCTGGGCCACGAGGCGGTGTTCGCCGTTCCCGATCCCGAGGCGGCGCGGCCCGCCGTGGTGCGCGTGCTTCCCGACGCCGCCGCGGCGCTTCTGGCCGGCCCGCACTGGAAGCCGGTCCCCGCACCCGGCCTGCGCGACGTGCCGACCGACAGCTTCGCCGACGTGCTGCGCCTGTTCGACGCCCACCGGCCGGAGGTGCTGCGCGCCGCCGTGGCGCGCTGGGACGGCGTGCTGGCCCAGGCGCGGCCCGACCTGATCGTTGCCGACTTCGCGCCGACGCTGGCACTGGCGGCGCCGGCCGGCGTGCCGCGCGTGGTGCTGGGCAACGGCTACACCGTGCCGCCGCCCGGCCGGCCGCTGCCGCCCATGCGGCCGTGGGTCCAGGCGCTGCCGGAGCACAGCCGGGCGCACGAGGCGGACCTGCTGGACGCCGCCGGACGGCTGCACCGCGAACGGCAGGGGCGGCCGCTGCGGCACCTCGCCGATCTGTTCTCCGGCGACCGCACCTTCGTCTGCACCATCGCCGCCTTCGACCCCTACGGCCCGCACCGGCGCGGCCCGGTCTGCATGCCGTTCAACGTGCCGCGCGTCACACCCGGGCCGCCGGTGGCGGAGCGGACGGGCGGCGCCGCGCTCTACCTGCCGGCAAACCACCCGCAGGTCCGCGCGGCGTTCACGGCGCTGGAGGCGGCCGGCATCCCCTGCGACGCCCACATCGGCGGCGCCGACCCGCACGCGGCGGCGCGCGCCGCCCCGCCCGGCGTGGCGGTGCACGGCCGGCCGCTGCCGTTGGAGACGGTGCTGCCGGCGGCGACGGCGCTGATCCACCACGGCGGCCTCGCCACCGCCTACGCCGGGCTGCAGGCCGGCGTGCCGCAGCTGGTCATGCCGGTGAACCTGGAGCAGAGCATCACGGCACGGGGGCTGCAGCGGACGGGTGCGGCCGTGCTCCTCCCCGGACGCGGGGCGGTGGAGCCGGCCACCATCCGCGCCGCGCTGGAGCGGCTGACGGGCGACCCGGTGATCACCGCCGCCGCGCAAGCCGCCGCACGCGCCGCCGCGGCGCGGCCGCGGCAGGACACGCTGGAGCTGGTCGTCGCCGCCTGCCGGGACTTTCTGGAGGAGCCGCGCCGCCGCCGGGCGTAAGGAAAGGCCGGCCCTATCGGCCGGTCCTATCGGATGATGCCGTCGCGGGTGGCGCGCATCACCGCCTGGGCGCGGGTGGAGACGTCCAGCTTCCGCATGGCGTTTTCCACGTGGTAGTTCACCGTGCGCTCGGAAATGCCCATCAGCACGGCGATGTCGCCCGACGCCTTGCCGCGCGCGACCCAGGACAGCACCTCCGTCTCGCGCGCGGTCAGCAGCGTGGTGGCGGCGTTGCGGGCGCGGGCGGCGCCGCTGTTCAGCCGCGCCTTGATGACCTCGATCAGGATCTCGAAGTCGACCGGCTTGGTCACGTAGTCGTCCGCACCCAGCTGGCGCCCGCGCAGCACGCTCTCGCGGTCGGACAGGGCGGTGAGGAACACCAGCGGGATGTCCGCGTGGCGCGGATAGGCCGCCGTCAGCCGCTCCAGCACGTCGAAGCCCGACATGCCGGGCATCGACACGTCGCACAGCACGAGGTCGGGCTTGCACCGCTGGATGGCCGCCAGACCGGCCTCGCCGTCGCTGGCGGTGTCGACGGCGAAGCCGGCCTCCTCCAGCGCTTCCACCAGCAGGTCGAGCGTTTCGCGGTCGTCTTCGATGACGAGGAGGCGGGCGGTCGGGGTCATGTCCGGGCTTCCATGGTGGCGGGCGTGGTGTGCGGCAGGACGATGGTGAAGGTCGACCCTTCCCCCTCGCGGCTGGCGACGTCAAGCCGGCCGCCGTGGCGGGCGACGATCGCCTGCACCACGTGCAGGCCCAGGCCGCTGCCGGCCCGCGTGCCGACGTTGCGCCCGCGGAAGTAGCGCTCGGACAGCCGGCCGCGGTCGGCCTCGGGGATGCCGATGCCGTGGTCCTCGACGGCGACGTGGACATGGCCGGCGTCGCGCCAGCCGCGCACGTGCACGCCGCTTCCGGGAGGGGAGTATTTCACCGCGTTGCTCAGAAGGTTCTCCATGGCCTGCCGCAGCAGATTTGCATCGACGACCGCCGTCCCCGGCAACTGTGAGAAGTCCCAGGACAGGCGGTGCTGGTCGGCCACCTCCGCCTGCTGCTCGCACACCGCCGTCAGCGTGCGGGCAAGGTCCACCTGTTGTGGATCGAACGGCAGCTCGCCGTCCGCCATGGGGGCGGCCTGGAGGATGCCGTTGATCAGCGTGGTCATGCGGGTGACGGCGTCGCGGATCCGCTCGGCGCGCCGCGCCAGGTCGTCCGGGGCCAGCTGGGCGCGCAGCGTCCGGAGGCGCTGCGCCTGCCCGTCGATGACGGTCAACGGGGTGCGGAACTCGTGGCTGACCATGGACACGAAGTTGCGCTGCAGGGCGGCCAGCTCCCGCTCCCGCGCCAGCTTCTCCTCCAAAAGCCGGGCTTGCGCCTGCAGCCGGCTGCGGCTTTCCGACAGCGCCTCCTGGCTGGCGCGGAAGATGTCTACGGCGCGCGCCATGGCGCCGACCTCGTCGCCGCGCCGGGCGTAGGGGGGGAAGGGCGCCGGCCGCCCCTCCGACAGCGCCAGCATGGCGCCGGCCAGCGTCAGCATGGGCTCCGTCATGTGGCGGGTGAAGAAGACCAGCGCCGCCGCGACCAGTCCGCACTGCACCGCCAGCGCCAGCAGGATCGTCGTGCGCGCGTGCAGGAAGGTGTCGATCACGGAATCGGCGGCGGCGGTGCCGTTGGCCTGGTTGAAGTCGGTCAGCCGGGTCAGCCGGTCGGACGCCCGGGCGAACATCTCGCGCGACGCGCCGCGGTAGAGGATCCCCGCGCGCTCCGCGTCGCCGGCCTGGAAGGCGGCGACCATGGCGCCGCGTGCGTCCAGGTAGGCCTGCCAGTCCCGGCGGAAGGCGTCGTGGAGGGCCTGCTCCTCCCGATTGATCGGCAGTCGCTCGTAGGCCCGCAGGCTGTCGTCGACACGGGCCAGCGTCGCCGCCGCTTCCTGCTCCACCCAGTCCTTTTCGTCCCGTGTGGCGGCCAGCAGGCGGTTGCCGTCCATGGTGCGCAGGTCGGACATGTGGTTGTTGATGTCGCCCAGCACCCGCGTGCTGGGCAGCCAGTTGGTCTTCACCGCGTCGGCCGCCGCGTTGACCGAGTGCAGCTCGGAGATGCTGAACAGGCTCACCGCCAGCGTGAAGGTGAACACCAGCAGGAAGGCGGCGCGAATCTTCACCGACAGCGGCGTCCGGCTGATCCAGCGCATGGGACGGCTCCCCTTTCCTGAAACGACTGCGGCGCCGGCCATCGAACCGGTTGGCCACGCCTCCGGCTACCTGTGAGCCCTCACAGGCGCGCCCGGCCGGGGCGCTTGGCTAGCATAGGAGCCGATGACCCGAAAGATGCGCTGAAACAGGAACGTCCATGCTCCTGCCCGGAGATCCCTGCCCATACTTCTGCGGGCGCACGCCCGCCAAGCCGGAGTTCCATTTCGACACCATGGGCGGGCGCACCCTCGTGCTCGCCTTCTTCGTGTCGGCCGGCTTCGACCTGGGCCGCCGCTTCCTGGCCGCCGTCGACGCCATGGCCCACCGCTTCGACGACCGGACCGCCTCCTTCTTCGGCGTCACCGTCGACCCGGCCGACGAGCGCGAGGGGCGCCTGCGCGACCGCCCGCCCGGCCGGCGCTTCTTCTACGATTTCGACCGGCGGATCAGCGCGCGGTATGGGGTCTGCAAGCCGCAGGGCGAGGGCGCCGTCGACGCGTACACGCCGCTGGTCTACGTGATCGACCCGCGGCTGCGCGTCGTCGGCGTGCTGCCGATGGGCGATCCGGAGGGGTGCGCGGCGCAGCTCGCCTCCCTGCTCGACCGCCTGCCGCCGCCCGAGGAGCCGGTCCCGGCCCGGCCGCAGGCGCCGGTTCTGGTCGTCCCGCGCGTCTTCGAACCCGACCTCTGCGCCCGCCTGATCGCGCTGTACGACGAGCGCGGCGGCGAGCGCTCCGGCCATATGACCGAGCGCGACGGGCGCACCGTCGGCGTGCTGAACGCCGGCATGAAGGTTCGCCGCGACCGCTACGTCGAGGACGAGGCGCTGAAGGACGTGCTGCGCCAGCGCCTGCGCCGCCGCCTGCTGCCGGAGATCGCCAAGGCCTGCCAGTTCCGCGCCACGCACGTCGAACGCTATCTGGTGGCCTGCTACGACGGCACCGAAGGCGGGCACTTCCGCGCCCACCGCGACAACACCACCAAGGGCACCGCGCACCGGCAGTTCGCCATCTCCGTGGCGCTCAACAACGGGTACGAGGGCGGCGAGGTGTTCTTTCCGGAATACGGCAACGCCCTGTTCCGCGCGCCGCCCGGCGGGGCGGTGGTGTTCTCCTGCTCCATCCTGCACGCCGTGCGCCCGGTGACGGCCGGGCGGCGGATGGTCTTCCTGCCCTTCGTCTACGACGGCGCGCACGCGGCCCTGCGCCGCGCCAACCAGGGCTTCCTCGGCGCGGCGGAGCCGCCCGCCGCCGCGCCGGAACCCGTCGCGGCGGAATCATGATGTTCGGGAGGCTGCGATGGCGCCGCTGTCGATGATTCGCGAGTTCCTGCGCATGGAGGCGGCGGGCGGCGTTCTGCTGGTCATCGCCGCCGTGCTGGCGCTGCTGCTGGCCAACTCGCCGGCCGGGGGCCTGTACGCGGCGCTGCTCGACACGCCGGTGGTTGCGCAGGTCGGTGCGCTGACGCTGGCCAAGCCCCTGCTGCTGTGGGTGAACGACGGGCTGATGGCGATCTTCTTCCTGCTGGTCGGGCTGGAGATCAAGCGCGAGGTGCTGGAGGGCGAGCTGTCCACGCCTGCGCGCGCGGCGCTGCCGGGCATCGCCGCCCTGGGCGGCATGGCGGTGCCGGCCGCCGTCTACCTCGCCCTGGCCGGCGGCGACCCATTGGCGGCGCGCGGCTGGGCCATCCCGGCCGCCACCGACATCGCCTTCGCCGTGGGTGTCCTGGCGCTGCTCGGCAACCGGGCGCCGGCGTCGCTCAAGGTTTTCCTGCTGGCGCTGGCCATCCTGGACGACCTGGGCGCCATCGTGATCATCGCCCTCTTCTACACGGCCGAGCTGTCGCCCGTCTCCCTGGCGCTGGCCGGGGTGGGGCTGGCGGGGCTCGTCGCGCTGAACCGGCTGGGGGTGGTGCGGCTGGCCGGCTACGTCCTGCTGGGCATCTTCCTGTGGGTGTGCGTGCTGAAGTCCGGCGTGCACGCCACACTGGCCGGCGTGGCGCTAGCCTTCGCCATCCCGCTGCGCACCGGCGGGCCGCGCGGCGCCTCGCCGCTGCGCACGGTGGAGCACGCGCTGCACCCGTGGGTCGTCTACGGCATCCTGCCGGTGTTCGCCTTCGCCAACGCCGGCGTGTCGCTGGCCGGCCTGTCGGTCGACGCGCTGTTCGCGCCGGTGCCGCTGGGCATCGCGCTGGGCCTGTTCCTCGGCAAGCAGGCGGGGGTGATGGGCGCCACCTGGGCGGCCATCCGGCTGGGCGTCGGCGCGCTGCCGGCGGGGGCCACGTGGATGCAGTTCTACGGCATGGCGCTGCTGACCGGCATCGGCTTCACCATGAGCCTGTTCATCGGCGGCCTCGCCTTCACCGGCGACGGCTACGGCGTCGCGGTGCGCATCGGGGTGCTCAGCGGGTCGCTGCTGTCCGCCGTGGCCGGCTATCTGGTATTGCGCTACGTCGCCGTCCGCCGCCGGCCGCCGGTGCCCGTGATGAAACCGGTGCCGTCGGACGCGCAGGGGTGAGCGCCATGCGCAGTGCCGTGGCCCCTGCCGTTCTGGCGCTGCTCCTGGCGGTGGCCGCCGTCCGGCCGGCGCAGGCCGGCGAGGGGCCGGACGGCTTCCTGGACGGCTTCAACGAATGGGCGCACGCCGCCAACCGGAGCTTCGCCGCGACGGTGATCCGGCCGGCGCTGGACGCCGCGCGGTCCCTGCCGGACCCGCTGCCCGCCGCCCTGGGCAACGCCTACGCCAACCTGACCGAGTCGGTGACGGCGCTCAGCCACGCCCTGGCCGGCGACCCGACGGCGGCCGGGCGCTCGACGCTGCGCTTCGCGGTGAACTCCACGGCCGGCGTGCTGGGCGTTTTCGACGTGGCGCAGTTTGCGGGCCTGCCCGCCGAGAAGAAACGCTTCAGCGAGGGCGTGTGCGCGCTGGGCGTGCCGGCCGGCCCTTACTTGGTGGTGCCCGGCTTCGGCCCATCCTCCGTCGGCGTCGTCTCGGCGGCCGTGGTGGTGATGGCCGGATCGACCTGGGCGCTGGCGCTGGTGTCCATGGAACTGGCGCTCGCCAGCGTGCTGGCCGACCTCGCCGGCTCCGCCGCCGCCCTGGAGAACGCCGCCGCCCTGGCCGAGGACGCAGGGGCCGAAGCCGCGGGCGGCTTCCAGGCCGGCGCGGCGGCCTACCGCGGCTGGCTCACCGGGATCGGCTGCTGATCTCGCACTGTCGCGGGGCGCGGCGGCAAGGCCGTGCTTCGAAAAGACATTCCTGCTCGCCGCCGAAAGCCCGCAGATTTTTTGGAACTTTTCCTCGCTCCAGGGCACCAACGGATCGCAGGCGCCACGCCCGCCTCGACTGGAGGATCACGAACATGCCCGCTCCGAAGATGCTTGCTGCAATTGCCGCCACTTTGACAGCGGCCCTCCTGTCGTCACCGTCGGCCGCCCAGGCAGCGTCGTTCCAGCTGTGCTTCACGAACAAGGCGTGGGTTGTGTGGGATTACACGCTGGTAATATCGCATGACGCTTATTCCCATACGGATCAACAAACAGGGCAAGAGCACTTCATTACTAAGGAAGAACACAAAAGGTGGCAGCTTACCCTGGGGGAAAACGCCTGCTATACCATTCACGATTTCCAGCGAAATGCGAGATTCGTCGTTGACTCGAATTTCGGCGGGGTGCTCAACATTGGCGTCAGGAACACCAGCACGACGGTTCGCCTGGATGGGACCGTGTTCAACGCCAGAATGACGGTTCTCGACGGCGTCAGGCTGGATTGACGGGTGAACTCGGCCGGGAAACGGGGAACCGTCCGGTCCGAGGACGAGAGCGAGGATGCCGGGGTGGGAGCGTGTCCGGAGGACGACTTGTCCGTGCAGCCGCCGCAGGGACGGACGCAGTGACGAGCGCCGTTCGCCGGCCTCGACGGCGTGTACCGGCGGATGACGTCGCATAAATCGGCGTGGTGTTGCCCTGGTGTTGCCCAGGCCCCCTCCGCCCATAAAAAAACCGCCGCCAACCCGTTGGATTGGCGGCGAGTTGAACAGGGAGGCTTCACGTCTGGGAGACGTCGGGTCCGAAAACCCGCTCCCGGGGGGGAGCCCCGGGCGAAACGCCGGGTGCTGCGACGCAGCAACCAACGCCCCAAGAATTGAGCATTTGCCCCCTTCCATGCCATTCACATATCGATAATCCTACCATGCGCATCGCGCATGGCTTTGAAGCCATTGAATTTACAACCAAAATCGCGGCGCGCCGGGGTCACCACCAAAGAAGCGGCCCGTGCCTGCAAAGCTGGCACGGGCCGTGATGTGACGCAAAAAAAGGCGGGGACGCGTCAGAAGTGGCTCTCGGCCACCTTGCGCACGAGGAAGTCGCGGAACACCGCGATGCGCTTGGAATGGCGCAGTTCCTCGGCGTAGACGAAATAGGCGTCGACCTTCGGGCTGCTGATCTCCGGGATGACGCGCACGAAATCCTTGGTGCCGTCCACCAGGAAATCGGGCAGGGCGGCGATGCCCAGGCCGCTCTCCACCGCGCGGTAGATGGCGTACATGCTGTTGACCTGCAGAATCGGCCGGCGCGCCCCCGGCGGCGGGTCGCCGACCTCAAGGATCCAGTTGACGTTGGCGAAGGGGGCGCGCGCATCGGGCGGGTAGGCGATGATGTCGTGCTCCGCCAACTCCTCCGGCGTCTTCGGCGCGCCGCGCCGCTTGACGTAGCTCTGGTGCGCGTACAGGTGGAAGCGGATCGCCATCAGGTGGCGCTGGATCAGGTCCGGCTGGCGCGGCGTGTTCATGCGGATGGCGATGTCCGCCTCGCGCATGGCCAGGTCCAGCTCGTTGTCGTCGATCAGCAGCGTCAGCTGGATGTCCGGGTAGATCGACAGGAATTCCTGGATGCGCGGCGTCAGCCAGGTGGACCCGAAGGCCACCGTGGTCGTCACCTTGAGCGGCCCTTTCGGGTACTCCTTGCTCTCGGTGAGCATCGCCTCGGTCATCGACAGCTTGGCGAAGACCTCGCGCGCCGTCCGGTGCAGCAGCTCGCCCTGTTCCGTCAGGATCAGGCCGCGCGCGTGGCGGTGGAACAGCGGCACGCCCAGGCTCTCTTCCAGCGCGCTGATCTGCCGGCTCACCGCCGACTGGCTGAGGTTGAGGGTCTCACCGGCATGCGTGAAGCTGCCCGCTTCGGCCACGGCATGGAACACCCGCAGCTTGTCCCAGTCCATCGTCCCGTCCTGTTCGTGCGGAGCGGAGAATTGGTCCTCCGCTCTTCTTATGATTGTACCGGCATGATCCTGCCGCAGATCAGTTATAACGGGAACGCCGCATCAACGCACGCGCTACCGTCACAGAACGGCACAAAAACCGGGCAAGCTTTTCCGGAATCCGCCTTTGGTATAGGTCAGCCGCCCGCTTTTCCGGCCGCGGCGGCGCGCAACGCGGTGATCGTCGTGCGTGTGGTGATCTGTTCGGGATCGACTCGCAGCTCGATGACGGCGGGCTTGCGGCTCCACATCGCCTCCCAGAACGTCGGCACGAAGTCCTTGGTGCGCTCGACCACCGCGCCGAAGGCGCCATAGCTCTGCGCCAGGGCGGCGAAGTCCGGGTTGGTCAGGTCGGTGGCGCTGAGGCGGCCGGGGAAGCGCTTTTCCTGGTGCATGCGGATGGTGCCGAACATGCCGTTGTTGATGACCAGGATGATGGGGGCGGCCCCCGCGTGCACGGCCGTCGCCAGCTCCTGCCCGGTCATCATGAAGCCGCCGTCGCCCACCAGCCCCACCACCACGCGCTTCGGGTTGGCCAGCTTGGCCGCGATCGCCGCAGGCACGCCATAGCCCATGGCGCCGTTGGTCGGCCCCAGCTGGCGGCCGGGGCGGCGGTACAGCAGGTGCCGCTGCCCCCAGCCGGAGAAGTTGCCGGCGTCGGTGGTGACGACGGCGTCCACCGGCAGGCGGTCGCGCAGCCAGCCGAAGATCCAGCCCAGGTCCACGTCGCCCGCGCACCCTTCCGGCTCCAGCCACGCCAGCCAGTCCATGCGCGCGGCGTCGGCCCAGGCGCGCCAGCGCGGCTCCTCCCCCTCCGCCACCAGCGGCGGCAGGGACGCCAGCGCGGCGGCCATGGCGGCGCTGCCAGCCTGGATCGCCAGCGTCGGGCGGTACACGCGGCCCGGCTCCTCGGCCAGGGCGTGCACGTGGATCAGCACCTTGTCCGTCTCCGGCACGCTCAGCAGCTCATAGCCCTGCGTGGTGATCTCGCCCAGGCGGGCACCCACCACCAGCAGCAGGTCGGCCTCGCGCACGCGGGCCAGCAGCTTGGGGTTGGAGCCGGTGGTCAGGTCGCCGACGAAGCACGGGCTTTCGTTGTCGAACACGTCCTGCCGCCGGAAGGAGCAGCAGACGGGCAGCGCGTTCGCCTCGGCGAACGCCTTGATGTCGGCGCAGGCCGCGTCGTCCCAGCCCGGCCCGCCGACCAGCACCAGCGGCCGCTCCGCCGCCGCCAGCAGGCCGCGCAGGCGCTCCACGTCGGCGGCACCGGGGTGCGCCACGGTGGGGGCGTAGGGGGCGGTGTCGCGCACGCCGACCGTATCGCCCAGCATGTCCTCCGGCAGCGCCAGCACCACCGGCCCCGGCCGGCCGGAGGTGGCGACGTGGAAGGCCCTGGCGATGTATTCCGGGATGCGCTCGGCCTGGTCGATCTGCGCCACCCACTTGGCGACCGAACCGAACATGCGGCGGTAGTCGATCTCCTGGAACGCCTCGCGGTCGAACTGGTCGCGCGCCACCTGCCCGATGAACAGGATCATCGGCGTGGAATCCTGAAACGCCGTGTGCACGCCGATGGAGGCGTTGCACGCACCGGGGCCGCGCGTGACGAAGCCGATGCCCGGCCGCCCGGTCAGCTTTCCGTAGGCCTCCGCCATGAAGGCCAGCCCGCCCTCCTGCCGGCAGGTGACCAGCCGGATCTCCGGCGTGTCGACGAAGGCGTCGAGGACGTCCAGGTAGCTTTCGCCGGCCACGCAGAAGGCCAGTTCGGCGCCGTGGATGCGCAGCGCGTCGACGAGGACGCGGGCGCCGGTGCGGGGGAGGATTTCGGACATGTCTCGGGCCGGGACGGTTCGTTGCGCGATCTATTGCAGAGTTAAGGGCCGGTTGCGGGGGGCTGTCAACGCATCCGGCCGACATCCTCCCGGGCGCTTGCCTTTTCGGGGTGCCGCCGGTATCGGGGAAGGGTCGTTTTCGCGAGGAGGACACGCCGATGCCCACTCAGACGCCGACTCAGCAGACCGTGACGCGCGACCAGGTGATCGAGATCTGCGGACGGCT
>Ga0196976_1000950_pt1 | contig 15186 bp, 11 predicted proteins | sample S3v_513CmetaG_FD_148644 | JGI IMG/M metagenome (GOLD analysis project Ga0196976, IMG submission 148644) | Soil microbial communities from Anza Borrego desert, Southern California, United States - S3+v_5-13C | ecosystem: Environmental > Terrestrial > Soil > Desert | place: USA: California...
GCGAGGTGCATCAATTGTTCGGCAAGATCGGTTGGCAGAATGAAACCACCGACATCAACCTGAGTATCACTGCCGCTGATAATGATTTGATCGGCAATGGTCTGGTGCAGAAGGAATTCCTGGATGCCCAGGATTGGGAATCCATCAACACCAGGCCTGACCAGACCGAAAACAAGATGGTGTTTGTCAACCTGAACGGCAGCCACTGGCTCAATGATCTGACCATGTTCAGCGGCAACGTGTATTACCGTAATGCTCGTACCAGAACGCTCAACGGCGATGTGAATGACGACATCAATCCGGATGATGCTGGCTTCAACCTCGACGATTGCGTTCCTGGCGCCGATGAAGATGATGCCGAGGTTTCCTGTAGCGGCGCGCTGAACCGCACCAAGTCGGACCGCGACAGCTACGGCTTTACTGCGCAGATGACTTTCGCCAACGACCTGTTCGGCCGCAAGAACCAGTTCATTACCGGCGTCGGCTACGATTATGGCCGCACCAGCTTCGATCAGTCTACCGAGTTCGGGACCATCAACGCTACCCGGGGTGTAGATCCGATCGGGGTATTTGGCGATGAAGCGGAAGTTGATTTGACCGGCAGAAGCAAGACCTGGAGCTGGTACGCAACCAATACCCTGTCTTTGACCGATATCGTGCATCTCACCTTGTCCGGCCGTTACAACCACACCAAGGTTGAAAACCGCGACGCGCTGGTAGCACCGCCTGATCCTGAGTCGCTGACTGCCGATCACAGCTTCAACCGCTTCAATCCCGCAATTGGGATCTCTGTCACACCGACACAGACCTTCTCCTTCTACGGCAGCTATAACGAAGGCAGCCGCGCACCAACCGCCATTGAGCTGGGTTGTGCCAATCCTGACGTCCCTTGTAAGTTGCCGAATGCCATGGCAGGCGACCCACCACTCGATCTGGTGGTTTCCAAGACCTGGGAAACTGGCGCACGTGGCAAGCTGGGTCAATCCATGGGCTGGAGTGCCAGTGTCTATCGCACCCAGAACACCGATGATATCCAGTTCATCGCAGCAAATTCGCAGGGGGCAGGTTATTTCGACAACGTAGGCAAGACGCGTCGCGTTGGCCTGGATCTGGGGGTTGATGGTGCTGTGGGTAAATTCCGCTGGTTCGCAGGTTATAGCTATATCAAGGCCACGTATCAGAATGATTTTGCCTTGGTGTCAGAGGTTAACTCCAGTGCAGTTGATACTGATGCGGATGGGGAAGAAGACACCATCTTTGTTGATAGCGGAGACGAAATTCCCGGTATCCCGAATCACCAGTTCAAGTTCCGCGGCGAGTATCAGGCAACGCCTCAATGGATGATTGGCACCAACATCATTGCATTCTCTGACCAGTATTCACATGGCAATGAGAATAACGAGCATGATGGTGAGGGCGCCAAGATCGGTGGCTACACCGTCGTTAACCTCGATACCCGCTACAAATTTGCCAATAGTGGCTGGCAAGTTTTCGCCAAGGTTAATAATGTGTTTGACCGCGAGTACTATTCCGGTGGTCTGCTGGGCGAGAGTTTCTTCACGCCTGATGGGGCATTCGACGGCGGAGATGACCACTTCCAGCCTCTGTATGCGCCTGGTGCACCACGGGCAGGCTGGATAGGCGTACGCTATGAGTTCGGCGGCAAAAAGCCAGGCTCGGCACTGTAAGAAGGAAAGTTGTTCATATTGATGCAAGCAGCGACCTCTCATCCTGATGAAATAATCAACCACCAGAAAACACGCGTGCGCGTGCTTCTAGTGGAGGATGAGGTCCTGTTTGCACGCGCTGTAGTCAAACGCCTGAAACAGGCGGGCTTCGATTGCGAGCATGCAGAGACACTGGCGGATGGCAGGATGCTGGCCCGCCAGTTTATGCCTGATTTCGCTCTCCTTGACATGCGTCTGCCTGATGGTAATGGGCTTGAGTTGCTCACCGAGTTCACCAGTAAGGGGATCTCGGCAATTGTCATGACAGCGCACGGCGATCTCAGCGATGCGGTCAATGCCATGAAATCGGGAGCTGCAGATTATCTGAAGAAACCGGTCGATCTGGAAGAGCTTCTTCTCGCAATTCAGAAAGTTGATGCCACTGCCAGGCTCAAGCATCAGCTCGACTACTCGCGACAACGCAACACCCATGCAATCGAAGGCCATGAGTTCTTAGGTGATAGTCAAGCCATGCGTTTTGTTCGCATGCAGGTGGAACGTGTTGCACGACTGGTACCGGTGGGGGAAGCTGTGCCGCCAACTGTCCTGATCCAGGGCGAGACCGGCACGGGGAAGGACGTCGTGGCGCGCTTGCTGCATGTCTCAACCGCCAACAGTGACCGACCCTTTGTGCACGTTGATTGCGCCTCACTACCGGCTGAGCTCATCGAAAGCGAGCTCTTTGGACATGAGAAGGGCGCATATACCAATGCTCAGGGCTCACGTTGCGGTCTTATCGAAGCGGCTGAGGACGGTACACTTTTCCTCGATGAAATCGGGGAGCTGCCTCTCGGCTTGCAGGCCAAATTACTTAACGTACTAGAGCGCCGTGTAGTAAGGCGTTTGGGTTCAACCAAGGAGCGATCCGTTCCTGCTCGATTTATCGCAGCGACCAATCGCAACTTGCAGCAGATGGTGCAAGAGGGGACTTTCCGCTCTGACCTGTTTTACAGATTGAATGTACTGACCATCGCCTTGCCGCCCTTGCGGGAGCGCCAGGACGATGTGCTGTTATTAGCCCAGCATTTTGCTGCCCAGACTGAAAGACGGTATGGGCTCCCGAAGCGAGAGTTCTCCGCCGACGCGGTTGCGGCGTTGAAAACCTATGCCTGGCCAGGCAATGTGCGTGAACTGCGTCACCAAGTGAGCAGGGCGATCATGCTGAGCAGAGAAGAGTTGATTACAGCAGCTGATATGGCGTTGCCGTTACAATCGGAACAGGGCCGGAACCTGAACGGTGGTGGAGTTATGGCCTCACGGGATGATTTGACCCTGGATGCAGCTGAAAAAATGTTGATCGAGAACGCGCTGCGGCTGACTCATCACAACGTTTCTGAAGCAGCCCGCCACCTAGGTATTACGCGAATGGCCATACGCTACCGTATGAGTAAGCACGGCATCAAACTCAGCTAGCCGGATTAAACGCCCACTTTGCAAATTTGTCTCTATAAACAGACGAGTTTGTGCTTAAAACGAATTAACCATTGTCATTCAAAGACTTGTCTTGTCTCAAGGTAACGACATCATCCGTAGATGTGTTGCTGCCTTCCATGTTATTGCCTACCAGGCCACCTACGATAATGCCTCCTACTAGTCCCAGAGGGGTTCCGCTGGAGAGAATCACACCTGCGGCAGCACCTACGGTGGCGCCTACTGTAGTGCTCTGGTACTGGCCGTCGATCTTGGTGGAATAGCTGAGTATCCCCATGACAAAAACAGCCAACATCATATATCTGGACATCGTCATTTATTTTCCCCTTGTTTTTATGAGAACAACGTAAAGCTATATTGGCAAGAAGCGGGCCAGCTTGAAAATAGTACCAATTACAAAGGCTTGCGTCATTCCGAGAGAGTTTATAGGGATTAGGGCAGGCTTTTCTGTCGTCAATTCCAAACGGATTCCTGCCGGGGTGATTGAAGGAGTCGTGATAATATTTTGACCTTTCTGACTTGGAGCTCTTGATGAAAATTGGCACCCCCTTAACCCATTCCGCCATTCGCGTCATGTTGCTGGGCAGCGGAGAATTGGGGAAGGAGGTCATCATTGCCTTGCAACGCCTGGGTGTTGAGGTGATTGCGGTGGATCGCTACCCGAATGCACCCGGTCATCAGGTTGCGCACCGGGCCCATGTGCTGGATATGACCAACGGCACAGCTTTGCTCGAACTCGTGAAGCAGGAGAAACCACACCTTATTGTGCCCGAAATTGAGGCATTGAATACCGAAGCCTTGGCCGAGATTGAAAGGCTGGAACTGGCGCAAGTTATTCCCACTGTCAGGGCAGTCCAGCTCACCATGAACCGTGAAGGTATCCGCAGGCTTGCTGCAGAAGAGCTCAAACTGCCTACCTCGCCCTATGCATTTGCCGACAGTCTGCAATCCATGCAAGAAAGTATTGACGGGGGAATAGGCTACCCCTGCTTCATCAAGCCAACCATGTCTTCCTCCGGCAAGGGACAGTCGCGAGTAACGAGTCCTGCGGAAGTCGAGGCGGCATGGAATTACGCGGCCACAGGCGGCCGAGTGAACCAGGGCAAGGTCATCATTGAAGGACAGGTCGATTTCGATTATGAAATCACATTGCTCACAGTAAGAGCCAAAAACGTGGATGGAGAAATTGAGACCAGCTTTTGCAAATCCATTGGACATCTGCAGGTGAAAGGTGACTATGTGGAAAGCTGGCAACCACAACCCATGAGCGACAAGGCATTGATCGAGTCGCAGCGTATCGCAAAGGCTGTGACGGATAGTCTCGGCGGATTGGGGATTTTTGGGGTGGAATTGTTCGTGAAAGGCGACGAAGTATGGTTCTCAGAAGTCAGCCCGCGTCCACACGACACTGGTATGGTGACCATGGCTAGCCAGCGTTTTAGCGAATTTGAGCTGCATGCGCGTGCCATTCTGGGACTCCCTGTCGATACCTCCCTGCGGGAACCGGGCGCTAGCGCTGTGATTTACGGTGGTGTTGATAGCCAGAATCTCGTCTTTGACGGCGCGGAACGAGCGTTGGCAGTTCCTTGCACGGATCTGCGTCTATTCGGTAAACCTGAGTCATTTACGCGCCGTAGGATGGGTGTAGCCCTGGCAACAGGCAAGGATATCGACGAAGCCCGAAGTCGCGCCAAGCTTGCCGCTGCCCTGGTCAAAACCAGCGAACCTGAATAATGGCAGAAGATGATGATCAACCGGCCCGGCCGGTAACGTTCTATGAGTTGCTTGGTGGCACAGAGCAGGTTAGGGTGCTTGTGGATCGCTTTTATGACATTATGGATAGCGATCCTGGAGCGAGTGATATTCGCGCCATGCACCCGCAGGACTTATCTGGATCACGTGAAAAGCTTTACATGTTCCTGACTGGATGGACAGGTGGGCCGCAGCTTTATATCGAGCGCTATGGACACCCTTTCTTGCGGCGCCGGCATTTGCCATTTTCAATCGGGGAGGGGGAGCGGGATCAGTGGATGTATTGCATGATCAAGGCCATGAACGATCTCGGTATTGAAGAACCTGGGATGCTCAAGCTGGCCGAAGCCCTGTATGGTGTTGCCGATTTCATGCGCAACCGGCAAGACCCTGATTCTAATTAATCCTGACGGCGCAACCCGCCAAGCAGCGCTGCAACTTCCTTGTTGGATTTAATGCCTTTATGTTGTGCCTGAGGCGGTGATGGTGCATCAGCAGAAGGTTCGTAGGGACGATTGAACCAGTCATCGGTTTTTGTGCGGGTTGGGCGTGGCTTGCTACTGCTCTTCGACAGAGGGTTAGCCGAAGGAGCACTGCTGACAATGGATGTTTCCTTTGGTATCTCCCGCTTGATCAGCTTTTCAATTTCCTTCAGATATTTTTCTTCTTCCGGCGAAACAAGCGAGATGGCGACGCCAGATGCGCCAGCGCGTCCAGTACGACCAATGCGATGTACATAGTCTTCCGGGGCGGAAGGGATTTCATAATTGATGACCATGGGCAGCTGGTCGATGTCCAGACCGCGGGCAGCGACATCTGTGGCAACCAAGGCTGCGACCTTGCCCTGCTTGAATGCATCCAAAGCCTGAATGCGTTCGAGCTGACTTTTGTCACCATGGATGGCATCTGCCTGAATACCGGCACGAACAAGTTGTCGTGCCAATCTACTGGCAGTCAATTTGGTCTTGGTAAAAACTATTGCCTGTGTTGCGGGATTTTCCTGCAGGATTTCGATCAGTTTTGCTTGCTTGCCTTCCTGAGACGTCAGGTAAACCTTTTGGGTGACATTTTCGGCTGTCGCATTGCTGCGGGAGACTTCCACCAGAACGGGATCGTTAAGGAATTCCGCCGATAGTTTCTTGATCTCGGGCGAGAAGGTGGCCGAGAACATGAGGTTCTGACGTGCCTTAGGCAGCAGTGCCAGAATGCGCTTGAGATCGGGCATGAAGCCCATGTCGAGCATGCGATCGGCTTCATCGAGTACGAGCATTTGCACCTGATTGAGCTGCACGGTGCGTTGTTCCACATGGTCCAACAGGCGCCCAGGCGTTGCCACCAGAATTTCCACACCCTTCATCAGGTATGGCGTCTGCGTCTTGATATCCACACCGCCATACACCACGAGGGAGCGCAGAGGACAATGCTTGGCATATAGCCGGATACTTTCCTCAACCTGAATAGCAAGTTCGCGCGTCGGCACCAGAACAAGAGCCCTCACGGGATGGCGTGCTGGCGATGCACTGGTACTGGCCTGGGGCAGCAGTTTTTGCAGCGTGGGCAGTGCAAAAGCGGCTGTCTTGCCGGTGCCGGTTTGTGCCCCGGCCATCAAGTCCCGCCCTTTCAGAACCAGCGGAATAGCCTGAGTCTGGATGGGGGTGGGTATTGTGTATCCCGTTTCATCCAGCGCCCTGAGAATTTCCGGCGCCAGATTCAAGGAAGCAAAAGTAATGTTCTCCGTCATAAGTTACGCGAAAGTCCGTGGGCGACGCGGAGATGAATCAGACCTGCCGGATGGCTTACCGAAATCCTGTGAGCGTCCGCCGGAGCTTTTCCTGCCTTCGCTGCGGAAGCCTTCATTCTGGCGCGGCTTGAAGCCAGCGTTGTTACTCGGCTTGAACCCAGGGCGGCTATTGCGATCTCTAGGACCTTCTTTGGATGGCATCGGACGCTTGGGTTCCAAACCTTCGATGACCGTAGCTTGCAGACGCTGACCTGTGAACTGTTCGATCTTGCGTACATTATGGCGATCCGCATGGGCGGCAAAGGAAACAGCGATACCGGTATTACCTGCACGGCCGGTACGACCGATACGGTGCACGTAATCCTCAGCAAATTTTGGCAGGTCGTAATTGAATACATGGCTAATGCCTTGTACGTCAATGCCTCGTGCTGCTACGTCGGTAGCGACGAGCACACGCACATCACCATGCCTTAGCTTGGTCAGGGTGCGATTACGCGCGCCTTGCGTCATATCACCATGCAGTGCTGCGGTCTTGTGGCCGGCGGCATAGAGGTCCTCTGCCAACAGGTCAGCATGGCGCTTGGTAGAAGTAAAGACGATGGCTTGGTTGACTTGCGGATCAATCAGCAAATGCTCGAGCAGCTTGTTCTTGTGGGACATGTCGTCCACAAAGTGCAGGCGTTGTTCGATATTAGCGTGCTTTTCCTTTTGCGCGGCAACCTGGATCATCCTCGGCTCGCGCATGAATTGCTGGGCAAGCTTCCTGATGTTCCCTTCCAGGGTGGCAGAGAACAGCAGGGTCTGGCGTTCTTTTGGCAGTGCATTACAAATCCGCTCTACATCAGGCATGAAACCCATGTCCAGCATGCGGTCTGCTTCATCCAGAATCAGCATTTGCAGGCGAGACATATCAATACGGCCGCGTTCCATATGGTCCAGCAGACGGCCAGGAGTCGCTACCAGGATATCCAGCGGCTGAGACAGCAGCTTGTTCTGCAGCGGATAGGGCATTCCGCCGACAATACTCACTGCGCGTGCGCGGATGAACTTACCGTATTTGCGTGCAGCTTCATTAACCTGGGCAGCCAATTCACGTGTAGGCGTCAAAACTAAGATACGTGGACCACGGCTACGCGATGGATGCGGCGTTGCCAGCAGGTTCAATGCCGGCAGGGTGAAGGCAGCGGTTTTACCGGTGCCGGTTTGAGCGGACGCCATAAGATCATGGCCAGCCAGGACTTCTGGGATGGCTTGGGCCTGGATAGGCGTAGGCGTGGTGTAACCGGATTCTTCAATAGCGCGCAGAATGGCCGGGTGCAAATTCAGAGATTCAAAAGACACAAATATTCCTTTAGGAAATAACAAACAAAGGCGCGGACGGCGCCTGCGGCAAGTTCAAAAGCCGTAATAAAACGGCATTATCAACAACACACGCAAAATACTTTAGAGAGCATCAAGGCATTATCGGCGCATGGGCATAGCCACTAACCGTTAATGAATACAGGTGAGCCGTAAAAACTTCACAGGCTTCGGGAGGCTAGGGCGATGAATGTCAATCGTTATTGATTGAACTTTTGCGCGCAGTATACGCGTTAAGGATTTGTTGTCAAAGGTTTCTTCAAATCATGGCCATGTTTTCTGTGTTAGAATCGCGCCCTTTTATTGAATGGCCCACCTCATTATGTCCCGCGCGCTCCGTAATATCGCCATCATCGCTCACGTAGACCACGGCAAGACCACGCTGGTAGACAAGCTCCTGCAGCAGGCTGGCACTTTTGCATCCCATCAGCAAGTCACCGAGCGTGTCATGGATTCCAATGACCTGGAACGCGAACGCGGCATTACCATTCTGGCCAAGAATACCGCCGTCAATTTCGAAGGCACGCGCATCAATATTGTCGACACCCCGGGCCATGCCGACTTCGGCGGCGAAGTAGAACGTGTATTGGGCATGGTGGATGGCGTGGTATTGCTGGTAGATGCGGTCGAAGGCCCGATGCCGCAGACCCGTTTTGTGACCAAGAAGGCGCTTGCACTGGGCCTCAAGCCCATCGTTGTCATTAATAAGGTGGACCGCCCTGGTGCGCGTAGCGACTGGGTCATCAACCATACATTTGATCTGTTTGCCAATTTGGGCGCAACCGATGAGCAATTGGATTTCCCGGTGGTATATGCCTCCGCATTGAATGGCTATGCAACGCTGGACCTGAATAAGCCGTCGGATAACATGCGCCCCTTGTTTGAAACCATCTTGAGTTATGTGGCGCCACCGACAGGAGATCCTGATGCCCCTCTGCAACTACAGATCTCCGCACTGGATTATTCGAGCTATACCGGTCGCCTCGGCGTTGGCCGTGTACGCAATGGCCGCATCAAGCCTGGCCAAGTCGTTACTGTCATGCATGGCGAGAAGCAAACGGCGCAGGGCCGCATCAACCAGGTGCTAGGTTTCCAAGGCTTGGAACGCGTGCCGGTGGATGAAGCCGAAGCCGGTGATATCGTCATTATTTCCGGTATCGATGAGATTGGCATTGGTGTCACCATTGCTGATCGTGACAATCCAGTAGGCCTGCCTGTCACTGCCGTTGACGAGCCTACGCTCACCATGGACTTCATGGTCAACACCTCGCCGCTGGCGGGTACTGAAGGCAAGTTCGTCACCAGCCGCCAGATTCGTGACCGCCTGACCAAGGAGCTCCTGGTCAATGTGGCATTACGCGTTGAAGATACGCAGGACGCTGACATATTCCGTGTGTCAGGCCGCGGCGAGCTCCACCTGACGATCCTGCTGGAAAACATGCGCCGCGAGGGTTTCGAAATTGCCGTCGGTAAACCACGTGTGGTCTATCGCGAGATTGACGGCGTAAAGTGCGAGCCTTATGAGATTTTGACTGTTGACCTGGAGGATGATTGCCAGGGCGCCGTGATGGAAGAACTGGGCCGGCGTCGTGGTGAGCTGCAGAACATGGAGTCGGATGGCAATGGCCGGACCCGTCTGGAATACCGCATTCCGGCTCGTGGCCTGATTGGGTTCCAGAGCGAATTCTTGACCATGACTCGTGGTACCGGACTCATGGCGCATATATTCGATGAATATGCGCCGGTGAAGCCAGACATGCCGGGGCGTCGTAATGGCGTGCTGATTTCGGCCGAGCATGGCGAGGCCGTGGCCTACGCTTTATGGAAACTGCAAGATCGAGGCCGTATGTTCGTCAACCCCGGCGACAAGCTCTATGAGGGCATGATCATCGGCATCCACAGCCGGGATAACGACCTGGTGGTGAACCCTATCAAAGGCAAGCAACTGACCAATGTCCGCGCTTCCGGGACTGACGAAGCTGTGCGCCTCGTTCCTCCGATCCAGCTGACTCTTGAATCGGCTGTCGAATTCATCGACGACGATGAGTTGGTGGAAATAACCCCAAAATCCATCCGCTTGCGTAAGCGTCACCTGCAGGAGCACGAGCGCAAGAAGGCCGCCAAGGAGTAATCACACAGTCCTTGCTAGGCGGGCTCAAGCTGGCCATAATGAATACATGGGGAGGCCGCTATGAGTACACTTTCTCAAACAACACTGGAAGACCGCCTTCAGGCATTGAAGAATCGCTGGGAGAGTTATGTAAAGGATGGCCGCTTTGAACATTTCGTAGAATTCACCGTCGCGGTGAATAGCCTGGCGGAATACTTCAACCGCTCGCGGCTTCCCGGCCTCATGCGTTTATGCGAAGGCCTGGAGAATGCAGCCATCGCGAAGCTGGGCGATCAGGGCACTCATCCCATCACCAAGCAGGAAATGCTTTCCATCCAGCATCAGCTGGATGCACTAGCGGGTTCTGTTTCCACTTCCAAGCCTCCCGCCAAAGACCGGCGCAGCAAGCAGGTTCAGAAAACGGCCGACAGCAATGCGTGGATCAAGCCGCGTGCTGTATGGATTGTTTCTCCCCCAGAACGCAAGGAAATGGTCGAAGGCCTGAGCCTGCAGCTGCAGTTTTTCGGGTTCCAGGCATTCCTCAAGCATTGGGGCGACGAGCATCATTCGAAGGATTATCCCCTTGCCGTTCTGTTCATTCCTGCAGGCAAGTCGACGCGGCAGGACGAGTTTGCCTATATCACGGCAATTCGCGCCAGTTGTCCCGCCAGCCAGCTGCTGTACCTCGGTGAGCAGACAACAATGGAGCCGCTGGTCGCGCTCATGCGTGCTGGCATTGATGTGGCTATCCCCAGCGAGGACCAGCCTTCCATGGTTCTCAACAGCATCCTAAATCTTGTACAGACTGAAGAGACTGAAAAGAGCCGGGTACTGGTAGTCGAGGACTCACGTGTGGCGGTGGAAGTCATCCAGCGTACGTTAGAACAACAGGGTATCGATACTTTTGCCATCAATGATCCAGGAGAACTGCTCGAAGCTTTGCAGTCTTATCAACCAGACCTGATTCTCATGGACATGTACATGCCGCACTTCAATGGGGTCGAAGCAACCCGGGTATTGCGTCAGATGCCGGCATACAATTCCTTGCCTATCGTTTATGTATCCGGCGAATCAGAAGTCAGCATGCAAGTGGAAGCCTTGCGACTTGGTGGCGATCAATTTCTTGGCAAGCCATTCAACCCCGTGCTGCTGGCGGCCATTGTCAAAACCAAGATCGAGCGTTTCCGCGAAATCCAGCGCTCAACGAGCCTGGATGGGCTCACAGGCCTGTTGAACCACACTGCAGCGAAATCGCATCTCAAACATCTGGCTGAACATACACCGCCGGATGGTACTTTGACCGTTGCCATGATAGACATTGACCATTTCAAATCCATCAACGACACCTATGGGCACCCAGTAGGCGACCAGGTCATCCGCGGCCTGGCATGGCTGCTCAAAGGCCGACTACGTTCCAGCGACCTTATCGGACGTTATGGCGGGGAGGAATTCCTGATTGCACTTCCTGGAGTGGATATTGAGCAAGCCAAATCTGTGATTGACCGCATCCGCAAGGATTTCTCGACGTTACCGCATGCCCATCCTGATGGGGCGGTATACGCCACATTCAGTGCGGGCATTGCAGCTTATCCCACGTTCAACACTGCCATCAGCCTGACTGAAGGCGCCGATAATGCCTTGTTGCAGGCAAAGCGGATGGGCCGCAATCGGGTGGAGGAAGCGGCTACTTAGGCTTATTGCTTAAGCTTGTAAAAGCGTTCTTCCAAGGTTTTTCCCTGAACTTTATCCAGCCGTTCACCAATGGCATCACCCAGCCTCAGCAGCCTGTCATCGGGATGGGGATGGGTCTTGTACAACAATGCAACTCGACTGGTGTTGCCGGTTTCGCTGATGGACTGCAACACTTCCGGTAATCCGAATGGTTCATAACCACTGCGCGCCGCAAGAACGACGCCCATGCGGTCGGCCTCGTATTCCGCATCCTTGTCCAGCCCACGCGCCAGAATTTCAGCACCATTGCCAATAACTTTCTGCACGGTGTCATCGCCTTTACCCAGCTTGTTTCCCAGTAATTTAGCCCCCAGATTGAGTAACTGCGATTTCTGCAGCAGACGCAAGTGATGCTTGCGGACGACGTGCGCTATTTCATGGCCGAGGATACCAGCCAGCTGGGCTTCGCTCTCGAGCTTGCGGTAAAGCCCCTTGGTGATGATGACATAACCGCCGGGGGCAGCAAAAGCATTGATATCTGCGCTCTCGATCACCCCAAAATGCCAGGGCAGATCCGGGCGCTCGCTTTGGCTGGCGACCCAACACCCGACCTCGTTGACATACTTCTGCAACGCTGCATCCTTGACAAGTGGGGCTGCGCCCAGCAAGTTGCCAGTGATCTGGCGACCCAGCTGGATTTCTTCTTCCTGGGACGGGCTCTTGAGATTGAAAGCGGGCTCGCTTCCGGTTTGAGTATCAGCCTTTTTTTCCGGTTCTGTGTCGGTCTGGCTGCTTGGTTTCACCTTCTCTTTGATGGCATCCTTGAGCGTGCCTTCCAGGTCAAAGGCCAAAGCCTGGACAGGGAGGCCTAGCAGTGTGGCGAGCAGGATGGGTAGGGCGCGTTTGATCATTTTGCACCTCCTGGCAGTGTGGACCCGGATGATGGGTTGGATGCGGATGGTTGAGCTGGCGTGGGGAGGTATTCCACTTTTGCGGCTTTGAGGCCAGCTTTACTGGCGAACTTCTGGCCTTGAGCGGCAGTTTGCGTATAGCCTTCCAGCGTTTTTACTTGGGGCTCGTCAAATTTGGCGCTCTTCAAGTCTTCTTCATTGAGCCCGCGTACGCCTGTTGTAGCGACGACCTTGCCTGTGCCGGAGCGTCCGCTGGCAAGTCCCAGCACATCCGAGGCACTGGTCCCTGAGCTGGCAGAACCTCGTTTGACAGAGAGCAACCTGACCCAGCCTTTGGTCTTGGGTGTTTTGATGTTGAGCCACGCCCCCTTACGCGTAAGGATTTCCACCTTGTCGTTACGCACAATGCTGCCGGTTACCTTAGCATCAGAGTAAGGTTCTGCGCGTATCTGGTCGTTTTTCAGAGCGGTGCCCGTCTCGGCCAGGCTCAGGCCGGGCAGCAGCAGGGCGGTTAATGTGAGTATGCGGAGAATATGCATGATTGCCTCGTCGTTAAAGGGAATTCAAGTGCTTTGCGCTTGAGCTGTAGGGTTGCTTGCTTCCAGCCTGGCAATTGCCCGCGCAAAAAGGGCACGCCATTGGCCGGCTGCAGGGTTGTCAGCAGTCATAGTTTCCTCATGCAAAATATAACGCACGGGGGTGCTGGGTGGTAAACCGATATTGCCTAGTAAAGTTGGAAGAGACTTTCCCAACTGCTCAGCCTCTACCCGTGCTTTCTCAGCGTCTTCTTTTTTTTCATGAACCCAGTTAACGATCACTGTATCGCAAAACAACCCCCAGATGCCGTGCTGTGTTCCTCTCAGGATTTCGACATCCTTGGCTGTATGCACAGCCGACTCCAGCTGGCGTTTGAGCTTCTTCAGCAGCGCGTCGCCTAACGGTTCCGGGCTTTCGATAATGATGGGCATCAGCAGCACATGAATGCCTGATTGCCCTGGCTGGACTTCAAATGCAAGCCCGCGCTGCAGCGCCCGATCGGTGGCCAGGGCATAAATCTTGGCAATACTGAAATAGCCGATGGCCCAGGTCACAGGCCCTGCCAGGTCAAAATAAGTATTGAAGACATTGATGAAAACAAAGGACAAAGCAAGCAGCATGATCTGGCTGCTGCTGAACAGCTTGTTGAACTTGTCGCGATCGGCATTGAAATAAAACGCCGCAGCCGTAAGCCAGATGAGCAGCAGGCTGATCAACACGTACGGCAAGCTCACGTTGATGACAGGAATGGTGCCGCGCCATACCCGGAGAAAATCGTCATGCTTGAGGTTATCGATTGCTGTCGCCAGGATTTCCACACCAGGGTGTGCCTTGGCCATTGCAGTCGCTTTGAGGTCGAACAGACTAGGGGCGGTTGAGCCGATGATCACGGTCTTGCCGGTGAATTCATCCTGCGGCCGCTTTTTCTCCTTGCTCGTCATGTCGTGCATGACGTCGCTGAAGCTCACGTATTTGTAGGTGAAAGGTCCTCCGCGCCAATTCAGCAAAACATCCTGAGCCTTTGGAACAGCGTAATCCATCGATTGCGCGATTGTCAGCGGCAGCGAGGGGATTTTCCAACCATCGTCGGTCTGGTAGAGCCGATACTGGCGAACAATGCCGTCCTTGTCGGGGTAGATGTTATGGGTGCCGAGCCGTCCTGATTCGAGGGCGGCCGTGAAGTGCGGCAGCACCACAGCAATGGTGGTATCCGGATCACCCGAGCCTGGGGCTTCTTCTTCCACCACAGGAATCATGGCAGGTTTTACCTGGCTTAGCGCATCGTGCTCTTCGGATAATCGCAGGAATGGGAAAAAGGTGTTGTCGGTGTTTGCGATGACTTCATTGAAGTAGGCATCGCTATCCGGGTTGTAGATATCGGCATCGCTGAACAGGATATCAAACACAACAGCTTTCGGATTCTGCGCCTGAATGCTCTCCAGGAATTCACCAAATACCTGTCTTGGCCATGGCCAGCGCCCGTATTCCTCGGCCATGGCCGCGAGGCTTGCCTCGTTGATATCAATAATGACGATATCCTTGTCGGGCTCTGGGACGATCACACGGTTGCGCACCATGACATCGAATGCACGTTCCCGCATGTTCTCGGCGATGTGAAAGACCCCCGCATCCAGTAGCACCAATACAGTCAGTACGGCAGCCAGGTAGAGGTAGAAGTTGTTGCGTAGCTTACGCGTGATATTGGCGAGCCACTGGGTGATGAACAGCTTGAGTCGGATCAAGACAGGATTCCAGTTATCCGGATGAGCGCGAGTTTGGCATAAAGCAGGCGCTCTTGAATAGAGCTGCGATGACTAGCCTGAGTCGCATACGAGTATAATCAGGCTGCATGGATATCCTGATTCTCTTCTTTAGCGGCTGCACGCTGGTGCTGCTCGTATGGCTGTTGTGGCGGAGCTTTCGCGCCGATACCAATTCACAGCTTTT
>Ga0196976_1000951_pt1 | contig 15177 bp, 8 predicted proteins | sample S3v_513CmetaG_FD_148644 | JGI IMG/M metagenome (GOLD analysis project Ga0196976, IMG submission 148644) | Soil microbial communities from Anza Borrego desert, Southern California, United States - S3+v_5-13C | ecosystem: Environmental > Terrestrial > Soil > Desert | place: USA: California...
GACCGAGATCACGGTCGCCGCCACGGTCGATCCGGACACCGACGGTCTCTCCATCGGGCGTCCCATCGCCAATACCACCGCGTACGTCCTCGGCCCGGGCAATCTGCCCGCGCTGCCGGGCGTGGCGGGGGAGCTCTGCATCGGCGGCGTGGGCGTGGCCCGCGGCTATCTCGACCGTCCGGCGCTGACGGCGGAGCGCTTCATCGACGATCCGTTCGGCGCGGGGAAGCTGTACCGCACCGGCGACCGCGCGCGTTTCCGCGCCGACGGCCGCCTGGAGTACCTCGGCCGTCTCGACGGGCAGGTCAAGCTGCGCGGCTTCCGCATCGAGCCGGGCGAGATCGAGGCCACGCTGGAGCGCCATCCGGCGGTCGTCGACGCGCACGTGCTCCTGCGCGACGAGCAGCGCCTGATCGCGTACGTGGTCACGTCCGAGCCGATCGGTGGAAACGAGCTGCGCGCGTTCGCGGCGCGGTCGCTGCCGGACTACATGGTCCCGTCGGCGATCGTGGCGGTGGAGCGCTTTCCGCTCACCGCGCACGGCAAGATCGACCTCAAGGCCCTGCCGTCGCCGGAAGCGCAGCGGGGGACGCCCGTCGCGCCGCGCACGCCGGTCGAGCAGGAGCTGGCCGCGCTGTGGCGCGAGGTGCTCGGCGTCGACGACGTCGGGATCGACGACGACTTCTTCGCCCTCGGCGGTCACTCGCTGATGGCCACGCAGCTCGTCTCGCGCATCAACTTCGCGTTCGCCATCGACCTGCCGCTGCGGCGGGTGCTGGAGGCGCCGACGGTCGCCGAGCTGGCCGTCGCCGTGGCCACGCGTCAGGCCGAAGAACAGGAAGAGGGAGAGCTCGCACGCGTCCTGGCACAGCTCGAAAGGCTGTCCGAGACCGAAGTGAGCGAGTTACTGCAGGCCACCGCGCCGCAACGCTGAGAAGCACAGGGGAACAAGGAAACGAATGATGGATCAGGTTCAAGAACGAATTGCGCAGCTCTCGCCCGAACGGCGGGAACTGCTGATGCGCACGCTGCGCACGCGCAAGGAGCAGGAGGCGGCGCCGGTCAAGATCGTCGCCCGCAAGCGCGATCCGAACGAGGCCCCGGCTTCCTTCGCGCAGCAGCGGCTCTGGTTTCTCTGGCAGCTCGAGCCGGAGAGCGCGGCCTACAACATGCCGGGAGCGCTGCGCCTGCGCGGCCCGCTCGACTACGACGCGCTGCGCCGCTGCCTCGACGAGATCGTGCGCCGCCACGACACGCTGCGCACCACCTTCAAGGAGAACGCGCAGCAGGAGCCGATGCAGGTCATCGGAGCTCCCGACACGGGCATGGCCCTGCAGCGCATCAGCCTCACGCATCTGCCCGAGGCCGAGCGCGAGGCGGAAGCGGCCCGGCTGGCGTCGGTCGAAGGACACACGCCGTTCGATCTCTCCAAAGGCCCGCTCTTCCGCGCCACGGTCATCGACATGGGGCCGGACGATCACGCCCTGCTGCTGACGATGCACCACGTGATCTCCGACGGCTGGTCGGTGGGCGTGCTGGTGCGCGAGATCGTGACGCTGTACGAGTCGGAGCACCGCGGCGCGCCGTCGCCGCTGCCGGAGCTGGAGGTGCAGTACGCCGACTTCTCCGAATGGCAGCGCGAGTATCTCTCCGGCGAGACGCTCGAGCGCTACTGGCGCTACTGGCTCGATCACCTCGGCGACAAGGTCGCGGAGCTCGAGCTCCCCACCGACTTTCCCCGTCCGCCACACTTTTCGGACAAGGGGGCGATGGTGATGGCCGTGATCGACAAGGACGTCACCGGCAGGCTGAAGGCCTTCTGCCAGCAGGAGCGGCTCACGCTCTTCCCGCTGCTGCTGGCCGGCATCCAGACCGTGCTGCACTGCCACACCGGCGCGGAGAAAGTGGTCATCGGGACGGACGTCGCGAACCGCAACCGCGCCGAGACCGAGCCGGTCATCGGCTTCTTCGTCAACCAGCTCGTGCTGCAGACCGACTTCTCCGGCAACCCCACGCTGCGCCAGGCCGTGCGCCGCGCCTGGGACACGGCCCTCGGCGCGTACGCCCATCAGGACTTTCCGTTCGACTTCCTCGTCAAGAAGCTGAACCCGAAGCGCGACCCGAGCCGCATGCCGCTCTTCTCGGTCAAGTTCGTCCTGCAGAACGCGCCGGCCACGCTGCTCTCGCTGACCGATCTCACCATCGCGCCGCTGCTCTACGAGAACACCACCGCCAAGTTCGACCTGCTCTTCAGCATGCAGGAAGAGGAAGGGAAGCTGGTCAACGTCATCACGTACAAGACCGATCTCTTCAAGCCGGCCACGATCGCCCGCGTGGTGCGCCACCTGGAGATGACGCTGGCCACGATCGTCGACGAGCCGGAGCTGGCGCTGGACGCCTTCCGCGCCAAGCTCGACGAGGCCGAGCGCGCGTTCCAGAAAGCCCGCCAGAACGAATTCAAGGAAGCCTCCCGCATGAAGCTGAAACGCAGCACCTCGAAAGAAAAGGTCGTGACCGCATGAACACATCGTCCCTGAAACTGCCGAAAGAATCGCTGGCCGCGCGGATGGCCAGCCGGCCGGTCGCGGTCCGCGTCTCGTCCGAGGAGCTGATCGAGACCTCGTTCTTCAACCCCGAGCGCCCGCTGCCGCTGGTCGTCCGCCCGAAAGGGGCGATGAAGCTGGAGGAGTGGGCGCCGCGCAACCGCGAGCTCATCGAGCGCAACCTGCGCCGGTACGGCGCCATCCTCTTCCGCGGCTTCGGCGTCGACTCGGTCGACAAGTTCGACGTCGGCGTGAACGCCTTCACCGACCGGCTGATGTCGTACACCGAGGGGGCCACGCCGCGCCTCACGCTCAAGGACAAGGTGTACACCTCCACCGAGTTCCCGGCCGAGCATCCGATCGCGCAGCACAACGAGCTGTCGTACATCGTCACCTACCCGACCAAGCTCTGGTTCTGCTGCGTCACCGCGCCGCCCGTGGGCGGGGAGACGCCGATCTCCGACGTCCGCCGCGTCTACGAGCGCATCTCGCCGGCCACGCGCGAGAAGTTCGAGCGCCTCGGCTGGATGCTCGTCCGCAACTACGGCGACGGCCTGTCGCTGCCGTGGCAGACGGTCTTTCACACCGACGACAAGGACGTGATGGCCGAGTACTGCCGCGCGAACAAGGTCGAGGTGGAGTGGAAGGACGACAAGCATCTGCGCACGCGCCACATCCGCCCGGCCACGCGCATCCATCCCGTGACGGGAGAGAAGGTGTGGTTCAACCACATCGCCTTCTGGCACGTGAGCAGTCTGGAGAGCGAGCTGCGCGGGGAGTTCCTCAAGCAGTGGAACGAGATGGAGCTTCCGTACAACACGTTCTACGGCGACGGCTCGCCGATCGAGCCCGAGGTCGCGGACGAGCTCCGCGCCGCGTACGACGCCGAAACCGTCATGTTCCGCTGGGAGGCGGGCGACATGATCCTCATCGACAACATTTCCGTCTCCCACGGGCGCAGCCCCTACTCCGGCCCGCGCCGCATTCTCGCGGCCATGGGCGAAGCCTTCACCGATCCTGCTGTGTAACCACGAGAGAGAGAAAACGACCCAATGAACGATCAGACCATCGAAGGCTTCAAATTATCGCCGCAGCAGCGCCGCATCGTGGCGCTGCAGGGCGACACCGTGCACCGCTCGCAATGCGCCGTGCGCATCGACGGACCGCTGGACGTCGAGGCGCTGCAGGCCGCCATCGACCGCGTGGCCCAGCGCCACGAGATCCTGCGCACCGCGTTCCCGAAGATCGCCGGTATGTCCTGGCCGCTGCAGAGCGTCCGCGAGACGGCCGGCGTCCATCACGGCGGCGACCCGGACGCTGCCACCGGCCTGCACGCCGGCATCGCCCGCCTGGACGCGGCGTCGCACCTGCTGACCGTCAGCGTGCCGTCGCTCTGCGCCGACGTCCTCGGCCTGTCGACGCTCGTTGGCGAGATCGCCCGCGAGTACGACGGCGTGAGCGCGGAGGACGAGCCGATGCAGTACGTCGTCGCCTCCGAATGGCTCAACGACATCCTCGACTCCGAGGAAGCGGAGGCGGGACGCTCCTACTGGCGCGGCAAGAGCTTCATGCGCGACGACGCGTCGCTGCCGTTCGAGCGCCACGCCACTGCCTTCCGCCGCGAGAGCGTCTCCGTTGCCCTCGACGCCGCGCTGGCCGCGAAGCTGGCCAGTGTGGGCGAGATGAAGAACGTCCTCTTCACCGCCTGGCAGCTCCTGCTGTGGAAGATGACCGGCGAGACGCACATGCTCTTCGGCTACGTCTCCGAGGGGCGCCCGGATGAGGAGCTGCGCAACTGCATCGGCCACTTCGAGCGCACCTTGCCGGTGCAGTCCGAAGTCGACGCCAACGCCTCCTTCGCCACCATGATGGCGCGCGTCGCGGCGGCCGTCGTCGAGTCGACCGAGTGGCAGGAGTGCTTCGAGTGGAGCGACGTCTTCGCCTCGCGCCGCAACTGCCCCTTCGGCTTCTCGTTCATGGAGCTGCCGGAGAGCTACGGCACGTCGGCGTCGTTCCGCATCGACCGCTTCGACGTGGCTTTCGAAGAGTCGAAGCTGATGCTCTCCGCCGTGCAGCGCGGCGACGCGCTGGAGCTGACCTTCTCGTGCGACGCCGAGCGCGTGCCGGCCGTGGAAGTGCAGCGCACCATCGAGCGCTTCCAGGTCCTCCTGGCCGGCATCGCCGCGGACGCGAAGACGAACGTCGGCGCGCTGGAGCTCATGAGCGCCGCCGAGCGCGAGCAGGTGCTCGTCGGCTTCAATAAGACCGCGAAGAAGTTCGAGGCGGACGATCGCCTGCACCGTCTCTTCGAGCTGCAGGCCGCGCGTACGCCGCATGCGGCCGCGGCGGTCTTCGGCGAGACGATGCTCACCTACGCACAGCTCGACGCGAAGGCCAACCAGCTCGCCAACCGCCTCGTCGCCAACGGGGTGGGCAACGGCTCGCCGGTGGGCATCTACATGGAGCGCTCGCTCGAGCTGGTGGTGGCGATCTTCGGCATCCTCAAGGCCGGCGGCGCGTACCTGCCGCTCGACGCCGAGTATCCGCAGGACCGCCTGGCGTACATGCTCGAGAACGCGCGGGTGGCCGCCGTCGTCACGCAGCCGCACCTCGGCGCCATGCTCGAGAACACGGCCGCGCCGGTGATCGTCCTCGATCCCGCCTGCAGCTCCATCGCCGGTGAGGCGACGATCGCCCCCGCGATCGAGGTGGATCCGGAGCAGGCCGCGTACGTCCTCTATACGTCCGGCTCGACCGGCCGCCCGAAGGGCGTGGTCATCCCGCACCGCGCCATCTGCAATCACATGCTGTGGATGCAGTCGGAGTTCCCGATGAGCGCCACGGATGCGGTGCTGCAGAAGACGCCGTTCAGCTTCGACGCCTCGGTGTGGGAGTTCTACGCGCCGCTGCTGGCCGGCGGCCGTCTGGTGATCGCCCAGCCGGGCGGCCATCGCGACGCGGCCTATCTCGCCGAGGCGATCCGCCTCCATCACGTGACCGTGCTGCAGTGCGTGCCCACGCAGCTGCGCATGCTCCTCGACGATCCCTCCTTCGTCCGCTGCACGTCGCTGCGCCGCGTGTTCTGCGGCGGTGAGGCGCTCACCGGCGACGTGGCCACGCGCTTCCACGCCACGATGTTCGCGGACCTCATCAATCTCTATGGCCCGACCGAGGCCACGATCGACGCGACCTCCTGGACCTGCGTCCGCGGCGATGCCCGCACGCACATGCCCATTGGCCGCCCGGTCGCGAACACGCAGGTCTACGTCGTCGACGCCGCCCTCCGTCCGGTGCCCGCGGGCATCGCCGGCGAGCTGCTCATCGGCGGCAGCGGCCTGGCCCTCGGCTATCTCCACAACGAAGAGCTGACCGGCGAGAAGTTCGTCGCCAACACCATCGGCGACGGCAGCGCGCGTCTCTACCGCACGGGCGATCTCGTGCGCATGACCGACGCCGACGTGCTCGATTTCCTCGGCCGCATCGACCATCAGATCAAGCTCCGCGGCTTCCGCATCGAGCTCGGCGAGATCGAGGCGGTGCTGGTCCGCCAGCAGGGGGTGAAGGAAGCGGTGGTCATCGCCCGCGAGGACACTCCCGGCGACAAGCGCCTGGTGGGGTACTTCATCGCCGGCGCCGGTGCGCATCCGTCGACGGGCGACCTGAAGGCCGCCCTCAAGGCCACGCTGCCGGACTACATGATCCCCGCCGCGCTGGTGCCGCTGGACGTCTTCCCGCTCCTGCCGAACGGCAAGATCGACACGCGCTCCCTGCCGGTGCCGGACTACGGCCGCGCCGCGCTGGCCGACACGTTCATCGCCCCGCGTACGGACATCGAGAAGGGTGTGGCCTCGATCTGGTCGGAGGTCCTCGGCGTCGAGAAGATCGGCGTCTACGACAGCTTCTTCGAGCTGGGCGGCCACTCGCTGATCGCCACGCAGCTGATCTCGCGCATCCGGGTGATGTTCGACGTCGAGCTGCCGCTGCGGAAGCTGTTCGACCAGCCGACCGTGGAGGCCCTGGCCCTCGCCGTCGAGGCCGCGCGCACCCCGGCCGGCGTCGAAGTCGACGCGCTCCTGGCCGAGCTCGAAGGTCTCTCCGAGGACCAGGTTCGCGAGCTGCTGGGCGAAGAAACGGTCGTCGCGTAATCGTCATGACCGCCAACCTCACTCCCGAAATGCAACTTCTGCTGCGGCGCCGGCTGCAGCAGAAGAAGGGCGACGGCGCGATCCCGCGCCGCGCCGGCGCGCGCGACCGCTTCCCGCTGTCGCTCGCGCAGCAGCGCCTCTGGACGCAGTACCGGCAGCAGCCGGAATCGACGGCGTACAACGTCGTCAAGGGCTATCGCTTCGGCGGCGACGGGCAGCCGCCCGTCGACCTCCCGCTGCTCGAGAGCTGCTTCAACCAGGTCGTGCAGCGGCACGAGTCGCTGCGCACCGTCTTCCGCGAGGAAGGCGGCCAGGCGATGCAGGTCGTGCTGCCGTCGCTGCACGTGACGATGCACTACGTCGACGCCCGCGGCTCGGGGATCGACATGGCGCAGCAGTGGGCCGACCGCGAGGCCGACACCCCGTTCGACCTCGAGCGCGGTCCGCTGCTCCGTCTCCGCGCGGTGCAGATCGACGAGCGGTCGTTCGCCGTGCTGGTGTCGTTGCACCACATCATCTTCGACGGCTGGTCTTCCGGCGTCTTCCTCGACGACATGACCGCGTTCTACCGCGGCGCGGTCACCGGCGCGGCGCCGTCGCTCGCGCCGCTGCCGATCCAGTACGGCGACTACGCCGCCTGGCAGCGCGAGCAGGTGCTGGGGGAGGCGGGGGAGGCGGAGATGCGCTTCTGGCGCCTGCAGCTCGGCGACGCGGCGCCGCTCACCTTCGCCTCCGACCGTCCCCGTCCGCTCGTCCCGTCGGGGCGCGGCGGCTCGGTGCAGTTCGCCTTCTCGAAAGAGCTCAGCGAGGCGCTGGTGGCCTTCAGCCGCCGCGAGAACGTGACCACGTTCATGCTCGTCCTGGCCGCCTATTACGTGCTCCTGGCGCGCATCAGCGGAAGCGAGCAGCTGCTCGTCGGCACGCTCATGGCCGGACGGCAGCGCAAGGAGACGGAGCGGCTGATCGGCTACCTCGTCAACACGCTCGTCCTGCGCGGCGACGTCTCCGGCCAGCCCGCGTTCCGCGAGCTGCTGCAGCGCGTGCGCGAGTCCGCGCTGGCCGCGTTCGCCCACCAGGAGTTCCCGTACGAGCGCCTGGCCGACGAGCTCCGTCCCGACGGCACGCCGCTCGTGCAGGCCATGCTCATCGTGCACAACTGGAAGAAGCACAGCCACGTCGAGGACGGCTTTCACATGTCCACGGTCGCCGCCACGCGGCAGACGTCGCGCTTCGACCTCAGTCTCGGCCTCGAAGAACTGGACACCTGGTGCGGCTCGCTCGAGTACGCGACCGACCTCTTCGACGAATCCACCGCGCGCGGCCTCGTCGCGCAATTCGAACAAATCCTGACCACTGTCATCCTGAGCCGCGAAGACGGCGAAGGATCCCCCTCCGACGGAGCGCATCCGGTGCTCCGGCAGGGGATCCTTCGCCCGTCTACGCGGGCTCAGGATGACAGTAACCCCGAGGTGCTCCTTGCTGCTCACTCATAAGACTCCCTGGCTGCGCGTCGTGAAGCACAACCCCTTCGCCACGCTGCGCCTCTTCTGCTTCTCCTACGCCGGCGCCGGCGCGAACGCCTACCGCACCTGGGCCGACGCGCCGTTCGAGCACGTCGAGATCGCGGCGGTGCAACTGCCGGGACGCGAGACGCGCATGCGCGAAGAGGCCTTCACCTCGGCCGCGCCGCTCGTGCAGACGCTGGCCTCCGAGCTGGCCCCGTATCTCAAGGGCAAGCCGTTCCTCTTCTTCGGCCACAGCATGGGCGCGCTGCTCGGCTTCGAGCTGACGCGCGAGCTGCGCCGCCGCGGGCTGCCGCTGCCGCGCGCGCTCTTCCTCTCCGGCCGCCGCGGTCCCGGCGCCGCCGCCGAGACGGACGACCGCGTCATGCACCGCATGAACGACGACGAGCTGATCGCCGAGCTGCGGGAGCTGAACGGCACGGACGCGGGCGTGATGGGGCAGCCCGAGCTGCTCGACCTGCTCCTGCCGATCTTCCGCGCCGACTTCTCCGTCTGCGAGAACTGGCGCTATGACGACGACGCGCCGCTCGGCGTCCCGATCCACGTCTTCGGCGGCGTCGACGACCCCGGCGTCAGCCGCGCGCATCTCGAAGCGTGGTCGCGCCAGACCGAGGCCGCCTGCACGCTCGAAATGTTCGCGGGCGACCACTTCTACGTCCATCAGGCGCGCGAGGAGCTGCTGGCTCGCGTCGACACGCACCTCCGCGGCTACTCCGCGGTGGCGGTTTAAGGAGCCTCACATGAAAAAGTTCTACATCATCTGGACGGGCCAGATCGTCTCGATGCTCGGCTCCGGCCTCAGCGGCTTCGGTCTCGGCGTCTGGATCTATCAGCAGACCGGCTCGGCCACCCAGTTCGCGCTGACCGCGCTCTTCATGATGCTGCCGAACCTCGTCGTCGGTCCCCTGGGGGGTCTGCTCGCCGACCGCTTCGACCGCCGCAAGCTGCTGGCCATCAGCGACTGCGGCCAGGCCGCGGGGACGCTGGTCATCGCCGCGCTGCTGTTCAGCGGCAGGCTGGAGGTCTGGCACATCTACGTCGCCGTCGTCAGCGGCGGCGTCTTCAACTGCTTCCGCTGGCCGGCCTTCAACGCCATGCTGCCGTCGATCGCGCCGAAGCAGCACCTGATGCGCATCAACGGGCTCGTCTCCGCCGGTGAGGCCGCGACGATGATCGCCGCGCCGCTGCTGGCCGGCCTGCTCGTGGCCGGCGTCGGCCTCGCGGGCGTCCTGATCATCGACGTCATCACCTTCATGATCGGCATGGGTCTGCTCTTCACGATCCGCATCCCGAAGCTCGAGCGCCGCATCGAAGCGGCCGCGGTACACATCGGCAGCCGCACCCGCAACTACTGGCGCATGGCCGTGAACGACACGCGCGAGGGATGGACGTTCCTCCGCGACCGCGGCGCACTGGTTTCCCTGCTGGTCTTCTTCGCCTTCACCAACTTCTCCCTCGGCATGATCGAGACCGTCTTCACGCCGCTCGTCCTCAGCGTCGGCAGCGTGCGCACCCTCGGCGCGACGTCGTCCATCGCCGCGGTGGGCATGCTCCTCGGCAGCATCGCCATCAGCATGTGGGGCGGTCCGCGCCGCCGCATGCAGCTCATCCTCGGCTTCGGCGCGCTGCAGGGCGTGATCGCCATCGTCGTCGGCTGGCAGACCTCCGTGGCCACGCTGATGTTCGGCGCGTTCAGCTACGTCTTCCTCTTCCCGATCATCGGCGCGGCCTGCAACTCGCTGTGGCAGACCAAGGTGCCGAACGAGCTGCAGGGACGCGTCGGCGCGGTGCGCATGATGGCCTTCAACGTCGTGCGCCCGCTGTCGTTCTTTCTCGCCGGCACGCTCTCCGATCACGTCTTCGGGCCGCGCGGCCTGGTGATGGTCATGGGCGCGGTCACGGTCCTCGGCACGATCGGGGCCTACGCGTACCCGCGCATCCGCGGACTCGAGGCCGAGCTGCCGGACCTGCTCGGTGACGACCTGCCGGCAGCGCAGGCGGCGTGAAGCAGAGGAAGTTTCAGGGGCATGGCCCCGTTGTACATCCTGAAATCCATCAAAAACTTTGTTCGACCTGCCGACTCAGGAAGAGCATCTGGCTGCCGTCGCATCCGAACACGGCTCGAAAGGTCTGAACATGTCACGAACTCCGGCTGTGAGCCGTCCGCTCTTCCTCCGCCTTACCGGCCTGGGCACGCTCTGCCTGGCCGTCGCGCTCGCATCGCAGGCCGCACCGGCGAAGTCGCTGCAGGCCCTGCGTGTCCACGAGCCCGTATCGCTCGACGGACGGCTCGATGAAGCGGTCTGGAAGAGCGCGCTCGCGGCCTCTGCGTTCACGCAGGACGCCCCCTCGTTCGGCACGCCTGCCGGAGCGGCCACCGACGTGCGCATCGCGTACGACGATCAGTCGCTCTACATCGGCGCGCGCATGCAGCGTGCGCCGAACGCCGCGGTGACGGCGCTCGTCCACCGCCGCGACCAGGACAGCCACAGCGACTGGTTCAGCGTGGCCATCGACTCGATGCACGACCGCCGCACGGCGCTGATGTTCAGCGTCAATGCCGCCGGCGTGCAGCGCGACGTGCTGCTGCACTCCGACACCTCGTCCGACGACTCGTGGGACGCGGTGTGGCAGAGCGCGGTCAGCGTCGACGAGAGCGGCTGGACCGCCGAGCTGAAAGTGCCGCTCTCGCTCTTCCGCATCGCCACCGGCGCGCAGACCTGGGCCGTCAACTTCACGCGCCGCGACCAGACGCCGTACGAGCTCAGTCGCTGGCACGTCGTGGCCCGCGGCGAGAGCGCGTTCGTCAGCCGCTTCCCGGAGCTCGCCGGCCTGGAAGGGCTGCAGCCGCGCCGCCGCCGCGAGTTCATCCCGTACGTCAGCTCGATCCAGAAGGTGCGCACCGCGGAGACGTTCGACGACCTCGGCAACACGACCAAGATCGGTCTCGACGCGCACCTCGGCCTCGGCTCCAAGACGCAGCTCGACATCACCGCCAATCCTGACTACGGCCAGGCCGAGGTCGATGAGACGGTGCTCAATCTCTCCACCATCGAGACGTTCTTTCCGGAGAAGCGCCCGTTCTTCCTCGAAGGGATGGACATCTTCCGCGTGGGCGGGGTGGACCTCTTCTACTCGCGCCGCATCGGCGCGGGGCTCGGCTATCCGCAGATGCAGGAAGGGGAGACGCTCCTCGGGCGTCCGCTGGCCAGCGACATTCTCGGCGCGGCCAAGCTCACCTCGAAGCTCGACAACGGCGTGAACCTCGGCGTGCTCGCCGCGGTCACGAATGAAGCGCAGGCGCTGATCGGCACGGAGAACGGCCAGACCCTGACGCGCACCGTCGGCCACGGCACGATCTACGGCGTCGGCCGCGGCCTCAAGCAGATCGGCACGTCCGGCAGCTTCATCGGCGGTTTCGCCAGCATCGTCGACGAGCGCGGCGAGAACGGCCGCCGGGCCATGGTCGGCGCCGTGGACGGCATGTTCAAGTCGCAGGACCGCACGCTGCAGGTCGACTTCCTCGGCGCGTTCAGCAACACGGGATGGAAGTCCGATGAACTGGCGAGCGGCTCGTTCGGCCGCCTGGCCGCGACGAAGCGCTTCAGCAACAACGGCTACCTGGCCGGCTCGCTGACGAACGTCGACCGCGGCTTCGACCTTCGCGACGCGGGCTACCTCGCGCGCTCCGACTACCGCGAACTGCGCACCGAGGGGGGCCGCAACTGGGACTCGACCTGGAAGACCTTCCGCAACTGGGGCTTCTACGCCAGCGCCACCTACGCCGAGGATCAGGCGGGGCACGCGTTCCGCCGCAACGTCGACGGACGTTTCTCGACGGAGCTCACCAACTCGTGGACGGTGTACGTCGGCGGCGGAATGGATCTCGCCACCGAGGACGACCGCGAGCTGCGCACCTTCTTCTCGGACCAGAAGACCTACCTGCAGCGCGAGGCGGTGCCGTACGTCACCGCCGGTTTTGCCACCTCGGGCAGCGGCCCGTACTTCGTCTCGCTCGATCTGCAGCGCGCGGCGGAAGAAGGGGGGCCGGCGTACGGCGTCTCGCTCAACCAGACCTTCCGTCCCACGAGCCGCATCGAGCTCGGCTCGTCGACGTGGCTCGGCCGCAGCGCCGGCACGCTGCGCTGGCTCGAGACGCAGCGCGACGGCATGGCCGTCATCGGCTATCAGCGCATGAGCGAGCTGAGTCAGATCGTGCGCGCCTCGTACGCGTTCACGCCGCGCCTTACGCTGCAGGCCTTCACGCAGTTCTTCGTCGCCAACTGGAGCTACCGCGACCTGAACGTGGCCGCGCCCGAGGGGCCGACCGCGTTCAGCAGCCGCGTCTGGAACGTCAACATGATCGCGCGCTGGGAGTTCATGCCCGGCTCGGCGCTCTACGCCATTTATACGAAGGGCACCTGGAGCGGCGAGCTCGCCAACCGCGCCGGCGCGCTCAGCCCGGCCAACGACCTGCCGATGCTCTTCCGCCAGCCGGCGGACGACGCGCTGCAGATCAAGATCTCCTGGATGTTCGATTGATGAAACGCACTCATTCGCTGTACCTCACGCTGGCCACACTCGTGGTGATCGCGGCCGCGGCCGCGCTGACGCTGTTCCTGCAGCAGGCGCCGCCCGCGGCGTCGCTCGACGCGCCGGCGACGGAGTTCTCCGCCGCCCGCGCCATGACGCACCTGCGCGCGATCGCCTCGGCGCCGCGCCCTCTCGGCAGCCGCGGACACGACGCGGCGCGCGACTACATCGTGGCGCAGCTCGCGAAGAGCGGCGTCGAGCACGAGGTGCAGACAACGGCGGTGACCGTCGATAACCCTCGCGACACGCCGGTCATCGCCCGCGTGGAGAACGTGATCGGACGCGTGCGCGGGACGAAATCCAGCGGCGCGATCCTCCTCGCGGCGCACTACGACTCCGTCCCCACCGGCCCCGGGGCCAGTGACGACGCGCACGGCGTGGCAGTGCTGCTCGAGACGGCCCGCGCGCTCGCCGCGCAGGGCCGCCTGCAGAACGACGTGATCCTCCTCTTCAGCGATGCCGAGGAGATGGGACTGCTCGGCGCGCGCGCGTTCGTGGAACAGCATCGCTGGTACCGCGACGTGAAGATCGCGATCAACTTCGAGGCCCGCGGCACGCGCGGTCCGGCCGTGCTGTTCGAGACCGGCCAGGACAGCGGCTGGGCCGTGGAGCAGTTCGGCCGCGCCAGCAGCGCGCCGTCCGGCAACTCGCTGCTGCCGCGCCTCTACGAGATGCTGCCGAACAAGACGGACCTCACGCCGATCCGCGCCACGGGGGTGATGGGTCTCAACTTCGCCTTCTTCGACGGCTTCGCCGGCTATCACTCCCAGAACGACACGGTGGAGGCGCTCGATCCGCGCAGCCTCCAGCATCAGGGGAACCACGCGCTGGCCACGACGCTGGCCATCGGCGACGACGCACTCACCGCCGCTCCCCGCCGCGACGCGATCTTCTTCGACCTCCTCGGCGAGCGCTTCTTCGCCTACTCCTCGGCACTGGTGCCGCTGCTGACGCTCGCCTGCTGCGCGCTGTTCGCCATCGCGCTGGTGGCGGGCCTGCGCCGCGGGCGTCTGGCGTGGGGCGGCACGCTGCGCGCCGCCGCCGCCGCGTTCGCGGTGCTGGTGACCGTGCCGGTGGCGACGGAGCTGCTCGCGCGCGCCGTGTCGATGGTACATCCCGACTACCGCTACGTGCCGGCCGGCGAGCCGCATGTGGTGATGCTGTATCGCATCGCCTTCCTGGTCATCGGCATCGCGCTCGCGCTGGTGGTGCACGGCGCGATCGCGGCGAAGGCGAATCGCGCGGAGCGCACGCTCGGCGCCGCGTTCGTCTGGCTGGCGGCCCTCGGCATCACCACGGTCGTCCTCCCCGAGGCAACGTATCTCCTCACCTGGCCGCTGCTGCTGCTGCTCGCGCCGCTGGCGCTGGCCTGGTGGCGCAAAGGCGAGGGGAGGGCGGTATGGCAGTTCGCGCTGCTCGTGCCGGCGCTCGTGGCGGCGACGTTCCTGTTCGTGCCGTGGATCGACTGGAGCTTCATCATCCTGACCATTCGCGGCGCCTCGGCGTCGCTGCTCTTCGTCACCTTCGTCTTCGCCCTGGCCGCCTCGACGCTCGCGCCGATGCGCAAGCTGGGGATGGGGATGCTGTTCGCCGGCATCGTGCTCTTTGCCGCCGCGCTGTCGAATCCCGCCGGCACGGATGACGACCCGATGATGACCAGTCTCGAATACGTCTCGGAGGGAGACAGCGGGCGCACGTCGTGGATCGCGCAGAGCGAGCCGTCCGACGCGTGGCGCGCGTCGTTCTTCAAGGGGAAGGTCCAGACCGACGGCTTCACCGACTTCATCCCGTACAACGACTGGAAGGTGTGGCGCACCGCAGCGCCGATGGTGCGCTTCGCGTCACCGGCCGTCGACGAGCTGTCGGACGTCACGACGAACGGGCTGCGCACGGTGACGCTGCGCGTGCGTCCGTCGCGCGACGCCTCCGCGATGCGCGTCTTCTTCGCCGATGCCGTGCCGCTCGTGGCCGCCTCCATCGACGGCCGCGCCATCGAGGCAAAGAACCTCCCCATCGCCCGCTGGGGCGCGACCTACCTCGCCCCGCCCCGCGACGGCTTCGAGCTGCGCTTCACCACGCGCTCCACCGCCCCGCTGCGCGTCCGCGCCGTGGCCACGTCGTATGGCCTGGAAGGCATCCCCGTCGCCACCCGCACCGCCGACGTCATCCCCGCGTCGTTCGGATTCGGCCCCGCGGACGCTGTGCACGTGGGACGGACGTTCACGTTCTAACTCCCCCAGTCCCCTCTCCCCACGCGGTGGGGAGAGGGCCAGGGTGAGGGGTCGTCCCTCGGTACGAACCGGGAGGATAGGTAACAGAAAAACCGGGCGGATGGGTTACACCCGACTCAAGACCAGAGTGAAGGGGGGTGGC
>Ga0196976_1000952_pt1 | contig 15176 bp, 13 predicted proteins | sample S3v_513CmetaG_FD_148644 | JGI IMG/M metagenome (GOLD analysis project Ga0196976, IMG submission 148644) | Soil microbial communities from Anza Borrego desert, Southern California, United States - S3+v_5-13C | ecosystem: Environmental > Terrestrial > Soil > Desert | place: USA: California...
CTCGACGTGCTCGTCGGCACGCAGATGGTGACGAAGGGCCACGACTTCCCCGGGGTGACGCTGGTCGGCGTGGTGCTCGCCGACACCGCCCTCGCCCTCCCCGACCTGCGCGCGTCGGAGCGGACCTTCCAGCTCCTCGCCCAGGTGGCCGGCCGCGCCGGGCGCGGGGCGGAGGCGGGCCGCGTGATCGTTCAGACCTTCCACCCCCGGAGCCCGGCCGTCGCCTGCGCGGCCACCCACGACTACATCGCCTTCGCCGAGGGGGAGCTGGAGCGGCGGCGGGCCCTCTCCTACCCGCCCTACACCCGGCTCATGGCGGTCCGCGTCGAGGGATCCGAGGAGGGCGCGCGCCGCTGCGCGGAGCGGCTCGCGGAGGCGGCCCGTCCCGCGCTCGGGGACGAGGTCGCGATGCTCGGCCCGGCCCCGGCGGCCCTGGAGCGGCTCCGGGGCCGGTGGCGGTGGCACCTCCTGTTCCGCGCCGACGGCCCGCGGTCGCTGTTCCGCGTCCACGCCGCCCTCGCCGCAGCCGCCGCCCGGCCGCTGGGCGCGTCGGTCCGGTTCGACATGGATCCGTACTCGATGATGTGACGCTCCGCGGGCCAGCGTGTAGGCCAACGGCGCCCGCTTGGTACCTCCGCGTCCGCAGGGCATAATCCCCCCGGCGTGTCGAAGGTCCTCTTGGTGGACGACGATATCGCGGAGATCTCCTCCGTGAAGCGCGCGCTCCTGCGCGCTGGGCACCAGCCTGCCCTCGCCACCAACGCCTCCGACGCGACCGCGGCGATCACCCGCGACCGGCCCGATCTCGTCATCGTCTCGGCCACCTGCGAGAACGGCGAGGCGCTGGCCCTGGCGCGGCGGCTGCCCGACGACCCCGCCACGGCCGACCTCCCGCTCCTCGTCCTCGGCGATGGAGACCCGGCCCCCCCGGGCGCGCGGCGGATCGCGCGGCCGCTCGACCCCGAGCAGCTGATCGCCGAGGTGACCGGCGCGCTCGGGCCGCCCGGCGGCATCGAGCTCGCGCCGCCGGACGATCCGAAGCCCACGTCCCGGCCGGCGCCGGCCGCGGCGGCGTCCCGCCCCGGCGCGCCCGCCGCCAGGGCCGCGCCGTCCCGCTCCGTCCCGCCGCTCGTCGCCGCCGCCGACGCCGCGGCCGCCAAGGCCCGCGCCGCCGCGGCGAAGCCCGCCGGCGCGCCTCCCGCGGGCGCCACCTCGCTCGCCGCGCCGCTCCCGGAGCCCGCGGCGCCAGCGTCCGGCGTCGCGAACCCGACCGCCTCGCGCCGCGCCGCCGCGGACGCGCTGCGCGCCCGGGCCGAGGAGCTGCGGAAGTCGGCGCCCCGCCCCGCGGCTGCCCCGGCGGCCGCCCCTGCGCCCGCCGCTCCCTCGACGCCGGCGGCCCCGGCGCGCGCGGCGGCCCGCCCCGCGTCGAAGGCCGCCACGACGCCGACCGCTCCCATCCTGCTCGATCCCCCCACGGCGCCGCCCGCGCCCTCGACGCCCGCCGCGGGAGCGCGCCCGACCCGCCCCTCGCTCGCCGAGGCGCTCGAGCTCGACGAGGGGGAGCTCGAGGCCGCGCTCCGCCGGGACGGCGTACCCGCGCCGGACCCGGCCGACGAGGCGCGGCGCCAGGCGGCCGAGGATGCGCTGCGCGCCCTCGAGGAGGAGGCGAGCTCGCACGCGGCCGAGGTGGCGCGGACGCGCCGCGCCGAGCGGGCGGCGCCGGAGGAGCCCGCGGACGTCGCGCCCCCGGCGCAGCCGCGGGACGACCGCGCCCTCCAGGAGGCGATCGAGGCCGCCCGGCGCGAGGCGTTCGAGGCGGCGAAGCGCGAGCTCGCGGAGCAAGCGCGGCGCGAGGCCGCCGAGGCGGCGCGGCTCGTCCAGGCCGAGGCGCGGGCGCGGCAGGAGGCGGTCGCGAGCGCGGAGCGCGAGGCGGAGGAGCTGGCGCGGGCGCGGGCCGAGGCCGAGGCGCGGGCGCGGGCCGAGGCCGAGGCGCGCCAGGCGGCGGAGGAGCAGCTCCGGACGCTGCGGGCGCTGCTCGAGGAGGAGAAGCGGAAGGCCGAGGAGCGCGTCGCGACCGTCATGCAGCGCGCGGCGCAGGAGGAGGAGGCGGCCGACGAGCTGCGCCGGATGGCCGAGGACGAGCTCCGCCGGCGCGACGAGGAGTCGGCCCGCACCCGCGCCGCCGACGAGGAGAAGCTGCACGAGGCGATCGCGAGCGCCCGCGCCGAGATGGAGGCGCTGCGGCGGAAGAGCGAGGAGGAGGCGCGGCGGCGCGCCGAGGCCGAGTCCGCCCTGCACCGGCTCGAGGAGGCGCAGCGCGAGGCTGCGGAGCGCGAGGTCGCGGAGCTCGCGCGCCGCCCGGTCGGCGCCGCGCCTGCCGCCGACGCCGGCCGGTTCACGCCGCCCCCGTTCTTCGAGCCGTTCGAGGATGCCCCCGCCGACGACGCTCCCCCGCCGGATCCGGCCGAGGAGGCCGCCCGGCGCCGCGTGGCCGCCCTCCGCGCCGCCGCGCAGGACGTCGCGGGCGCGCTCGAGGTCTCGCCCATCCCGTCGATCGATCCGATCCCCGAGCCCGACCCGGCCCCCGCGCCGGTGCCGGAGCCCGGCCGCGCGTTCCCGGCGCCGCCCGCCCCGCTGCGCGCCGGCGAGCTGGCCGAGCTCCCGGTCCCCCGCCTGCTCGCCATGGCGGCCCGGGCGAAGCTGAACGGACGGCTCGACTTCCAGGGGGACGTGGCGCGATCCGTCTGGTTCGAGGACGGCCGGGTGGTGGGCGCGGCGAGCACGGACCCGACCGACCGCGTCGAGGAGGTCGCCCTCCGGCTCGGGCTCATCACCCGCGAGCAGCACCGACAGGTCGCCCAGGCGACGGCGTCCCTCCCGTCGCGCCGCGTCGCGCTCCTCCTGCTGGAGCGCGGATACCTCAAGCCGACCGAGCTCACCGGCCTCGTCCGGCGGCGGACCGAGGAGGTCGTGTTCGGCGTCTTCGGCGAGGAGAGCGGGCGGTTCCGCTGGACGGGCGCAGAGGTGCCGCCGGAGGAGCGGACGGCGCTCGAGCGCGGCGCGCTCGCGCTGGCGGTCGAGGGCGTGCGGCGGCGCTGGCGCGGCGCCCGCGTCGACGCGTTGCTGGGCGGCGCGGCGACGCTGCTCGCCCCGGTCCCCGGCGCGCCCGGACCGGCGGAGCTCGGGCTCTCGCCGGACGAGCGGCGGGCCGTCTCCCTGGCCGACGGCCTCCGCACGCTCGACGAGATCGTCCAGGCGAGCCCCCTGGACGCCCTCACGACGCGCCAGGTGCTCGCGGCGCTCGTCGTGACCGGCGCCCTCGCGGTCCGGGTGCTCCACGCCGGCCAGCCGCGCGGCCATGCCACCGCGTCGATCGACCTCGCCCGGGTGAAGGACAAGCTCGAGCAGGTCCGCCGCGCCGACTACTTCACCGTCCTGGGCGTGAGCCGCCTCTGCACGCCGCACGAGGTCCGGGAGGCCGCCGACCGGCTCGCGGCCGAGTTCGAGCCGCGGCGGTTCGCCGGCGTCGCCGACGAGGGGCTCCCCGCGCGACTGGCCGAGATCCTCCAGGTCCTCCAGGACGCCCGCGAGGTCCTGGCGGACGACCGGCTCCGCGAGGAGTACCTCCGGGGCCTCGGCGACGCGTGACCCAGCAGGGGATGCGCGATCCGCGCGGGTTCGTTACATTTCCCGGTCGAGGTCCAAGAAGGAGCGAGACGTGCTTCGTGAAATCGTGATCTGGCCCGACCCCGTGCTCAAGGAAGTCGTACCGCCGGTCGACCGCGTGGACGACTCCATCCGCCGCCTGCTCGACGACATGGCGGAGACCATGTACGCCGCCGACGGCGTGGGCCTCGCCGCGCCCCAGATCGCGGAGCGCAAGCGGCTCATCGTCATCGACACCTCGCCGCGGCAGGAAGGCCAGAAGCTCATCCACCTCGTGAACCCGGAGATCGTGAAGTACGAGGGCAAGACCACGTACACCGAGGGCTGCCTCTCGATCCCCGGCGAGGCCGAGGACGTCGAGCGCGCGGCGAAGGTCTGGGTGCGCGCCCTCGACTACCACGGCAAGCCGTTCGAGCTCGAGGCGGACGGGCTGCTCGCCATCGCGTGCCAGCACGAGACGGATCACCTGAACGGCACGCTCTTCGTCGACCACCTCTCGAGCCTCAAGCGCGAGCTCATCAAGAAGCGGATGAAGAAGCTCAAGGCCGAGCGGGCCGCCGAGGCCGCCGCGGAGATCCGGGCGGCGTCGCGGCACGAGAAGGCGCTGTAGCGCAGCCCCGACGGGCCGGTGGTACGCTCGCGCGGTGGCCTGGCCTGCGCGGTGACCTGGCCAACGAGGTGCTTCACCCAGGCCTTGCTGCCCGCCTGCGCAGGGGAGCTGGGGCCGACGCCGGCCTACAGCCGCTCGTCGATCGCCCGGTTGGACATCGCGTCCGCCTGGACGTTCTCCTCGCGCGGGATGTGCCGGAGCTGGATCCAGGGGAACGCCTTGAGGAGCGCCTGCGCCTCCTGGTGCAGCGGGAGGAGGTGCTCGGCCTTCACGGCGTACTCGCCCTGGAGCTGCTTCACGAGGAGCTCCGAGTCCGAGAGGACCTCGAGCTCCTTGATGCCCATCGCCTTCGCGCGCCGGAGCCCGAGGATGAGCCCCATGTACTCGGCGACGTTGTTCGTGGACTCGCCCAGGAACTTGCCGACCTTGGCCTGGATGTGGCCGTCCGGGCTGACGATCACGGCGCCGGCGCCGGCCGGGCCGGGGTTGCCGCGCGCCGCGCCGTCGGTGAAGAGGCGCGTGCGCTTCTCCGCCTCGACCTTGGCGGCCTCCTGCTGGGCGGCGCGCTCGGCGGCCTCCGCGGCGTCGCGCTCGCGGCGGCGCTGCTCGCGCTCGGCCTTCGACAGGTCCATCGCCTCGTCGATCTCGGCGGCGGAGCGGGCGGCGGCCTTCGCCACGTCGGTCTGCTTGCGGACGGTGATGCCCTTGTTGCCCGCGGCGCCGGGGTCCTTCGCCTTCTCGGCCTCCTCGACGCGATCCGCGGCGGCGTTGATGAGCTTGCCGAGCGTGTCCCGGTCGTACCCGGCGTAGCGGGCGCGGGTGCGTGGCAGGTCCTCGTTGGCGGCGATGAAGCGGAGGAGGTCTGCCAGGACCGTCTTCACGCGGGCGACGGGGCGGGCGGGTTCAGGGCTTCCGCCGCGTAGATGATCCGGTGGCAGTTGGGGCACGTCTCGATGGAGTTTGCCCGCTGCAGCGTGATCGCCAGCTGGGGCGGCACGTTGCGGTTGCACCCGCGGCAGCTCATCCCCACCACCGGCGCGACCGCCACGCCGGCGCGGCGCTTCCGGATGTTCTCGTACTTCGACAGCAGCGACGGCTCGACGGCCGCCGCCGCCGCCGCGCGCCTTGCCTCGAGCTGGCGCAGCTTTTCCTCCACCGCGGCGCGACGCTCCTCCAGCTGCTGAAGCCCGCCCTGCGCGGCCTCCTCCTGCTCGGCGAGCCATTCGGCGCGCTCCTCCAAGGCCTTCTGCACCTCGGCCGCCTGGGCCGTCAGGGCCTTGAGCTGTTCGGACTGGGTGTCGTTCGACTTCTTCGCGATGTCGATCTCGCGCGACAGGGCGGCGTACTCGCGGGGCGTGCGGATCTCCCCGAGCCGGCCCTCCCACTTCTTGACCTTGTCTCGCTCCATGCCGAGCAAGGTCTCGATCGAGCGGCGCTCCCGCTCGTTGCCGTCCAGCCGGGCCTTCTCCTCGTCGTACGCCCGGCGGGCGTCGCGGACCTTGACGTCGAGCTCCGCGCGCTTGGGGCCGATGCTCTCCAGCTCCGCCCGCACCTCGTTGGACTCGAGATCGATCTGCTGCAGCTCCTCGAGCGCCTTCAGCTTCTCTCGCAGCGACGACAAGTGCGTCTCTCCCTCGTACGGCTTGGGCCCACCAGGATTCGAACCTGGATCACATCGGTTATGAGCCGAGCGCTCTGACCGTTGAGCTATGGGCCCTGGTGGCCCCTGGCAGGCTTGCCTCTACCACATTCCGGTTCCGCGTGGTCTCTAGTTCTCGACGAAGCTCTTCAGCCGCTTGGAGCGCGACGGGTGCCGCAGCTTGCGCAGCGCCTTCGCCTCGATCTGGCGGATGCGCTCGCGCGTCACCTCGAAGTCCTGGCCCACCTCCTCGAGCGTATGGTCGCTCTTCTCGCCGATGCCGAAGCGCATCCGGAGGACCTTCTCCTCGCGCGGCGTGAGCGTGGCGAGCACCTTCCGCGTCTGCTCGGCCAGGTTCATGTTGATCACGGCGTCGGACGGCGACACGAGCGACTTGTCCTCGATGAAGTCGCCCAGGTGGCTGTCCTCCTCCTCGCCGATCGGCGTCTCGAGCGAGATCGGCTCCTTCGCGATCTTGAGGACCTTGCGGACCTTGTCGAGCGGGAGCTCCATCTTCTCGGCGATCTCCTCCGGGGTCGGCTCGCGGCCCAGCTCCTGGACGAGGTAGCGGCTCGTCCGGATGAGCTTGTTGATCGTCTCGATCATGTGGACCGGGATGCGGATGGTCCGGGCCTGATCGGCGATCGCCCGGGTGATGGCCTGCCGGATCCACCAGGTGGCGTAGGTCGAGAACTTGTAGCCGCGCTTGTACTCGAACTTGTCCACCGCCTTCATGAGCCCGATGTTCCCCTCCTGGATGAGGTCGAGGAACTGCAGGCCGCGGTTCGTGTACTTCTTGGCGATGGAGACGACGAGGCGGAGGTTCGCCTCGACGAGCTCGGTCTTCGCCCGCTCCGCGTTCCGCTCGCCCTCGTTGATCTGCCGGTAGGTGCGGCGCAGCTCGTCCACGGGGACGCCCGCCTCCTCCTGCACCCGCAGGACCTTGCGGGCGGCGGTCCGGACGTTCCGGTCGAGCTCCTCGACCTCCTCGACCGAAACGTGCAGCCGCTTGGCGAGCTTCTTCCGCTCCCCCTCGTCCTCGCGGGCCTCGCGCAGGAGCCGCCGGAGATCCTTCACCGGCACGCCCGTGCGCCGCTCGCAGTCGAGCAGCTCGCGCTCGGCCTCCTCGACGCGCTTGATGAAGCCCTTGAGCTTGAGGACGATCCGGTCGATCTGCTTGCGGTTGAGCTGGATGGCCTCGAGGTTCTCCATCATCTCGGCCTCGATGGCCTTGATCTCGTTGCGCAGCTCCTTCCGCTTCACCTCCGAGAGCTTCTTCGCGCCCAGGGTCTCGCGGACGCGCTCGACGTCGCGCTCCAGCTTCCTGATCTGGTCGATGTGCCCGAGCACCTTCTCGACCTTCTTCTCCTCCTCCTTCGGGATGCGCGGGGGCGGCTCGGCGCCCTCGACGCCCTCGGCGCCGGGCTCGCCCGGGGCGGCGCCCTCGAGCGCGGGCGCGCCCTCGCCGCCCTCGCCGCCCTCGCCGCCCTCGGCGCCGTCGGCCTCGGCCGTCTCGGCGACGTCGTCCAGCTCGTCCTCCTCCGCCTCCTCCGTCTCGCTGGCCTGCTCGTCGCCGGCGTCCTTGATGATCTCGCGCACGCGGATCTTGCCCTTGCGCAGCCGCTCGCCCAGCTCGGCGATCTCGCGGATGGCGATCGACGACGAGAGCACCGCGGCGAGGACCTCCTTCTCGCCCTCCTCGATGCGCTTGGCGATCTCCACCTCGCCCTCGCGGGTGAGCAGGGACACCGACCCCATCTTCCGCAGGTACATGCGGACCGGGTCGTTCGACTTGCCGTACCCGGCGTCGTCGTCCTCGTCCTTCTCCTCCTCGGCCTCCGCCTTCGCCTCGGGCTCGGGCGGCTTGTCCGGGAGCTTCATCTTCTTCTCGGCGCCGTCCACGACCTCGATGTCGTGCTCGCCGAACATCGACATGACGTCGTCGATCTGGTCGGAGCCGATGTCCGACGGCAGCGCGTCGTTCACCTCGTCGTAGGTGAGGAAGCCCTTCTCCCGGCCGCGGGCCATGAGCTCCTTCACCTCGGACCGCTCGGTGATGTCGCTCATGTCGTCCTGGGGGAGGTCGTCGTCCACCTCGTCGCCGTCGTCGGCCTCGGCGGTGACCTCCTCGCCCTCCTCGGCCTCCTCGCCCTCCTCGCCCTCGCCGCGGCGGTGCTTCGCCGACTTGGACTGCCCCTTCTTCAGGGCGGGCGCGGCGGCCGGCGCGGGGACCGCGGCGGCCGCCTTCTTGCCGAGGAGCTTGTCCTTCTTCTCGACCTTCTCGGCCTGCTTGTCGTGCTTCGGCGCCTTCTCGAGCTCCGGGCGCTGCGCCTTCGCGACGCGCTCGGCCGCCTTGGGCGCGGGGCGCGCGGCCTTGGCCGCCTTCGCGGGCCTGGCGGGCTTCGACGGCTTCGTGTTCCGGGCCGACGCCTCCGGACGCGTCCCCTTGCGGGCGCGGTCGTCCTTGCGGGCAGCCTTGGGCTTGGCCTTGGAGGCGGACTTGCGGGTCGGCTTCTTGGCGCTTTGGCCCTTCGTGGTCATCTCGCTCCGCTCCTTGGAGGCACGGCCCCTCGGGCTGGCCCTGTTCTAACTGCGTCCGGGCGCATGGGCCCGGTGAAACTGCGTCCTTCCAGAATCCTCGCCGCGTGCGAGTTCATCCGGCTTTCTCCACGGCGAGCAGGCGCTTCTGCAGATCCGCGTGGCGTCGCATGGCCCGTTGCGTCGCGGTGCTCAGGTCCTCCGGCACCTTGGGCCCGGCCTTGCTGACGAGCGCCATGAGGCGGTCGTACTCGGTCCGGGCCTGCTCGAGCTGCGTCCGGACGATGGCGCGGAGGAGCTCGCGTTCGGCCGACTCGCGCCGCGGCCGGCCGGGGCCGGTCCAGTTGCGGATCCACCGGGCGGTCCCGGGGTCGGCGCCTGCTTCCACGCGCGCCAGCGCCTCCTCGAGCGCGACCGGACCGCGCACGAGATCCCGGGCCAGGTCCGCGAGCGGCCCGGCGGGGAGGAGCTGCGGGAGGCCTTCGGCCTCGGCGAGCGGCCCCAGCTCCGGGAACGCGAGGAGGAGCCCGAGGGCATCCGCCGCGGGCCCGGGGAGGAGCACGCGCACGCGGCCGGACCCGGCGCGCGGCGGCGGGGGTGGCGGGCGCGGGGAGGTCGCCGTGCGTGCAGGGTCGCGCGGAGGCGGCAAGCGGTCGGTCCGGCGGTCGGCGCTGAGCTCCGCCTTGAGCGCCCCCGGATCGAGATCGAGCCGGCGCGCGACGGCGTCCTCGAAGACGGAACGCGCGAGCCCCTCCGGCATCATCCGCACGAACGGCTCGAGCTCGCGGACGGCGGCGAGCTTGCCTTCGAGCGGGGCCTCGCGGGGGTTCGCGCCGCAGGAGCGCGCGGCGGCGCGGTCGATGAGGAACTCGGAGAGCGGGACCGCCCTGGCGAGGAGCGCCTCGACGCCCGGCCGGCCGTGCGCGCGCGCGTAGTCGTCGGGATCGGTCTTGCCGCCCTCCGAGGGCAGGACCGCCACCTTGCCCGAGAGGCCGGCGGGGAAGAGCGCGGCGGCCGCCTTGGCCGGCGCCGCGAGGCCGGCAGGGTCGCCGTCGAACAGGATCGTCACCTCGCGGCAGTCGCACCGCCCGAGCAGCTCCACGTGCTCGGGGGTGAGGGCGGTCCCGCAGACCGCCACGGCGGAGGTGACGCCGACCTGGTGCAGCCCGATCACGTCGAGGTAGCCCTCGACCAGGATCGCGGACCGCGTCTTGCGGATGGCCTCGCGCGCGAGGTCGAGCCCGTAGAGCACCTTCGACTTCTTGTAGAGCGGCGTCTCGGGGGTGTTGATGTACTTGGCGGCCTTCAGGTCCCGCTCACCCTGAGCCTGTCGAAGGGCGGGCAGGATGCGGCCGCCGAACCCGATCACCTGGCCGTCGATCCCGCAGATCGGGAACATGAGCCGGCTGCGGAACCGGTCGTAGGTCCCCTCGCCCTTCTCGCGGTCGATGACGAGGCCGGCGCGGGAGAGGGCGGGGAGCCCGATCCCCTTCTCGGCGAGCCGCGGCGGCAGGTCGTTCCAGGCCGACGCCGCGACGCCGAGGCGGAACCGGGTGCGCGCCTCCTCCGAGACGCCGCGGGACTCGAGGTAGGCGCGGGCCTCTTCGCCCCACTTGCTCGCGAGCCGCGCCGCCCAGTACCGCGCGGCCGCGTCGCAGGCCGCGAAGAGCTCGTTCCGCTCCTTGCGGCGGGCGCGCGCCTCCGCCGAGTCCTCCTCCGAGGCCTCGGGGATCTCGACGCCCACCTCCTGCGCCAGCGCCCTCACCACCTCGGGGAACTCCTTGCCCTCGAGCCGCTGCAGGAAGCCGAACACGTCGCCGTAGACGCCGCAGCCGTAGCACTTGAAGTGCTTGTCCTCGGGGTAGACATGAAAGCTCGGGGTCTTCTCACCGTGAAAGACGCAGTTGCCCTTCCAGGTCCGGCCCGACCGCCGGAGCTCCATGTGGCGGCCGAGCACGGCCACGATGTCGACGCGGTCCCGGATCTCCTGGATCACCGAATCAGGGATCAGAGAGTCCTCCCGGCCCCACGCGGCGCCGCTCAGCGGCGCGCCGCGCGCACGGCTTCGAGCAGCGCGTCTTCACCAGCTCCGATACGTTCGTCCCCTCGGCCCTGCGCCGCTAGGCCGGGAGCCATGCCTGCAACACCCGGATCTCCGCCTCCTCGCGCTCGGCGAGGTCGCCGCGGTTGCCGGCCCGGTGCTGCTCGATCGAATCGCGCCGGCGCTTGATCTCCGAGGCGATGACGCCGTGGATCTCGACGTCCTCGAGCGCCTTGGCGAGCTCGATCTCCCGGTACTTGATGGCGCTCTTCAGGAGCCGGACGACGGAAAGCGTGACCTCGTCCTTCTCCCGCGACGCGGTCTCGAGATCGGCGTCGAGCCGTTCCTTCAGCGCCATCTCCGCTCCAGGCGTGAGGGGTTAGAACCCCTTCCGCATCTTCTTCATCGCGCGCTTCTTGGCGGCGAGGGACTTCTTCTTCCGCTTCACGCTCGGCTTCTCGTAGTGCTCGCGCTTGCGGATCTCCGAGAGGATGCCGGCCTTCTCGCACTGCTTCTTGAAGCGCTTCATGGCGTTCTCGAAGGACTCGCCATCCTTGACACGCACTCCGGTCATTCGGTTCCTCTCACCTTGCGGGATACTGCCTGGTCGGGTTCAAAAAACGAGCGAGCCGGGCGCAGCGCAGCGTCCGGCTCTCCGCGGGTCTGGTCGGCCGCTATTAGAAGAATTCCCGTAAGCTGTCAAGGAGTTCCGGGCCTCGGACCCGACGGCAGGGCATGGCGCCGCTCGAGGATCGCGTAGACCTCAGCGGGGGTTACGTCGGCGGACGCGAGCAGCACGAACAGGTGGTACAGCAGGTCGGCCGCCTCGTGCGCGAGGTGATCCTTCGAGTCCCTGCCGTCCGCGAGGGCCTGGTGCGCCTCGTTCACCTCGTAGGCCTCCTCGATCACCTTCCGGCGGATCTTGGGAGGGTTCGAGAGGAGCTGGCGGGTGTAGCTCTTGGAGGCGGTCTCGTCGGCCTTCCGGGACTCGATGGTGGCCCAGAGCTGGGCGAGGAAGCGCTCGTCTGCCATGGGGTTTCGCCTTTCTGAACAGTCGTCTGGACTCGTTTGCTTCCGCAGGGCTTCAGGGGCGAACATGGACGCCGCGCTCCCGCAGGAACGCCCTCGCCTCGCCCACGGTGTGCTTCCCGTCGTGGAAGATCGAGGCCGCGAGCGCGGCGTCGGCGAACCGGAGACCCTCGGCCAGGTGCTCGAGCGCCCCGACCCCGCCGGAGGCGATGACCGGGACGGTGACCGAGCCGCACACCTTCTCGAGCAGCTCCAGGTCGTAGCCGGCGAGCGTGCCGTCGCGGTCCATCGACGTGAGCAGGATCTCCCCCGCGCCCCGCTCCGCGACCTCGCGGCACCACGCCAGGCCCTCGACGCCGGTCGGCTTCGTGCCGCCCGCGACGTAGACCTCCCACTCCTGGTCCTTGCCCGGGGCGCGCGGCCGTCGCTTCACGTCGACGGCCACGACGAGCGCCTGCGCGCCGGCGAGCTTCGACAGCCGGTTCACGAGCGCGGGCTCCTTCACGGCCGACGAGTTGACCGAGACCTTGTCCGCCCCCGCGTGGAGGAGCGCGACGAAGTCCTCCTCGCCCCGCACGCCGCCGCCCACGGTGAGCGGCGCGAACACGCGGGCCGCGGTGCGGGTGACGAGGTCGAGGAGCGTGCCGCGGTTCTCCTGCGTGGCGGCGATGTCGAGGTAGGTGATCTCGTCGGCGCCCTGGGCGTCGTAGCGGGCGGCGGCCTCGACCGGGTCGCCCGCGTCGCGGAGGTTCTGGAAGTGGACGCCCTTCACCACGCGCCCGTTCTTCACGTCGAGGCAGGGGATGATCCGCTTCGCCGGCATGGCTACCCCTTCGCCGCCTGGACCGCCTCGCGCAGCGAGAGCCTGCCCTCGTAGATCGCCTTGCCCACGATGACCCCGGCGAGCCCCGCGTCGCGGCAGGCGGCGACGTCGGCCATGCTCGCCACCCCGCCCGACGCGACCACCTGGACCTCGGCCTCGGCGGCGAGCTTGGCCGCCCCCGCCGCGTCCACGCCCGAGAACATCCCGTCGCGCCCGACGTCGGTGTACTCGACGAGCTCCACGCCCGCCGCCTTCACCTTGCGCGCGACCTCCGCCACCGCGAGGCCCGTGCCGGAGACCCAGCCCGCGACCTTCACCTCGCCGTTCCGCGCGTCGATGCCGGCGCGCACGCGGCCGGGGAAGGCCTTGCACGCGGCCTCGACCAGCCCGAGCCGCTCGACCGCGGCCGTGCCCAGCACGACGTACTTCACCCCGAGCTTCAGGACCTTCTCGATGTCCGGGAGCGTGCGCAGCCCGCCGCCGAGCTCCACCTCGACGCCCGGCACCTCGCAGATCGCCCGGACGGAGTCGAGGTTCACCGGCCAGCCCGCCTTGGCGCCGTCGAGGTCCACGACGTGGACGAGGGTCGCGCCGGCGCGGGCGAACTCGGCCGCCTTGTCCGCGGGCCGCCCGGCGTAGACCTTCTTCGTGTCGAAGTCGCCCTTCTCCAGGCGGACGACCTCGCCGCCCATGAGGTCGATGGCGGGGATGACGAGCATTCGGGGAGCTCCTGACGAAGCGCTAGACGTGGACGAACCGCTCGAGCAGGGCCAGGCCGACCTTCTGGCTCTTCTCGGGGTGGAACTGCGTGGCGAAGAGGTTGTCCTTCGCGAGCGCGGCGCAGTACGGGCGGCCGTGCGTCGCGAGCAGCGCGGCGCCGGGCGCGTCGGCCGGCGCCGCGTACGAGTGCGCGAAGTAGACGTACTGCCCGTCCATCGGCGCGAAGAGCGGATCGGGCGCGCCGACGTGGCGGACCGGCGACCAGCCGATGTGCGGCAGCTTCACGTCCGCGGGGAGCCGCGCGATCCGGCCGGGGAGGAGCCCGAGCCCCTTCGCGCCGCCCGCCTCGTCCCCGCCCTCGAAGAGGAGCTGGAGCCCGACGCAGATGCCGAGGACGGGCCGGCCGCGCCGGACCGCGTCGCGGAGCGCGTCGGCGACGCCGCTCCGCTGCATCGCGGCCGCGCACTCCGGCATCGAGCCCTGGCCGGGCACCACCACGCGGTCGGCCTTCGACACGGCGTCGGGGTCGTGCGTGACGACGACGCTGGCGCCGACCTCGCGCAGCGCGTTCTCGACCGAGCGGAGGTTGCCGGCGCCGTAGTCGACGAGCGCCACGGTGCCGGGCGCGCTCATAGCACCCCCTTCGTGGACGCCAGGCCCGTCCCCTCCTGCGCGAGCGCGGCGCGCAGCGCGCGGGCCGTGGCCTTGAAGATCGCCTCCACGACGTGGTGCAGGTTCCGGCCGTAGCGGACGTTCACGTGCAGGCAGATCCGGGCGTGGTTCGCGAGCGCCTGGAGGAAGTCCTGCGTGAGGTCCACGTCGAAGGCGCCGATGAACTTCTTCCCGGAGGGGAGCCCTGCGTTGAAGGTGAGGTGCGGCCGCCCCGAGAGGTCGACGACGACCTCGGCCAGCGCCTCGTCCAGCGGGACCACGGCGAGCCCGTAGCGCGCGAGCCCGGCCTTGTCGCCCATCGCCTGCCGGAGCGCCTCGCCGAGCCCGATGCCGACGTCCTCGACCGTGTGGTGCGCGTCGACGTGCAGGTCGCCCTTCGCCTTGACGCGGAGCGTGAGGCCGCCGTGGCGCGCGATCTGCTCGAGCATGTGGTCGAAGAACGGGACGCCGGTGGAGATCTCCGCCTCGCCGGGCCGGAGCGCGAGCTCCACGTCCACGTCGGTCTCGCGCGTCTTCCGCGCGGCCCGGCCCTTCGCCGCCGCCACCCGCCTCATGCCACCCTCCGTGTCACACGGGGGCTGCGCCCCCGCCCCGCCGGCGGAGCCGTCTGGGCCCCACCCCTGCTGCGCGGGGCCCTGCGCCGTGCTCGCCGCTTCGCGGCTGCGCGCGGCTGCCCCGCGGCGGAGGGCTTCGCCCTCCCCCCAGCTTCGCTGGGGCCCCCCTCCCCGCCGAGCCGCGCCGCGACCGCGCGCCAGTGGCCCTCGAGCCCCTCGGCCCGGGCGAGCGCCTCGACCGCGGGCGCGAGCCCGGCGAGCGCGCGCGACGAGAGCTCCAGCACGCTCATGCGCCGGCGGAAGGTCGCGACCGAGAGCGGCGAGGCGAACCGCGCCGTCGCCGCGGTGGGGAGGACGTGGCTCGGACCGGCGACGTAGTCGCCCACCGCCTCCGGCGTGGAGCGGCCCACGAAGACCGCGCCGGCGCGGGCGATGCGCGGCACGAGCCTGGCCGCGTCGGCGACGTGCAGCGCGAGGTGCTCGGGCGCGAACTCGTCGGCGAGCCGCACCGCCTCGGCGAGCCCCTGCGCGACCACGACCGCGCCGCGCTCCGCGAGCGACCGCCGCGCGATGTCCGCGCGGGGCAGGGCCGCGAGCTGCCGCTCGACCTCGGCCGCCGTCCGCTCCGCGAGCCGCGCCGAGGGCGTCACCAGGACCGCCACGGCCCGGACGTCGTGCTCGGCCTGGGCGAGGAGGTCGCTCGCCACCTCGGCCGGATCGGCGGCGCCGTCGGCGAGGACCAGGATCTCGCTCGGCCCCGCGACCATGTCGATGTCGACGCGCCCGTAGACGAGCCGCTTCGCGGCGGCGACGTACGCGTTGCCGGGGCCGCAGATCTTGTCCACCGCCGCTATCGTCTCGGTGCCGTACGCCAGCGCGGCGAT
>Ga0196976_1000953_pt1 | contig 15150 bp, 15 predicted proteins | sample S3v_513CmetaG_FD_148644 | JGI IMG/M metagenome (GOLD analysis project Ga0196976, IMG submission 148644) | Soil microbial communities from Anza Borrego desert, Southern California, United States - S3+v_5-13C | ecosystem: Environmental > Terrestrial > Soil > Desert | place: USA: California...
TGCATGGCGCTGTAGATCACGGCGCCGGCGAGCCCGGCGTGCAGGACGACCGCCACGACCGCACCGGCGCCGATACCGCGGTCGAGCCGCCCCCGCTGCGCCAGCACGTCAGCGACGCGGTCGTGCACTCTTTTCCTCCGGTCGCGTGATCATGCCGAGTTGCTCCACACCCGCCCTGTTCATCACATCGAGCACCGCGACCACACGGCCGTACGGCACGCCTTCATCCGCCTCGAGCAGCGCGCGCTTGATGCGGCGCGAGCGCAGCATCGGCCCGAGGGTCAGATCGAGATCGGTCGAGCCGACGGAGGTGCCGTCGACGTAAACCGCTCCGGCGTTCGTGATCGTCACCTTGGCCGGGTTGTTCGAGGCCAGCTCGAAGCTTTTCCCCTCGGCCTGCGGCAACGCCACGTCCAGTCCCTGCGTGAGCATCGGCGCCGTGATCATGAAGATGATCAGCAGCACCAGCATGACGTCGACGAGCGGAGTGACGTTGATCTCCGCCATGTCGGTCATGTCATCCGATTCGCCGAGTCGCAGGGCCATGCATGCCTTTGACGCACGAGCGTCGCGCTAAGTAACGATCAAGTGACGAGGTACGAGGTACGAGGTACGAGTCCCGCCCGCCCAGGCGTAGAGCGTCCGGCCGCCCACTCGTACCTCGTCCCTCTCATGTGAAGTTCCGTTCGGTGAGGTTCATGAACTCCAGCGTGAAATCCTCCATCTCGCCCTTCGCGGATCGGAGGCGCTGCACGAATGCGTTGTAGGCGAGGAGGGCGGGAATGGCGGCGAAGAGTCCGGCCGCGGTGTTGATCAGCGCCTCGCTGATACCCGGCGCAACAGCGGTGATGGAGGTGGAGCCGGTCGCGCCGATGGTGCCGAAGGCGTCCATGATTCCCCACACGGTGCCGAAGAGACCGATGAACGGCGTGGCCGCCGCGGTGGTGGCGAGGAAGGGGAGGAACCGCGACAGGCGCGCGGACTCGATCCGGGTGGCACGGATGAGGGAGCGTTCGACGCTGTCGAGGGATTTCACGGTCTGCCGCCCACCTTCCGCGTGCGCGATCTGTGCCTCGATCTCGGCGTAGCCGGCACGGAAGAGCCCGACGAGCGCGGCGTAGGTGAGCGGCGCGATGGCGGCCTGCACGTCGGCGAGGCGCTTGGCTTTGCGGAAGATGCCGATGAAGCGCCGCGACGCGCGCTGGGAGCGCCGGAAGCGCATCAGGACCGCGATCATCACGGCCCAGGAGAGGATGGAGAAGATCAGAAGGATGGCGAGAACGGCTTTGCCCACCACCCCTGACTGCTGAAATGCCGTCCAGAGTTGCACGGCGCGGAGGATAGCATCCCGCCGCTCCCGCCCCACCCGTTGCTGGTTGCTGGTTGCTATGTTCGTGGCGCTGCAGCGCCTGAAATCGCATGCAGCACCACGAACCAGCAACCAGCAACCGACAACTGTTTACACGCGTCCGTCGTCGATGTTGCGGAGGTTGTCCTCGAGCTTCGCTTCCTTCTCCTTGAGGTCGCCGTAGGCTTCCTGGAGCTTGCCCTTCACCTTGTCCTTCGTGCCGCTGGCGTGCATCGAGTGATCGTCGGTGAGATCGCCGACCGCCTGTTTCACTTTCCCCTTGATCTGGTTGAGCGCGCCGCCGGTCTGGTTGGCGACGGCCTCTTCCGCGTCCGTACGTCCGTTCTTGTTGAACATCGGGCCTCCTTTTCAGCTACGAATAACTGCAATGGAGGTGCCCCGTACGTGTCAGGAATGGCGGAGGAACGGGTCCGGCGGACGCGGCGCCTCGATCTCCGGCCCGGACGGTTGCGGCGGCGGCGCATCGGGCTGGAGCGGCAGTTCCCCGGCTTCGGGCTGCGGAGGACGCTCGACGGGGCGGAGGTGCGGGGGAAGGTCGTGTCTGCTTTGCGGCATACGCAAGTATGGAGACAAGCAGCCGTTGCGCCAGAAACAAATTGGTGACCCCGAGAGGATTCGAACCTCCGACCAATGGTTTAGGAAACCACTGCTCTATCCGTGCTGAGCTACGGGGTCACGTCCGCCGAAACGGTACCACGCCAGACGGCGGAGTAATAGAACGCGACGACGAGGCTGGCAATGCCGACCACGACGAGATCGAGCTGCACGGCTCCCCACCGCGAAAGCTGCTCGATCGAGTGCACCTGCGCGTACTCCAGCACGCGATAGAGCCACATGCCGAGGAGCCCCCACGCCACGCCGCGGCCGATGAGGAGCATCGACACGGCCGCAATCGCGATGGCGCACGTCTCGACCCCGAGGGTCTTCGGTCTCGGTGCACTGGTCATGGTCGTCAGCCAGAACCCCGCGGTCATCGTGAGATAGAGGAGCACGCGCGAGCGGCTGTACGGACTGCGCCAGATCTTCTGGCCGTTCTCCAGCGCTTTTCCCGCCACTCTCTCGCCGAAGCTGAGGAAGGACGTCCACGCCGACCACCTGTAGTGATACGCCAGCGCCGCGCAGGCCACCGCAACCAGGGACAGAGCAAGGGCCGGTCTCTCGATCCGCGGCCACGCCAGCATGGCTAGTTTCACAATGCTCGCGAGCAGCCACAGATCCATGCACCACGCGAAGACTGGATGGGGAGTAGAAAGTCTAGTCATGGTTCCTCGTCATTCGGCGAGGCTGACCCGCTCCTCCCACGGTGTCGCCTTCTGCACGATTCCCCGCGCCTCGGCGGGACTCACCAGCGCGGCCCGCCAGAAGTGATCCGACGACCAGGAGCGCTCCCGGCCGCGCGGTGTGTAGCGCGTCACGAGGGTCCGCGGGCGCTCGTCGACGACGATCGGCCGCACGACGGTGACCTCCCCTTCTTTCGTCGCGGCGAAGCCGATGGCCGGAAGCACCTCGTCTGCTCCGCTGTCGCTGGTGTCGCTGACGGGGACGGTCCAGAGGTCGGTGACCCCGAAGCGCACTTTGTTCGAGCCGAGGGCCATGGCGCGCGGCTTTTCGGACGGCGCCGTTTTCTCGAATGCGCAATTCTCCGGCGCAAAGATGCGGAACGCGCCGACGCGCTGCGCCGCGGCGTCATAGACGGCGATCGACTGGTCGTCGAGCTGATGGAAACGCACGGCCGCGATGCGGTCGTTGGCGGCGGCGATATTCGCTGTTTCGAACGGTCCCCACGTACTCATCACCGTCCCGTTCGCGTTGATGATGGTGACCAGGTTCGTCTCGCCATTGTGCAGCGGATCGAGCGTGGCCACGACGGCCGAGTCCTGCGGGCCGGCGGCGATGGCGCGGGCCCCGGGAGCGGGAACGACGGCGTAATTCGTCAGCGTGCCGTCGCTCGCCTCGCGAAAGAAGACCACGGCATTCTTGGGCCGGCCGTCCCCATCGAACCAGCCGGCCGTCGCCGCGAACATGCCCGGTGTCGTGAGCGGCGTGATGGCGAAGACCAGCCCGACCTTGCCCGGCGCGACGAGGCCGCGCGGAAGGATGTCGGTCGCGAGATACGTGCGCGTGCTTCCATCGGGGCGCACCGCGGTCACCGCCGCGGCCATCGGGTCGTGCGGCAGCCCGGTGACCCCGTGGTAGATCCACGCCGTCCCCTTCAGATCGACGGAAGTCGAGCGTGCCTGCAGGAGCACCTGCACGTCACGCGCATCGGCAGAGCGTTCGTTGATGGCGTGCTTTACGGGCGCCGCCGCGGCGGAGAAGGCGGCGAGCGACAGCAGCATCCACTGCAACGATCGTTTCAGAGCATCGGACATGCGGTCACCTCCGTGGTGGACCAGTCGGGGGGCTGTTTCAGGTCGGATCTGGCGCAGCAATATGCGGTCGTCGTGACCGTACAGTTCGTGTTCCAGCAATCGTTGGGCTCACACCATTTCAGATCGCAGCGTGTCTCGCGCGAGCTCTCGGCACACAAATGCCAGTTGACCTGCGACCGTGACGTTGCGTGGCCGCACATGTATGCAGACGGATTCTGCACACAGCCCGTTCCGCCCGAGTTCGTCAATGGTGTGATTCGCAGAGCCGGCGGAGCCTGCAATGCTTCTACATACTGCTCACACTGGGTATCCGTCATCCACTCGGGGCAGGAAGGAGACGCTGCGCCGGAGAGGGATAGAAAAACCGACAATGACACGATGCCGATCCCGATGCGCATGTCACCAGTCTAGTAACTAAACATAGTGCCGTCAATCAGGAAGAGAGTAGTAGCGGATAGGAGTCAAGCGGCCGCGCGGCGTATTTCGTAATCGAACGCTGGAAAATGGTCAGGATGCGGCGGGCGCGCGGGTCCTCGAGGTGCGCGATTTCCTCCGCGGCATTCTGTAATGCAATGCAGGCGCGGGAGTGGGAGTCGCGGGTCCATTGTGCAACGTCCGCATTACGGGGGATGTTGACGAGGCCTTTGCGGAGGTCGTCGTCGAGGTCGCGGACGACGGAGCACCAGGCCAGGGCGGGGATCAGCGACGGCACGTCGGATGCGCGGGCGGTGCAGCCGGTGGTGATGAGCATCAGGTTGACCGAGTGGCGGAAGGTTGCTTCGTGATGTGCGTCGAGCTGGGCCTGCGTCCAGCGCTCGTGGTGAAGCACGCGCACGCGGTCGACACGCATGCAGCGGACGAGATCCATGAATTCATTCTGGGCGGGCTCGTCGAGATGCTCGAGAAATGCGGCGACCAGTCGGGAGAGAGCGTCATTGCCGAAGCGGCGGGCGAGGATTTCGTCGACGATCTCCAGTGGCTCGCGCTTTGAGGGGCGGTCGCCGTCGAGGAGGTCGTCGATCCATTGTGCGGCGCAAAAGCCGAGGCGCACGGGGCGGTAGCGGCGCCAGTGCAGGAGCGACGGGAGCCAGATGGCCAGGAAGATGACGAAGTAGCGGACGTGCCTGCGCGAAAAGTGTGCGCATTGCCAGAGGCATTGCAATTCGACGTGCACGCGCGGATAGACGAGCGGCATGACCAGCAGCGCCAGCGCGATGCCGCCGGCAATGTCGACGAGGTGGTGCTCCCACATCAGCCACGTAGATAGAGCCACCGCAATGCTCCAGAGCCACCACAGTGGCTTGCGCAGGGCACATGCCGCGGAGACGGCGAAGGCCACGTGTAATGACGGGAACTGGTTGTAGCTGAGGTTCATCGCATCCGCGATCGAGAAGGGGATCCGCGCCCATCCCGTGACCTCGGGGCGGGTCCAGGCCACGGTCTGCGGGAAGAGCAGAAAGCAGAACGTGGCCAGGAGGGTCTGCACGCAGAGAGCGATGGCGAAGCTCTTGTGCGTGCGCAAGAGCGCGACGAGGAGCGCCGGCGTGATGGTCAGGTAGACGACGGAGAGCGCGGGGACGAACGGCACGTGCTGTTCGAATGGCAAATCCCAGGCCGGCAGAGACGAGTATTGCGCGGTGAGCAGCGACGCGCCGCCGTAGCAGACGGCGAAGACGGCGGCGAAGAGGAGCGCGTATCTCATGGCAGCGGTTGCGGTCCGCGCCACATGCGGAGGTAGATCGACCAGAACGACGGCCGCGGCTCGCGGTCGTCGACATAATGGCCGAGATGGATCCAGGGGACCTGCGGGTGGCGGTGGTGGGCGAGGTGGTGGTGGTAATTGAGGAACAGCAGGCGCGTGAGTGGATTCACGCGCAGGTTCCAGGCGCCGTCGCGCACGTCGAGTTTGGAGAAGGCGTGGTCGGTGTATTGGAGCGAGCTCCAGTTGACGGCGAACGCGGCGTAGCAGAGCAGCCAGCCCGTGGCGTTGAGATCGAGCAGGAGAAACAGCGCTGCCTGCACGGCGATGGTAAAGAGCAGCTCCAGGCGGATGGTGAGCCGCGGCGCTTTGTCGAGCATGGCGAACAGCGACGCGGCGCCGGTCTGTATGGCCGTTGTATCGGAGCGCGCGCGCGTGAAGACGGACGGCACGACGAGATAGGCGAGGCCGCCCAGCGGGACGAAGAGCCAATAGAGCCCGGTGAGGATGGCGTACCACTGCGCGCGTTTGAGCCAGACGCGGTCGAACGGGCGGATGTAGTCGAACTGCTCGTCGACAGTGCGGTTGCGCGCGTGATGGGCGAGATGAAAGACGCGCTGCAGGGTGAGCGAGGTCGGGAAGAACGCGGCGGCGAAGCGGCCAATGGCCTCGTTGACGCGGCGGTTCTCATGGGCGATGCCGTGTACCGACTCGTGCAGCAGCGAGAACATCGTGTTGGCGACGAAGGAGAAGGCGATGGCGGCGGCGATGGCCGGCCACAGCGGCGCGTGCGACGCCGCCCGCAACGCGCCGCAGCACGCCGCCGCGGCGAGGAGCGTCAGCGCGGCATTGAGCGTTCCGGGGATGCGCATTACGTGCGGCGGCGGCGGGCCGTCATCCAGCCGAGGAAGCCGCCCACGAGGAGGCCGGCAATCGCGCCGCCGGCGCCGAGGGGCACCAGCAGCGAGCGGTAGCGGTCCAGGATCGGGTTCTCGAAGACGTTCGTCGAATAGTGAAAGCTGGCGATGACCCAGCGGTCGCCGCTCTTGACCATGGTGCAGCTCCAGCGTCCGCGGATGTTGAATTTGTCGCCGTTGGTGAGCTCGTACAGGTCGTTCGAGCTGCCGTAGGCGATGCCGGAGTCGCCGCCGTAGAGCGTCGTCAGCGCATCGGCCTCGAACGACACCTTCACGTCCTTGACCACGTGGCCGGGGGCGGTGAGCATCTCGTGAAAGTACGCGCGGATCTGGTCGGGGCCGCGGCGCACGTCGTTGTTCATGGTGGTGAAGACGACGTCGGGGGCGACGTTGGCGACGATGGTGTCGAGGTCGCGCTCGTTGAGCGCCTTCGTCATCGTCGCCTTCAGCCGGCGCAGGGCATTGTGGATGTCGGCGTCGGGCTCCTGGGCCGCCACGGGAAAAGCTGCGGCAAGGACCAGGGCCAGGATCGGCAGGACACGCTTCATGGACTCTCCTCGCATTCCGGAAGATCGCAGAGATAGCGGTAGCAGGCGTTGATGGTTGGGTCGTGATTGTCGAGAAAGCCGGCGGGGAAGCGGATGCCGCTCAGCGCCTGCACGTCGCGCGTGAGGAAGGCGGTGAAGAGCGAGGCCGCGACGCGCGCGTGCAGGGCGTGCAGGGCGCCGCGCGGGACGCCGAAGAGCGGCAGGATGGAGACGCCGTGCTCCGTGGGGCGCAGCGAGACCATCAGGTAGCCGCGCCGCTTGCGGATCAGCGACTCGACCATGATGATCGCCCCGCCCGAGCAGGTGACGCTCACGCGGATGTCGTTGCCGGACAGGGCGCGCATGGCCCGGTCGCTCCAGCCGTCGCCGGTGACGGTGGTCGTGTAGCGCACGTGAAAGGTGCGCGGGTCGGGATAGGTGATCTCGGGCGTGCTGGTGAGCGCGCGGCGATGGACGGTCTGCAGGTGTCCCATGTCGAAGGCATTGGCCACGGGGACGTACCAGGGGCAGGCGATCTCCACCGGCTTGCCGGCGCGGAAGTGCAGTTCCCCGTCGTCGACGCTGAAGCCGGGGACCGGCGCCGCGGGATTTGCGCCGGCGTGGACGAAGATCATCCCGAAGCGCTCGGCGGCGTGATAGCGGGCGAACGTGCGCGGCGGCCGCACCGTGCCGGGGATGCGCACGCAGCGGTTGGTGTACTCCCAGTGATGGAGGGGACAGCGGAGGACGTCGCCGACGACGGAGCCGTGGGCCAGGTCGACGCCTTGATGGTCGCAGTGCCCCGGCAACGCGTGGACGACGCCCTGGTCGCGGCCGCGGAAGAGCACGACCGCGCGGCCGGCGAGGTCGAAGCGCATGACGTGGCCGCGGCGCAGTGCGCGGCTCGGGCAGACCATGTACCAGCCGGGCACCAGCCGCGGCGGCCGATCGGGGCGTGCGATTGTTTCAGAAGGGACCGAGTGGATGCGGGGAGTATAGCGATACCTTTGGGTTGTGCGGCGACTCGTCTTTCTGTTGTTGTCAGTGGTCGGTTGTCAGTTGTCTGGGCAGCTTGTCGAGAATGTCTCCGCTCGGAGCGATCCGGCGCAGACGTACACGCTTTTTCTGCCGCGGTCGTATGACGGGAAGCGCGCGCATCCGGTGCTGCTGGTGTTCGATCCGCGCGGGCGGGGGACGGTAGCGGCGAAGATTTTCGAGGGGGCGGCGGAGGAGTACGGCTGGATCGTCATCAGCTCGAACCAGACGCGCAGCGACGGCTCGCACGAGCCGAACGAGCGCGCCATCCGGGCGCTGCTGCCGGAGCTCGGGCGCTACGCCATCCAGCCCGACCGGCTTTACGCGGCCGGGTTCTCCGGCACGGCCATGATGGCGTGGGGCGTGGGGATCGCCACGGGGAGGCTGGCGGGGGTGATCGGGGTCGGCGGGAGGCTCGTGGCCGAGGTGCCGCCGTCGAAGTTCAACTTCGCGCATTACGGCTTCGCCGGCGTCCGCGACTTCAACCACCGCGAGATGCGGCTCGTCGACGAGGCGCTGAAAGGACGCGTGCCGCACCGCTTCCAGTCGTTCGACGGCGACCATCGATGGATCACCCCCGCGCACGCCCGCGAGGCCCTCGGCTGGTTCGAGGCGCTGGCGGGGAACCGCGCCGCGTTCGCCGAGGATCTCGCCGCCGCCGACGCGCTGCAGGGCCTGGAGGCCTTGCGCCGCTACCGCGCCATCCTCCGCACCTATGGAAACGTAGGGCGGGCTTCAGCCCGCCTCGCCGCCCTCGAGAAAGACCCCTCCGTCCAACGCGAGCTGTCCGAGGAAAAGAAGTGGGACGAGCTCGAAGCCGGCTACGTGAATGGCGTCTTCGCCCGCTTGCCGTCGATCCTCGCGCAGGACGATCTCGTCAAGGCCTTCCGCGTGCCGGACCTCCGCCGCCGCGCCGCGCGTGGCGGTGCCGAGGGAGCGGCGGCGCGGCGTCTGCTCGAGGCGGTGTACGGGCAGACCTCCTTCTATCTGCGGAGCCACGCGCGCGCGGCCGCGCTCCTCGGCGTGGCCGTGGAGATCCATCCCGAGCGCTGGGACGCCTGGTACAACCTGGCCGCGGCGCACGCGCGCGCCGGTCACCGGAAGCAGGCTTTCGCGGCGCTGGAGAAGTCGGTCGCGGCCGGCTTCCGCGACGCGAAGCAGCTGGCTGCCGATGAAGACTTCGCCGCGCTGCGGGGCGAGAAGCGGTTCGAGGAGGTGCTGGCCTCGGCTTCGCAATAGTTATTCAGCGTGAAACTCTGGATCCTCGCAACCCTCTTTCTCGCAGCGCCGCTGACGGCGCAGATGACCGAAGAAGGACTCCCTCCCGAGGCGCCGCGCAGCGGCACCATCATCACCATCGACGTCTCCACCAATCAGGCCTACCTCTTCCGCGACGGCGTGCTGGTGCGCAAGTCGCCCGCGGCCACCGGCACGGACAAGGTCCTGCGCAAAGGGCGCAAAGTGTGGTGGTTCCGTACGCCGCGCGGGAAACACGCCGTGGTGCGCAAGATCGTCGATCCCGTCTGGACGAAGCCGGACTGGGCGTTCGTCGAGGAAGGGAAGCCCATCCCGCCGCCCGACTCGCCGCTGCGCAAGGAGCGCGGGACGATGGGCAAGTACGCCCTCGACCTCGGCGAGCGGGTGATGATCCACGGCACCAACGACCCGAAGTCGATCGGGCGGCGCGCCTCGCACGGCTGCATCCGCCTGCCGAGCGACATGCTCAAGCTGCTCTGGAAGGAAGTGGAGGTCGGCACCGAGGTCTACATCTTCGACAGCCAGCCGCGCTACGCGTCGGAGAAGGGGCTGAGCGACCTCGACCTGCAACTCGACGAGACGCGCTAGAAAGAAAAAGGGCGAGACCGGAGTCTCGCCCTTTTCCGTGACTGCTTCGAGAGCCGGACTATTAGCGGCGACGGCCGCCCTTTTCGATCTCGGCATGAGCGAACGGATCGACCGGGGCCCAGAAGACGTCGATGATCTCACCGTCGGTGATCTCGCCGTGGCTTCCGCCATGGTTCGGGCCGGTCTTCAGGAAGAAGGTGGTCGGACGGCCATCGGCGTCGAAGGCGATCGGCTCGCCCCACTGCTCGGCCTTGTTCAGGATCTCGACCATGGTCTCCGGACGGGTGGCGTCCTTGACCATCTCGTCGAAAGGCAGCGAGACAGCGGTGGCGCAGGCGTGACGGGTGTACTGGACTTCGAGCTGCGCGTAGTCGTGCGCGTTGGTGTACTCGTTGGAGAGCGTGCCGTTGGTGCCCTTGGTGCCGCTCGGGTCGTTCGTGTAGTCCATGCACGAGCCGGTGTTCAGGTCCGTGAAGGTCTCGTTGACGTGGCCGAGGCCGTAGTCGTGACCGACTTCCTGGCAGAACACCATGCGGCGCCACGCCGGGGTGTTGTAGGTCGCCGAGGCGTAGTACGTGTCGTTGAGCTTCGTGTAACCCTTGACGATGTGGCCGCCGCTGAGGGAGATGCCGGCGATGCCGAGCCAGCCGTTCTGACCGTAGGTGTTGTTGCAGACTTCAATCTTGCCGGTGGTCGAGGTGCAGCGCTTGGTGCTGGAGATCGCGCCGTAGCTCCACGGGCTCTCGATGTACTGGGAGGCGTTCCAGTCGGACATGACGCGCGAGGCGTAGGGCTGCCACGCACTGCTGATGTTCATGACGACCTGAGGAGCGACCTGACCGGAGGGACGGCTCCAGTGGTAGGTGCTCCAGGAGTGAGCGGCGAAAACGGGAACGGCGGCGAGAATCACGACGGCCATCAGGGCAAACGACACGGTTCTACGATGCATTCAGGCGACTCCTCTTTCCTCAGCGGTTGTTAGATGATTGAAGCTTGATCCACGGATAAGGCAATCCGGCGGCCAAATGGGCCAATTCTGGTAAGCGTTGAAGTATCAGCACCTTAGCTGTTGAGCGCGGTCTCGCGGAATGGGTCAGAAACTGGTCCTTTGAAACGAAACTGACCCTGTCACTGCGCAAGAGTTGACACTTTTGACTCCTGTTATTTACGACGCCCGCCCTTTTCGATCTCACGCTCGAACGGATCGACCGGCGCCCAGAAGACGTCGATGATCTCCCCGTCGGTGATCACGCCGTGGCTTCCGCCATGGTTCGGGCCGGTCTTGAGGAAGAAGGTGGTCGGACGGCCCTCGCCGTCCCACGCGATCGGCTCGCCCCACTGGCCGGCCTTGCTCAGGATCTCGCCGAGGGTCTCCGGACGGGTGGAGTCCTTGACCATCTCGTCGAACGGCAGCGAGGTCGCCGCCGGGTCGGTGTGGTTGTACTGGACGAGGAGCTGCGAGTAGTCGTGCGAGTTCGGGTACTCGTTCGAGAGCGTGCCGTTGGTGCCCTTGGTGCCGCTCGGGTCGTTCGTGTAGTCCATGCACGAGCCGGTGTTCAGGTCCGTGAAGGTCTCGTTGACGTGACCGAGGCCGTAGTCGTGGCCGACTTCCTGGCAGAACACCATGCGGCGCCAGGCCGGGGTGTTGTAGGTGGCCGAGGCGTAGTACGTGTCGTTGAGCTTCGTGTAACCCCTGACGATATGGCCGCTGCTGAGGGAAATGCCGGCGATGCCGAGCCAGCCGACCTGACCGTACGCGGCGTTGCAGACCTCGATCTTGCCGGTGGTCGAGGTGCAGCTGCTGCGGCTGGAGATCGCGCCGTAGCTCCACGGGCTCTGAATCACCGTCGAGGCATTCCAGTCGTCCATGACGCGCTGCGCGTATGGCTGCCACGCACTGCCGATGTTCATGACGACGGCCGGTGCGACCTGAGCGCTCGTACGGCGCCAGTGATACGTGCTCCATGAGTGAGCGGCGAAAACGGGGACGGCGGTGAGAGCGACGGCAAGCAGCACTGCACACGACACGGTCTTACGATGCATTCAGTGGACTCCTCTTTTTCCTCGGTGGTTTCGTTGATGAGGCTTATCCACACTTAAGGCAATGCATCGGCCAGAGAGTCTCTTCCTGCAAGCAGAGAAGAATCAGTACCTTAGCTGTCGAGCACGATTGGGAGGATGGGTCAGGAGCTATCCCTTTGGAGCGAAACTGACCCGCCGCTGCGCAATAGTTGACACTTTTGACCCGTCTCTCACCGCCCCTTGAACTTTGCCTTCTCCTGATCCTTCCGGTCGCGCAGGATGGTCGACAGAATCAGGTAGAAGGCGGCGGCGCTGGCGAGGAGGTAGCCGAGCACGGCCAGGCCGGGGTAGCCGAAGATCGTGAAGCTGGTCGGGACGCGCATCATCATGGACGAGGAGACCAGCAGCGCGGCGATGACGACGCCGACGGTGATGCGGTTGGCGATCTTATGGATGCCGGCCAGGAACTCCTCGGCCTGGGTGAGCTTGATGCCGAACGAGAGGCGGCCGGCCGAGGTGAGGTCGACGATCTCGCGCACCCGGTGAGGGAGGTCGAGCACGAGCTGGTTGAGGTCGAGCAGGGCGGGATAGAAGTTGCGCGGGTTGAACTTCTGCGCCAGCTTCTGGCTGATGAGCTGTTCGGCGTAGTCGCGGATGACGCGCTGCGGGTCGTAGTCGGGATCGAGCTTCTTGGTGATCGCGTCGAGGTGCAGCAGCGTCTTGGCGAGCATGGTCAGCTCGGACGGTGCTTTCAGCTCGTTGCTGTTGGCGATGGCGATGACGTTGAAGATGAGCTGGCCCGTGTTGATCTCGCTGGCGCTGACGTCGTGCACCGCGGCCACGATCGTGGAGATGTCGCGCGTGAACTTGACGGGATCGAAGCGCTCCTGCATCTCGGACATGCGCACGCAGGCCTCGGCCACTTCCGTCCCGCGGTTGCTGGAGATGGAGAGGAGGAGCTTGATGACCTCGTCCTGGAACTCGTGGCTGATGCGGCTGGCCATGCCGAAGTCGAGGAGGACGAGCTGCGGCTCCCCTTCGATCTCGCGCACGAAGACGTTGCCCGGATGCGGGTCGCTGTGCCAGATGCCGTCGACGCAGATCTGCTTGAGGTACGCGCGCGTGAGCACGCCCGCCAGCTCGGCGTAGTCCCCTTCCACCAGCGCCAGCGGCGTGAGCTTGGAGACCTTCTTTCCTTTCACCAGTTCCGTGGTCAGCACGCGCGGGGAGGTGAAGTCGTGGATCACCGAGGGGATATAGATCTGGGGGAACTGAACGAGGTTCTGGCGGATGGTCTCGGTGTTGCGGGCTTCCTGCAGGTAATTGAGCTCGTTGTACATCACGAGCTTGGCCTGTTCGATGGCGCCGACGAGGTTCATCTTGCGCCCGATGTCGGTGTGTTTCTCGAGCTCGGTGGCGATCTCGGTGAAGACCTCGAGGTCGTGCTGGACCTGCTCGCGGACGTTGGGGCGCTGCACCTTGACCACGACCTCGCGGCCGTCGCGCAGGACGGCGCGGTGCACCTGGCCGAGGGAGGCGGCGGCGAGGGGCGTGGAGTCGAAGGACTCGAAGGCCTTGGAGATGCGCACGCCGAGCTCTTCTTCGACGGTGCGCTCGACCTCGGCGAAGGAGAACGGCTCCAGGTCGTCCTGCAGCGACTCGAGGGCGAGGATGTACTCGTGCGGGACGATGTCGGGCCGCGTGGAGAGGAGCTGCCCGAACTTCACGTACGTGGGCCCCATCTGCCGCAGGGCGGTGGCGAACGCCTCGGCGCGGGCGCGGACGTCGGGCTCGATGGTCTCGGTGTCGTTCTCGGGCGCGAGAAAGTCCTGGGGACTGACGGTCAGCCGGAAATCCTTGCGGCCGTACCGGGTGAACAGCAGGAGGAGATCGCGATAGGCACCGAGGTTCCGGGTCTTGAGCATCGCTGCCGGACTGTGCAAAGGGGACGCCGGGGGGCAACCGTCAACCGCCGGCCCCGCTCTGTGCTACCATCCGCAAACTTCCAGCAGTCCTCTTCAAGGAGCAACTTCCACATGGCGATTTCCAGAACACTTTTCACGTCGGAGTCTGTGACTGAAGGCCATCCCGACAAAATCGCGGACCAGATTTCCGACGCGATTCTCGACGCCGTTCTGGCCGAGGATCCGGTCGGCCGCGTGGCCTGCGAGACGCTCGTCACGACCGGCCTGGCGATGATCTCGGGCGAGATCACCACCAAGGTCTACGTCGACTTCCCGACGCTGGTCCGCAGCACGATCCGCGAGATCGGCTACACCCGCGCCAAGTACGGCTTCGACAGCGAGACCTGCGCGGTCATCTCCTCGGTCGACCCGCAGTCGCCCGACATCGCCCAGGGCGTGGACACCGGCGGCGCCGGCGACCAGGGCCTCATGTTCGGGTTCGCCGTGCGCGAGACGCCCGAGCTGATGCCGCTGCCGATCATGCTGGCCCACCAGCTCACGCGCCGCCTCACGGACGTGCGCAAGGGCAACGAGCTCGACTTCCTCCGCCCCGACGGCAAGTCGCAGGTGACGGTGGAGTACGAGGGGAAGCGCCCGGTGCGCGTCGAGGCGGTGGTCATCTCCACGCAGCACTCGCCGAACGTCAGCCACCGCGACCTGAGCGACGCCATCCTGGAGAAGGTGATCAAGCCGGTCGTCCCGGCCGAGCTGCTCGACAAGAACACGAAGTACCACATCAACCCGACCGGCAAGTTCGTGATCGGCGGACCGCAGGGCGACACGGGCCTGACGGGCCGCAAGATCATCGTCGATACGTACGGCGGCCGCGGACGCCACGGCGGCGGCGCGTTCTCGGGCAAGGACCCCACGAAGGTGGACCGCTCGGCGTGCTACATGGCCCGCTACATCGCCAAGAACCTCGTGGCCGCCGGCCTGGCCGACGAGTGCGAGGTGCAGCTGGCGTACGCGATCGGCGTGGCCGACCCGGTGTCGGTGTACGTCGACACGTTCGGCACCGGAAAGGTGGAGCAGTCGAAGCTGACCGACCTCGTGCGCGAGCACTTCCAGATGACGCCCCGCGGCATCATCGAGTCGCTCCAGCTCCGCCGCCCGATCTTCAAGAAGACCGCCGCCTACGGGCACTTCGGCCGCACCGAGCCGGAGTTCACGTGGGAGCGCACCGACAAGGCCGAGGCGCTCCGCGCGGCGGCAGGCGTCGAGGCGGTCGCGGTCTAACGCAATTCGAACAGTGTGACGTCGCCCCGCGACGTCACGTTCGCCGCATACCGGTCGAGGGTGACGGCGAGCATTCTCTGAGCGGCAGGCGACAGCGTCTGCCGCTCTTCGTTTCTGCGCGCGGTGACGACGGCGACGTGCGTGATGTCGTCTTCCGCGAGCCG
>Ga0196976_1000954_pt1 | contig 15116 bp, 10 predicted proteins | sample S3v_513CmetaG_FD_148644 | JGI IMG/M metagenome (GOLD analysis project Ga0196976, IMG submission 148644) | Soil microbial communities from Anza Borrego desert, Southern California, United States - S3+v_5-13C | ecosystem: Environmental > Terrestrial > Soil > Desert | place: USA: California...
GAGTAAGCCCCTCACGAATCCGTCGCCCGGATGCCGTGCTGGCGGATGAGGTTGTAGAGCGTCGGCCGGCTGACCTCCAGCAGGCGTGCGGCGGCCGACAGGTTGCCGTTGGCGCGCGCCAGCGCGTCGGCCACGGCGCGCCGCTCCGCCGCGTCGCGCACGGCGCGCAAGGTGGCCGGGGCCTCGCCGGCCACCCGGCGGCTCTCGGCTTCCAGCTCGTGGCGGTGGTGGGCGCGCTCGATCAGCAGGGCAAGTTCCTGCGCGTTGTCGCGCGGGCGGTAGACGTCGTGCGCCCCGTGCATGATGGCGCGCACGGCCTGCGCCCGGTCCTCGCCGCCCAGCATGATCACCTTGGTCTCCGGCGCCTCGCCCAGGATCCCGGCCAGCAGCACCGGCGCCCCCGGCGGCTCCTCCGCCTCCGGCGACAGGGCGAAGGACACCACGGCGACCGGCGGCTTGTGGACCTGCACGACGCGCAGCGCACTTTCGCGGTCGGTCGTGACGACGATCCGCCAGGACGTCAGCGCGTCGCACAGCGACCGGGCGAGGCTGGGGTGTTCATCGACAAGGAGCAAGGTGCGCAGGGCCATGGCTCTCCCGGACGGTCATGGACGGCGGACCGGCCCCCCTGACCGATCCGTGCATCCCGCCGCAGAATTGCGGGAAGCCCGCCGCCTGTCCAAGGCGCGTTGGCATGAACCCCACCGACATTTCGGCAAATTGCGCTGATCGAAGGGGGTGTGCCGGGGCAAACGCTCAGCGCACTCCCGGCGCAGGCGCGCCTGCGGCCAGCGCGCGGTCGTGCATGACGCGCACGGCCGCGTAGAGGGGACGCAGCGACTGCCCCGGCCCCAGGTGCACGCGCAGGCAGGCCCAGATCAGCGCGGCGAGGCGCTGCGCGTCTTCCTCCACCGTGCCGCGCCGGCTGTCCGGGGCGCGGCCGTGCAGGATCGCGTCCAGATCATCGGCCAGCACGTCGAGCGCCAGGACCAAGTGTGGCGGGATTGCGGCGCTGGAAGCGGGGTCGTGCCCGTCGCCGGCGAGGCGGCAGACCGTCTCGCCGATCCGCTGAACCCAGGCAAGCGCCTCGTCCGTCTCCGCCGTGGTCAGCGGCACCCGCATGAAACGCTCCCCCCGCATCGCGCCCCCGTGGATGCCGCCTGCTCTCCTGAATCAAATACGGTCGGCGGGCCGCGCGGCCAAGCGCCCTTATGCGCCGATCACCAGCCCTTCGTCGGGGCGCAGCACGACCGCACCGTCCACCGCCTCCCCGGCGCGGTCGAGGTGCGTGGAGAGCAGGATGCGCCCCAGGCCCGGCGTGCCCGCCGCCGGCTGCGGGCGGTTGCCCAGGTTGAGCGCCACCCGGACGCTGCGGCCGGCGTGTCGGCGCTCGTACACCAGCACGTCGTCGGTCGCCTCCAGCAACGCGTAGGTGCCCACCGCCAGCGCCGGCTCCGACCGGCGCAGCGCGATCAGCGCCTTGTGCAGCGCCAGCATGGAGCGCTGATCGGCCGCCTGGACGGCGACGTTGCGGGTCAAGTGGTCGGCGCCCAGCGGCAGCCACGGCCGCCCCGCCGTGAAGCCGGCGTTGGGGCCGGTGTCCCACGGCATGGGCGTGCGCACCGGGTCGCGGCCCAGCCCCAGTCCGGGCACGTTCTTCTCCCACGGATCCTGCACCAGATCCGGCGGGATCGGCACGTCGGCCATGCCGATCTCCTCGCCCTGGTAGATCGTCGGCGTGCCGCGCAGGGTGAGCAGCAGCATGGCCGCCACGCGCGCCTGCGCCGGCCCGATCCGGCTGGCGACGCGCGAACGGTCGTGGTTGCCCAGCACCCAGTTGGGCCAGCCGCCGGGCGGCAGGGCCGCCTCGTACCGGGCGATCAGCGCGGCGATGGATTCGGCGTTCCAGGCCGAAGAGATCAGGTGGAAGTTGAACGGCAGGTGGAAGCCGGTGAGATCGGCACCGTAGTAGGCCATCAGCCGGTCGATGGGCAGGTACGCCTCGCCGATCGTCAGGCGGTCGGGGCCGTATTCCCCGGCGACGCGGCGCATGGCGGCGATGGCCTCGTGCACCTCCGGCTGGTCCATGGTGTGGATGCGCGACACGCTGCGCGACGGCGGCATGCCCGGCCGCCAGTCCGGGTTCGGCGGGTTGTCGCGCAGGTGCTCGTCCTCGATCAACTGGTGGATGGCGTCGACGCGGAAGCCGTCCACGCCCCGCTCGAACCAGAAGCGCAGCACGTCCAACAGGGCGGCGCGCACCGCCGGGTTGCGCCAGTTCAGGTCCGGCTGCTCCTTGAGGTAGGCGTGGTAGTAGTACTGGCCGGTGGCGGCGTCCCATTCCCAGGCACTGCCGCCGAATTCCGACAGCCAGTTGGTAGGCGGCCCGCCGTTCGGCTTCGGATCGCGCCAGACGTACCAGTCGCGCCGCGGGTTACCGCGGGACGACCGGCTCTCCACGAACCACGGGTGCTGGTCGGAGGTGTGGTTGGGCACGTAGTCCAGGATGACCTTCAGCCCCCGCCCGTGCGCCGCCGCCACCAGCGCGTCGAAGTCATCGAGCGTGCCGAACGCCGGGTGGATGCCGGTGTAGTCCGACACGTCATAGCCGAAATCGGCCATGGGCGACGGGAAGATGGGGGAGATCCACACGGCGTCCACGCCCAGGTCCACAAGGTGGTCGAGGCGCGCCAGGATTCCGCGCAGGTCGCCGATCCCGTCGCCGTCCGTGTCCTGGAACGAGCGCGGGTAGACCTGGTAGATCACCCCCTGCTGCCACCACGCGAACCCGTCCGTCATGCGCGTCCCCCTTCCGCCGCGCCGCGCCGTCACGGGACGGGGATGCGCACGACCAGCGCGTCGCCTTCCCGGCGGATATGCCCGCCGATGCGCTCCAGCAGGCGCCGCGGCTCGGCCAGCACGGTTTCGCTCAGCACCGGCTCGACCACCACCTCCGCCACCATCTCGTTTTTCTTGCCGCGCATGGAGTTCAGGCGGACGGACACGGAGATGGCCTTGCCACGTGCGGCGGCGGCGAAGGCCTCCAGCACCATGCCCACCGGCCCCCGATCGGCCCCAGTGCGCCGGATGCGGGAGATGGCGTCGCCCATCATGTGGGCGAAGGCGGTCATGAAATTCACGTCGGCGATGGTGAAGCGGCGCTTCTCGTCGGTGTCGATCTCCAGCACGCCGAAGGGGCCGGAGTCGGTAAGGACGACCATGTTGATGGTCGAGACGATGCGGTACTGGTCGTAGATCGGCGGCAGGTGGTACGCCGGGTTGGCGCGCACGTCGACGTCGACGATGGGGCGCTCCTCATGAAGGGCGCGTCCGCAGGGGTTCTCGCCGGTGGCCGGGGCACGCACCTTGCCGACGACGCCCCTCGCCCAGCCGTAGCCCGCGCAGACCAGGAATTCCTGCCCTCCCGGCAGCAGGCGGAGCACCTTGCAGTACTCCACGCCGGTCGCCTCGGCGCACAGGCGGGCACCGTCGTTCAGGATCCGGTCGAGGTCGTCCTCGACCAGCGCCAGCCGCCCGAAGTCGGCCAGCACGGCCTGCTGGTGCAGAAGCTGTTCGACCGGCGGGGACGCGTCCAGCACGCGATCCGAAAGGATCCGGCCGACGTCCTTATGCCCCGGAGACGCGTGCCCCGAAGACGCCGCCCCGCTGCCGCCCTGCTCCTGATGAGACATGCGCTTCCCGGCGATGATGCATCGAACCCCCTGCTAACATCGCCGCCCGTCCCCTGTTCCGCCGTTTCCGATCAGGCCGGAAAGGTCACGACGAACCGGGTTCCGGGCTGAGCATGCTCGATCGCCAGCGTTCCGTTCAGTTGCCGCACGAGGCCGTGCACCAGCCGCATTCCCATGCCGGACGACGCCTTCGGGTCCAGATCCTTGGGCAGGCCGACGCCGTTGTCGGCAACGGTCAGCCGGCAGCCCTGCTCGACCACGTCGAACCGCATCGCCAGCCGCCCCCGATCGACGCCGTGGAACGCGTGCTTCAGCGCGTTGAGCGTCAGTTCGGTGGTGATGAGCCCCAGCGACGAGGCGCGCCCGGCCTCCATCCGGACCGTGACCGGCACCTCGACATCAAGCACGCAATGGTCGCGATCTGTGAACGCGTCCGCCAGCGCCACGACGAGCCCGCGCAGATACTCCGCCACGTCCAGGGTGGTGAGATCGCGGCGCGTGGCTTCGAAAAGCCGGCGGTGCACCACCGCCATCGCCTGCACCCGGCCGAAGGCCTGCTCGACCACCTGCCGGGCGCCTGGATCGGTGATCGATCGCGTCTGCGCGGACAGGAGCCCCTGAAGCAGTTGGAAGCTGTTCATGATGCGGTGGCTCATCTCGCGAGCCACCAGTTCGTTCTGGCGGGCTTCGGCCAGGGCCACCGTCAAGTCCCGCTCGGCGCGCTTCTCGGCGTCGATATCGATAACCGCGGCGACGGCGCCGGTGATCCGCCCGCCGTCGTCCCGCAGCGGAGCGGCTGAAACGCGCGTCCAGACGTCGTTCCCGTCATCCTGGCGATACTGGAAGTCGATCCCCGGCACCACGGTGTCGCCCCGCAAGGCACGGGCGCCGGCAAACTCATGCCGCTCGACGGGCGTTCCGTCCGGCTTGGTGGCGCGCCAGCGTCGGGCGGCATCGCCGTCGGCCGAAGGCAGGACGTTGCTGGTAAAACGCCGCATCATCCGGTTGATCCGCGTGACGCGGCCCTGCGGATCATAGACGGCCACGCCGACGGGCAGGTAATCGAGGACGGCGGAGAGAAGCGCCTCGCTCGCCTGCCGCTCCTTCTCGGTCCTGTGCCGCTCGATGAGGATGGCGGCGGTGTGGGCAAGCAGGTCGATCGCTTCGAGGTCGTCCGGCAGGGGGGCGGCCGGACTGCAATGGTACACGGCGAAGGTTCCCAGCACCTTGCGGCTGAAGGAGCGGATCACCGTCGACCAGCAGGCGCGGATCCCGTGCTCCTGCGCCACGGCCAGATACGGCGCCCAGAGCGGATCCTGCGCCACGTCGCGCACGATGACCCGCTCACCGATGTGGGCGGCCGTGCCGCAGGCGGGCGAATCCGGGCCGATTTCGAGTCCATCGACGGCCTGCAAGAAGGCCTCCGCCATGCCGGCCGACGCGCCGACGCGCAAGCGCGCACCTGCCTCATCGGCGATGAAGATGGCCGCCCGGCCGCCCAGATGCTCCGCAGCCGCCTGCACCAGGAGGTTGAGCACATCGTTGAGCGACGCTCCGCCCGCGGCCCGCTCAAGGGCCTTCTTCTGGGCGACCAGCAGGTTCTCCGAGCGCCTGCGCTCGGCGATGTCGTGCAGTTCGACGATGCTGCCGGCGACGATGCCCGCATCGCGGATCGGACGGACCGTGTAGGCGACGGGATGGAAGCGGACTCCCCTGCGGACGAACGCCTCGCCGCTCCCGCCGTCGCCGGTCCAGTCCGCCAGAGGGTGGTGGCTGCCGTCCGGCCGCGCGCGGTACAGCATGTCACCGGCCGGGCATCCCCGCACTTCGGCGAGACGGCGGCCGAGCAGACCCTCGGCGGCCGCGTTGACGTAGGTGCACCGCCGGTGATCGTCCAGCAGGACGACGGCCACGGCCATGCCGTTGCAGACAGCCTCGAAAAGCGAGGGGTGCCGTTCGCGTTCGGCCTCGGCCGGAACCGCCGGCCGGTCCATGGATGCCCCTGCGGGATCAGTCGACACTGTTCAACCTGTCGTTTCAGGGGCAGCCAATCTGCATGGCGATCCTACGCTGCCGGGAACCGCCTTGCCACAGGTCGCGACTAGGCCTTTGGTCAACTGCTCGAAGGGCAGAGCGTCACGGGCCGGCATTGGCACCGCCACCGACGCGTGTGAATGTCGGTTTCGGGCATAGATGGCACTAAACGGACGACCATCAGTTCGAACTTAGCCTATAAAGTATACTAGATGCTGGCGGTAAACGAGACAAATCCGGAATTTTGGCCTTTAATTGAGATGCAGCCCGGCTACTGGTAAGCGGCTAGCGACTGCCGCCTGCCAGAAATGAGGTGATTGACCCCGCGCCGGTGGAGCGTGGCGTCAAAGCAGAATTGCCGGTCCTCAACCACCATTCTGAGCGCGTAGTTCCCTGCCGTTCCCTAGTGGTGCGCACCAGACGGAATGTTATATCTGCAGCTCAATAAGTCTGCAGGGCGCCTCGGATCTGCCAACGTACAAGCGACACCATCCTCCTGAATCACACCATTTGTAAGCCGAACCAGACGGATACTGACGTTCTACTTACGTAAGTGGCGGTCTGGCGCGCATCACTAATAGCCTGACTCGCCTCCGCCACTCACAACCATGGGTAACGCGGCACCCAGATACGCGACCATTGACTCCCCCCCTCATTGAAATAGTACCTTTAGTAGATTTTATCGTCACTACCTCACCCGCAGGACGGCAGCATGCTCGGCGAGGCTCAGTATCCGTACACAGGCGAGAGGATGACGGCCCGCTCGGACGACGTCCCGCGCAACTGGCAGTATATAGCCGGCCTCAGGCCGGACGACCTGATTCCCGAGATGGGGCAGAACGATTTCGATGCAGGTGCGACGGAGACCGTCATCCAATTTGGCCCCGACGCTCTCGTCTGCCAGGGGAACGGCCGGCCAGTCGATGCGGAGGGCTGGGAGCGCCTTACTTGGTTCCTCGGCGCCGGCGATCAGGTCCGCGCCAAGCGCCGCAGCCTCGGCATCAAGAACCACGGCCTGAAGGCATGCTTCTCCATTGGGGATGAACTGCTCATCCGCTCGGAAGGGAAGCGCGTTCGGCAGACGCTCTGGGGAAACGGTCGCAATGCGCCCCCATACCCTTCGACGAACGAGAAGCCCGTCGACGACCCCGATGCGCCGTTGGTCGGAACCCGGATCGAGGTGCGCTACCGCCGCACGACTATCGTCGTTCCGGTTGGGGAGCGCCGCCAGTTGGCGGCCCGCGACGACGCTTTCATCGAGGAGGTCTTCCGCACGGCGGCCCACGGCATTCCTTCGCGCCTGATCGCCGGCATCCGCCCCGGCGTGCGGGAGCGCTACCGGTTCGAACTCCATCACTACCGACTCGGGAACGTGACGTACTCGTTCCGGTGCGCCAAGCCAACAGCCATGGCCGGTCTCACCGTATTCACCCGCTCCTGCCGGGTTAGCGGAGATGCGGCCCGCGCACTCGGGGTCCAGGATCTCGTAGAGCAGGTGGCGATGATGCCACTCGAGGCGACCGTCGAGGAAGAGGAAGCCACTCCCAACTTCTACCTGCGACCAGAGCCAGCAGTCGGCAAGCGTCAGCGCAGGCGCCGCCCCATACTCGTCGAGGCTTCGTGGCGGCTCGACTCTTCACGTCGCCCCGTGCCAGCCGAAGGCATGCTGCGATATCCCATCTCCTATCCGACATACGGCGCCGGCACGCACACCGGCATAGGGGTGCACTACTCGGCGCCGTTCATTTCAGAGCTCGACCGGCACGCGCCCTCCGACCAGGACAAGGAGTGGAACGGCCGGCTGCTTGCCTCCTGCGACCGCGTGTTCGCGCTGGCGTTGGAGAAGGTTCTGATCCCGCGTCACGGCGCCCGCGCCCTACGGCTCCTGTGTGAGCCGACCGAACCGACGGCCGAACGCCTGCGCGCTCTCCTCGCCGGAATGCTTGAGCGGCTGGTGCTGCCGGCGATGTCGGGTGGCGGGCGGAAGACGCGTTGGCGCGGCGGGCCGCTGGCGGTTCCGCACCACGTCTGGAATCGGAACCGCATCTCGCGAACGCTCGCTGTGCTTTGCCCGCCCGGCATGGCGGTGCTCCACCCGGCCGTGCCCGGCCCGATCGTGGCGGCGCTCGCGGAGATGCCTGGCGGAACCTGCATCGCCTTCACCGAGGAGGACGTCCTCGACCGTCTCAGGCCGAAGGCGCAACGCGGTGTACCCTGGCCGGAAGAAGCAGTCCGGACCGCCCCACAGGGTAACCCGGCTCTCGCCGCGCTCCATCTGGACGCGCTGCTCCAGATGTTCGACCGATCCGGCGTGACGCCGCCCTCGGCGACAGGTATCTACCTGCCGGACACCGAAGGCGTCCCAACGCCGTTCGAGCGGCTGCGGAAGGGAGTGGCCCTTCCTCGAGGTACTGAAGGAATCGACATCCCGCCGATCCTCCATCCGACCCTGGCGCGGCACCGGCTTCTCAAAAGGAAGAACTGGGAGATGGCCGTCTTTGGGTTCGACCAGCTCATCGGTGACGGCTTACTGGCACGCGCCCCCGACACTGACCGCAGGATGTTCTTCACTTGGCTCTCTCGCCACCCGGCGGCCGTCCTGCGGTCGGTTTGGAGCGGGCTTGCCAGCCTCGCCCTTTGGCCGGATGCCGACGGGAACCTGCGCCCCATTAGCCAACTCTGCGCTCCGGAGACGGCGGCGCTGGACCGGGCGATGGGCAACAGCATTGCCCGTCCCGATAAGGCCGTGCTCAGTCTGGAACGCCGCCTCGCCAGCCGCGGCGTACGTCTAGCCCTACGGCGCAAGCCGTCGCCCGGCGAGCTCCTGTCCATGTTGCGGGAGCGGCTCAGCGCGTTCCCTAAGGACCGGCCGCTGGCGCCGCAGGAGAGGACCGCTTTCGCGGTGTTCGAGACCGACTTGGCCGCCATTCCGGCCGACCTGCTGAAGCCTCTGGTCAGCGAGGCCAAGGCGCTCGGCCACGACGGCCTGCTGCGCAGTCCGGCTGACATGGTGCGCTACACCGCGGAAATCCAGCCACTCCGCCTGCTGCCACGCTACCTAATGCAGCGGGCGGAGACCGCGCTTGATGCCGCCTTCCCGCCGGCCCGACACCCCAGGCATGCTATGCTCGTCGCCACACTGCGGGCGGACCCGACGAATTCGAAGGCGTGCACCCCGCGCCTCCAGGCGCTTCTACATGCTGCGCGGCGCGAAAGCGTAGCCGACCCGGGCGTGGCGGACATCCCGTTCATCCCCTTCGGCGATGGCCATCAATCGCCGTCGCGTCTGGCTTTCGGCAGTAGCAACATCTGGGGCGAATGGCGCCTGGAGATTCCGACGGCGTCCCTGCCTGAGGCCACACGCGCCCTATACGCGCAAGTGGGGGTCATCGGTGGCGAGCCCACCGTGGAGTCGTCGCGCTCCTTCTTCCGCTGGCTGTCTGAGCAGCCGAGTGCCACTTTAGAACTCCATCTTGGGCAGATTATCCGCATCTTCGCTCACCGCTCAGGCTCGCGCGCGTGGTGGAACAAGGACATCGGCATCCCCTGTCTGCCTGTCGACGGGCCGAACGGCATCCAGCTCATCAGCCGGGCCCAGGCGACCGATCCGGCCTACCGCTGCTTCATCGACGACTTCCCCGCGCTCGCGGGTGTCCTGCGCGACATGCGTCCGCGTCCCGACCTGCGCTTGGCCATCGACCATGCCCCCGGCGTAGCCACCTCCATCGCCGGGATCCTGCGCGGCGTGGAGATGCGCTCGCTACGCCAAGCGGCCGGCGCTCCCCTTGACGTCGGTTTCGAGGACGAGATCCCGGTTCCCGAGTGGGTCGGCCAAATCCTGGAGGCATTGCGTTCCCCTCGCATGGCCCGCGAGCTGCAGAAGCGCTTGGCCCAGCTCGACGTTGACCCCGGCCTGCTGAACAGCCGGTGGCACTCTAATCTCAGGGCTGTAGCGCAGATCAGGGCGGCCGCCTCACTGACCGCGCGCTATCGACTCTCCCGACGCAAGTACACTGTACCCGTCGATTCCGTGGCCCACGCCGAAAGCGGCTCGCTGTGGCTACGCGTTGGCAGCCCGGAAGAACTTAAGCGGCGATTTTTCCGTGCAATCATCGACCTCGTCTTCCGGCCCGGCGCGCAGAAGCACCTCGCCGCCAGCTTGGCGGAGGCTCTCGAATCCGAGATCGAGGAGGCGCGACGCCCGCTACGCCAGCAGGAGGGAGAGATCGCGCACGACGAACAGCCCCAGGGCAGGATCACTCACCACAGTGACGGGAGAGGTGGCGTGCGGGGACACAAGCCTTCCCCGCAGCCACTCGCCGGCGGCGACGGCGCCCCCGTCGGCCGGAGCCCGCGCAAGGAACGAACCATCTTCCCCGACGAGAAGCAGCACATCCGTAGCCTTAAGGCCGACCAGTACTTCTGGAATTGCCAGATCGCGCTCGCCTCGGAGCAGCCGGAGGCCCTCTCGCCGGCCGGGAGCTACACCGCCGATGAGGTGAACCGCCAGGGTGTCGTCCAGGCCCACCACCCCGACCCAGTCGCACTCGGCGGCCCGCGCCACGCCGGCAACCTCCTCATCCTCGCGCTCACCCACCACCATCCGGCGGCCCGGCTCTTCACCAGGGCCGATGTCACGGCCGCATTGCGCGCCACCTGCCCACGCCGGACCGTATGCTTCCAGGTCGGTGGCGAAACGGTGGAGTTGACGGGATGCATAGCCGAAGTCGTTAGCCGTGTGAACGGCGAATCCATACGAATGTTCTTTACCGACCATCACCGGGAGTACTGGCTCGCGCACGCAGCGCCCGGCCCCTCGCCCGCTGGCCAGACCGAAGCCCAAGACGCCGCCGTCCGCGCCAAGACAGTGCCTTCTCAGGTCTGAGCTGAGGGGGCACTAGGTGCTTTTGGGCGGCTCGCCCTCGCGTGCATGCTGTAGGTCCGCGATCGCATTCAGCAGCTTCGCAATTGCTTTGGCGCCCTCCGGCGTTTCATCCCAGATTCGGCGCATGCTTGACTGAGCTACCGCCCACTCGGGCACCACACCCTCTGTATCAGGCTCGAGGTGGGGCACGCTCACCCCGAGCGCCTCGCAAACTTGCACCACGTTATGGCTAAACGTCTTGAACCGGCCGGAGCAAATCCGGCCGACTTGGCTCGGGTGGACGTTCGCGATTCGCCCGATTTGCGCCCACGACAGCCCCTTTTGGACCTTAGCCTCGGCGATCCTCGCCTGGAGGTCGCTTAACTGCTTGCTTGTTGGTTTCATGCAAATTAGCATGCACTTGGCCGATTAAATTTGCAAGGAGCTCTCAATGAGCGAGATCCGCTTCTATCGGGCGAGCGAGAAGCCCTACGGCGCGTTTAGCAACCTTTATCGGCGCGATATAACGTTCGAGGGCGAAGTTTTTGCGACTAGCGAGCATGCCTACCAGGCGGGCAAAGCGCGCAAGCCGGCGGTCAGGAAGTGGCTCATGGATGCTCCGTCACCGGCGCTGCTCGCCATGGCGGCGCACGGCCTGTACTACTGGGACGTAGCTCCGGGCTGGTCGACGACGAAATTCGATCGGATGAGAGCAGTGCTGCGCGCCAAATTCACCCAGCACAAGGATCTGTGCGAGTTGCTTCTGTCGACCGGCGATGCCAGACTCGTGGAAAGTGCGACGGTGGACAACGAGGTCAACCGTCTATGGGGCGAGGTTAATGGGGTGGGCCGCAATATGCTTGGCGTACTGCTGATGGAACTCCGCACCCAACTGCGCGCAGAGACCGGCGAGGCTTACCTCGTTGCTGCCGAGTAGGAGGCTCCGCCTCCTTCTCGCAAAACCTTGCGAACATAGTCCGCTCCTCGGTGCTTGAAGAGCCCGCGAGCGCCAGCATAGGCACAGTTCTCCGCTGCAAGCCGCTGGCCTGCAACCACGCCGTCCAGCAGATCCGCCACCTTCAACTCCGTGCACTCGAACTGGTTGGTCAGCATCCAGTCGATGATTCCGACGCTGACCATGTCTCCCGATCCGCAGGTGTCTAGGACGCTCGGCGCATCAACCGCTTTGCACCAGACCGTATCGTCTGCACCACGAACCTCAAGGCCAGCGGCACCATAGGTAACGATCCGCACGCACTCGGTACGCAGCTCCGAGAGGCGGTGGCCGAGTCGGTCCTCCGAGTACTTAAGGATCGAGCACATGTGGAGTGCTTGGGTGAAGAGGTAGTCTTCCTCAATTTTAGACGGCTCGAAGAAGATAATGGCTCCAGCGGAGTTCGCCATCCTCATGGCCTCCAAGATACTATCGGACAGGCGGTCAACGTAAAGGACGCTGCAGCTGTTCAGCACTGGGAGCGCTGATGCCAACTCCTCCTTCCCGATGGGATGATAGCGAGGAAATTCTTCCTTGGTCTCGGGGCAGATGAAGCTGAAGCCGTGCTGTCCCGACACCGTATCGAGTTCCTGCGCGAGCACCGGCGAGCGGAGATCCGGTCGTCGATGAATGTATCTTACGACCGCCCCGGCTTGGCTGAACTCGTCAACGAGCTTCTCGCCTTCGTCGTCGTCCCCGAGCGCAAGCACGGGAGCGACGTTGCGCTCGAGCATAGCCAGCGAGACCAGCACGTTTCCGCACGAGCCGCCAAGCGCCTCGTCGGTCAGGTCCCCGTCTGCATATACACGGTCCAGGACCGTGAAGCCCGTACCTACTACATCGACATGCCAGTCGTGGAAGCGGTTTGAAGCATGCATGTTCACCCCTCCCCAGTTTATCAGAGGCTGTCGATTGCGAGCGATGCTACATCAAGGCGAATCCGCCCATCGGTAGATGGTACTAGAGCCCGAAGTACCTTGAGAAGGGCTTCTGGGCCGGTCGGGTTGGCTCCGAACAGTGACCAGCATCCGTCTGGTGCAGCGCAGACATCGCCGACGCTAATTCCGAACGGATGTGCCAAGAAGGCGTGATCATTGCCGGTTCTTGATCCGCTGTCGCCAAAGCAGAGAATCTCGCTCCCCGGCTTAATGGTAGCCTTCATGGCCTCCACGACCATAAGTTTGCTCGATGCCGCTGGTACAATGTCATAGCTGTGGCCGGAGCCCATGACGCGGACGCGCCCAGCCGCCAGCGCGGGACAAGCGGCGAGGTCGAGGGCGAAGCGGTAAGGATGCCGAAGCGCGTCCATGTTAATAGTAATCTGGACATCCCGTACTTCGAACTCCGGATGAAGGAAGAGGTCCCCCCGACCGCGCAGCCAAGCGACCGCTTCCTGAATGGCAGGATTGGGCTGCGCGGGTTCCTCCTTAATGTTTACGTCAGCGGTCCTGAGGCGTCCGCCGTTGTAGTAGCCGACGAGGATGGACTTCGTTATGTCGGGGGGGAGAAGCCTGCGTAACTCCTCCCCGACCGAACCTCCACGCCCTGTCGCTACGCCAATCGCGAGACCAGCGCGATGCAGCCGAACTAATTCATCAACGATCGTGGCGTTCGGCGGCCCGTAGCGTCCGATTGTTGATACGATTGTGCCGTCGTAGTCGAAGACCGCGCCGCCAATATCCGTATCCGACAGCATCTTTAGACGGCTCAACCCGATTGAGACGAGCGGGTCGCTTTCCGTGTCCATCATGTCCGACCGAGCCATGGCGGCACGCTTATGACGCACATTGGACGGCATACGTGCCGCCATGTCGGCCAACGACCGATCCTCGTAGATCGACCGTCCAAACTCACCGATCCCCGGCTTACCGGGATCGATCCCGAAGATCGTGCCAAGGGCTTCGATCACGTTGAGCCCGTCGAGTAGCGAAAGTGCGCTCTCCAGTCGGCCGCAAGATCCGTGGTCGATGGCGAGACGGCGGATGGAGGGCGGCAGCACGGCGTCAATCACGGACCATGTCGCTCGCGAGTCGGTCCCGGTGAGTGCGAGGATGAAGGTTTCGTCAGCACGGTGGTGGAGCCACGCGTGCCGACCATGGGCTAAGTTACGGAAATCAGTCGTTTGGACCGGGGATAATGATGCTTCCCAAATCGAAGTGTCGAGTAGCACCGAAAGCGGCCTCAACAGTGGGTCCGCTGCCACAATCATCGTGTCGCTGCGCCGAACACCGGCCAGCAGTTCGACGGCTTCTGATCGTGCAACCGTGTCCCGACCTGATGCGATCCGAGCGGAGAGCATTCTGAGCAACACTTCCGCGCCTCTCGGGTCGCGCGACGCGAGGTCGCTGGCGACCAGGAGCGCTGTGGTCGAGGCCACGAGCGAGTGGGTAGCGAGATATCCGTCCTTTGGATCTGCGACGGGAACCACATGGACAGCGCCGCGGCTTCGTTTGACGATCTCCGCAGCGGCGCTACCTGGGTTGCGCGTCACAAGGTGAAGCCTCGCGCAGCGCCGGTCGAGAGCGGCCTGCGCGGCGGCCGTCACGTCAGGATTGTCTCCGCCCGCACTGAAGAGCCATACGTCGCTTCCCATTAACCCGTGCATTTCCAAGACGGCCTGCATCGGCGTCTGCACTGACGTAGGACCGAGACCAAGCGAGTCCCGACAGCGTGAGAAATATTCGGCGGCGATTGCCGAGCCCCCGGAGCCAACCGCCAGGGCGTGCCTCTGTGCACCCTGCACCAGGGCGGCCGCGAGCGGCGACGGATCGTATCCCCCGAAGAGGTCGATCGTTGCGGGCAGCGCGTCTAGCTTGGCGCTGAAGTTCGGCGTCGTCATTAGGTCCGGCCTGTCTCGTCGTAGCTGCTATAAATAGGGCCGGAGAGGATCAGGTGAACAGTCATATCGGAAGGGGCGCCCGGAAGCGTCGGTCTGTCGTCGAACGAGTAGCTCTCTGTCTCGAGATACTGCACGGCCATGCCATGCTCAATCGCAGCCATGAGCGCCCCGGCTGCGAGAACCTTGCTGCCGGCCGGTGACAGCACCATGCGCGGTTCGTAGGTACCAGCCATGGTTCGGTCGAAACGGATCTTGAGGGTTGAAAGCGTTCGGTAGCAGTCCAGCGGATTCGTCTCGGACGCGTATACAACGTCGCGCGGATCGACTGCCCACTCGTCGACCAAAGCAGTCTGATATTCGGACAGCAGATCGTCGGCGCGCCGGGGATTGCGCGAGGGAAATGGCAGGAGCGGACAGATTTTATAGCATCTGCCGATCACGACTCCAATCTGGGTAAGCGCCGGCATACGCCCGCGCGCCAGCTGTGGAATCCATATCTGTGCCAGTTCCCGCTCGCCATCAGCCTCCAGAGGCGGAGAAAACCCTTTAACCGGACTCGGGCGGCTCCAAGAGACGCCTGAGATTCTGTCGTCCAGTTCGGGGTTGGAAACGATCATAAGATGGAAGGCGCGATTTGCCGCGGTCTCGCAATCCTCGAGCAGCATCCTGGCTGCTGGAAAGCCGACACCGATG
>Ga0196976_1000955_pt1 | contig 15111 bp, 16 predicted proteins | sample S3v_513CmetaG_FD_148644 | JGI IMG/M metagenome (GOLD analysis project Ga0196976, IMG submission 148644) | Soil microbial communities from Anza Borrego desert, Southern California, United States - S3+v_5-13C | ecosystem: Environmental > Terrestrial > Soil > Desert | place: USA: California...
CGACTTGAGTGGGCTTGTCTACCCCGCGCGGACCCCTCAGTCCTGCTGCACCTGCGTGCGCAGGACCGTGAGCTGCTGGCGGATCCGGACGTGCAGCTCGGCTGGTGCCGGGTCGCTGCACGAGCGGCGGACCAGCTTCTTCAGGTGCTCGGACACGTCGTACTCGCTCAGGCACGGCTCGCAGTCCGCGAGGTGCTGGCGGATGCGGTCACCCTCGACCTCGCTGATCTCCGCGTCGATGAACTCGAAGAGCTTCGCGAGCGCCTCCGAGCAGTCGACCGGGTCGTCGTCGTGCGTCACGATTCCCCTCCCTCAGGGGCGGCCGGCACGAGCCCACGCTCTCGTGCGTAGTCCGTGAGCAGCTCGCGGAGCTGGTGACGGCCACGGTGGAGCCGCGACATCACGGTCCCGATCGGCGTCCCCATGATCTCCGCGATCTCCTTGTACGCGAACCCCTCGACATCGGCGAGGTAGACCGCGATCCGGAAGTCCTCGCCGATCGCCTGCAGGGCCTCCTTGACGTCGGAGTCCGGCAGGTTGTCGAGCGCCTCCGCCTCCGCCGACCGCAGCCCGCTGGAGGTGTGGGTGGCCGCGCGCGCCAGCTGCCAGTCCTCGATGTCCTCGGACCCGGACTGGATCGGCTCGCGCTGCTTCTTGCGGTACGAGTTGATGAAGGTGTTCGTCAGGATGCGGTACAGCCAGGCCTTCAGGTTCGTGCCCGGCCGGTACTGGTGGAAGGCCGCGAACGCCTTTGCGATGGTCTCCTGGACCAGGTCCTCGGCGTCGGCGGGGTTGCGCGTCATCCGCAGCGCGGCGGAGTACAGCTGGTCGACGTACACCAGCGCCTCACGCTCGAACCGCTCGGCCCGGTCGGCGGCGTCCTCGGCTGGGGCGCGGTTGGTGTCCTCACTCATCACCCAGGAGCCTAGCCGCCATGTGAGGAGGTCGGACGCACGCGGCTCGACCGCCAGCACACCACCCATGACGGGGACAACGCCGCGCCGGGCGTCCGCCATTCCCGCGCGGTCGCGTGTCCACCGATTCCATCGGGGTGCCGCGGCGGGCACGGACGACTAGCGTCATCCGGGAGGACCCGAGGAGGACATGATGCTCACCCGCCGCGTCGCCCGACCGTTGCTCGCCAGCTGGTTCGTCGCGGAGGGCGTCGACGCCTTCCGGCGACCCGCCGACCACATGGAACGCATGCGGGACGCCTGGCGTCGCCTCGCCGCGCGCATCGACGACATGCCGGACGTGCCGTCGAACGAGACCCTGCGCACCATCGTCCGCGCGCACGGCGCCGCCACGGCGGCCGCCGGCCTGATGCTCGCACTCGACAAGGCGCCGCGGCTCGCCGCCTGCACCCTCGCGCTGCTGACCGTGCCCGTCGCCGTGATGGACGCCCCCGTGAAGGGCCGGCCGGCACCGGCCCGACCGCAGCCCGCCGCACCGGGCCACGGCGACCACACCTTCGCCCGCGACCTCAGCCTCCTCGGCGGCGCCGTCCTCGCGGGGCTCGACCGCGAGGGCAACCCCAGCGTCGGCTGGCGCATCCAGCACGCCAGGGAGCGCGCCGCCACGGCGTGAGCCGCCGCCACCACCGCACCGTGGCGCGCCGGTAGCCTCGGGGGCATGACGACGACCGCGGAGCTGTGGGCCGCACCTGTGGCGGACCGCCCGCTGGACGCCTGGGTGGACGTCCCCGGCTCGAAGTCGCTGACCAACCGCTACCTCGTCCTGGCCGCCCTCGCCGACGGCGTCGGCCGCGTGCGCGGTGCCCTCGCCTCGCGCGACACGCTGCTGATGGCGGACGCCCTCACGCGGCTCGGCGCCGCCGTGGAACGTGACGGCACCGACTGGTCGGTGACCCCCCTGCCCGTGCCGGGGCCGTCGTCCGAGCCGGTACGGATCGACTGCGGCCTCGCCGGCACCGTGATGCGCTTCCTCCCGGCCGTCGCAGCCCTCCAGGCGCGACCGGTGCTGCTCGACGGCGACCCCGAGGCGCGCGTCCGCCCCATGGGTCCCGTGCTGCACGCGTTGCGCGACCTCGGTGCCGTCGTCGAGGACGGCGGCCGCGGGACATTGCCCGTCACCGTCACCGGGCCGCCCCGGATGCTCGGTGGACCGGTCGACGTCGACGCGAGCGTGTCGTCGCAGTTCGTCTCCGGGCTGCTGCTCGCCGGCGCCCGGTTCGAGAACGGTCTGCTGCTGCGGCACACGGGCCGCACGCTGCCGAGCCTGCCCCACATCCAGATGACCGTGGAGGTGCTCCGCGACGCCGGGGTCTCCGTCGACGACTCCCGCCCCTACATCTGGGAGGTGCTCCCAGGTCCGATCGCCGCCCGGGAGGTGCGCGTCGAGCCGGACCTGTCCAACGCCGCCCCCTTCCTCTGTGCCGCGCTCGTGGCGGGGGGCACCGTGCGCGTGCCCGGCTGGCCGGAGCGCACCACCCAACCGGGCGCGCTGCTCCCGGACCTCCTGACCACCATGGGTGGCAGCGTCCGTCGGGAGGGCGACGCGCTGGCGGTGTCGGGGACCGGCGTCGTGCACGGGATCGACGTCGACCTGCACGAGGCCGGGGAGCTCGCGCCCACCATCGCGGCCCTGGCGGTCCTTGCGGACTCCCCCACGCGGCTCCGCGGCATCGGCCACATCCGAGGGCACGAGACGGACCGGCTGGCAGCCCTCGCCACCGAGATCACCCGCGTCGGCGGCCAGGCGGAGCAGACGCACGACGGCCTCGTCATCACCCCGCGCGAGCTGCACGGCGCGGTCTGGGAGAGCTACCACGACCACCGCATGGCGACGGCCGGCGCCCTCGTGGGGCTGCGCGTGCCCGGCCTCGAGGTGGTCGACGTCGGCACCACCGCGAAGACGCTGCCGGACTTCGTCGGCATGTGGACGGGCATGCTGGCGGGCGCATGACGCGACGGGTCGGCGGACGGGCGGACGCGGACGTCGGCGTGCGCGTCCGGCCCAACCGCAGGGGCTCCCGCCCCCGCACCAAGCTCCGCCCGGAGCACGCGGACGCCGAGCGGGGCCTGGTCACGGGCGTCGACCGCGGGCGGTACGCCGTGCTCGTCGCGCCGGACACCCCCGACGAGCGCGCCGTCGTCGCCGTGCGCGCCCGGCAGCTCCGGGACCGGGTGGTGTGCGGCGACCTGGTCGACGTCGTGGGCGACACGTCAGGCGCCACGGGGAGCCTGGCCCGGATCGTGCGCATCGCCGACCGGACCACGCTGCTGCGCCGCACGGCCGACGACACCGACCCCGTCGAGCGGGTCCTGGTCGCCAACGCGGACCAGCTGGTGATCGTCACCGCGCTCGCGGACCCGGAGCCGCGCACCCGCATGATCGACCGGTGCGTCGTCGCCGCGTACGACGCCGGGATGGACGTGCTCCTCTGCCTCACCAAGGCGGACCTCGCCGACCCCACCGAGCTGCGGGCCGCCTACGAGCCGCTCGGCGTCGCGGTCGTCGTGACGTCCCTGCGACCCGAGGACGACCGGCCGGCCATCCAGGGCCTCGACCGGGTGCGCCACCTGCTGTCGGGTCGGGTCTCCGTGCTCGTCGGGCACTCCGGCGTCGGCAAGTCCACGCTCGTAAACGCCCTGGTCCCCGAGGCGTTGCGGGCCGTGGGCGGCGTCAACGTCGTCACCGGGCGGGGCCGCCACACGTCGTCGTCAGCCGTCGCCCTGCGGCTCCCCGAGCGGGACGGCTGGGTGATCGACACCCCCGGCGTCCGGTCCTTCGGCCTCGCGCACGTGCAGCCGGCTACGGTCCTCGCGGCCTTCGAGGACCTCGCCGAGGTCGCCGAGGAGCGCTGCCCCCGCGGCTGCACGCACGCGGCGGACGCCCCCGACTGCGCCCTCGACGACTGGGTGGCCGAGGCCGACGGCGAGGAGTCGGACCGTCGTGCCGTGCGCGTCGACTCGTTGCGGCGCCTGCTCGCCGCCCGCGCGGGCGAGGTCCGCGGCGACTGAGCCCCATGGCGCTACGGTGCAGCCATGGTCATGCGAGGGTACGACGACGACCTACGGCTGGCGCATGTGATCGCGGACCAGGTGGACGCGGTCACGACGGCCCGGTTCAAGGCCCAGGACCTCCACGTGGAGACCAAGCCCGACCACACGCCGGTGACGGACGCCGACCGGCAGGCGGAGGAGATCGTCCGCGCACAGCTCGGGCGCACCAGGCCCCGCGACGCCGTCGTGGGCGAGGAGCTGCCCGCCACCGGCCACGGCCCCCGTCAGTGGGTGATCGACCCCATCGACGGCACCAAGAACTTCGTCCGCGGCGTGCCGGTGTGGGCGACGCTCATCGGGCTGATCGACAACGGCGAGGTCGTCCTGGGCCTGGTCAGCGCCCCTGCCCTCGGGCGACGCTGGTGGGCGGCCGTCGGATCGGGCGCGTGGACCGGTCGCTCGCTGTCGCAGGCGACCCGGCTGCGCGTGTCGGCGGTGGCGGATGTCGAGGACGCGTCGCTGTCGTACTCCAGCCTGAGCGGGTGGGAGGCCGACGGCCGGCTCGACGGGTTCCTCGACCTCACCCGCACGGTGTGGCGGACCCGTGCGTACGGGGACTTCTGGTCGTACGTGCTGGTGGCCGAAGGCGCCGTGGACATCGCCTGCGAGCCCGACCTCGCGCTGCACGACATGGCGGCCCTCGTCCCGATCGTCACCGAGGCGGGTGGCCGGTTCACGTCGGTGACCGGAGTGCCGGGGCCGTTCGGACGCTCGGCGCTGGCGACCAACGGTCTGCTGCACGACCAGGTCCGGGCGTTCCTCGACCCGTTCGAGGAGGAGGACTGACCGGCCGCTCCGGGCGGGACGGCGGATCAGTGGGCGGTGAGGTGCCCGAGCTCGCTCGCGTCGTACCAGAGCAGGTCGCGCTCGGCGAGCCGCTCGGCCGCGTCGTCGTCGCCGTCGAGCGCGGCGGCGACGTCCGCCTCCGCCGCCTTCTCGTCGACGTGGGCGCACGCCACGTCGTCCCAGCCCACCGTGGTCGTGAGGCGCACCACGGACGGCGCATGAGCGTCGTCGACCGCGTCAACGACCGCCTCCGGGACGTCGGCCGTGATGACCACGCGCCGGCGCGGCACAGGACGGGTGCCGAGGCGCTCGAGGCTGTCGTCCGCGGCGAGGAGCTGGGCGGCGTACTCGAGCCCTTCCTCGTCCTCGTCCGGCAGTGCCGCCCGGAGCGCCGGGGTCACGGCGTGCACCAGGCGCGGGGCGAGACCGTGCCGCTGGTCCAGCTCGGCGAACGTCGACGGCACGTAGATCCGCATGGCGCTCAGTGTGCCCCCGAGGGGACCTCGAGCGACAGCAGGTCGGCGGCGAGCCCCGCGATCGAGCGCCGCACGGGCGACGCCGGCGCGTGCTCCGCGAGCGTCTGCGCACGGAGCAGGGCGCCGTCGCAGGCCGCCTGGTCGTCGACCACGACGCGCGGCTCGACCCCCGCGTAGCGGCGGAGCGCCTCGCGGACCGCGTCCCGGGGGTGCGGTCCGCTCGCCGAGGCGCGCACGCGGTTGACGACGACCGCACGTGTCGCCGACAGCCCCAGCTCCCCGAGGTCCGCCAGGCCGCGCACCAGGCGCTGCATGCCGACGGGATCGCCGGCGCCGACCACCACGACGACGTCGGCCTCGGACAGCGCGGACAGGGTCGCGGCGTTTCGGCGGGGCGCGCGGGTGTCGTAGCTCAGGGCCTCGTCCTCCTCGAGGGCGAAGCCGCAGTCCACCACCGTCCACGCGGCGAGCGCCCGCGCCGCCTGCCACACGGCCGCCAGGCTGGCGGACGGCAGCTCCGGCCAGCGAGCCGCCCGGCTGATGCCGGTGAGCACGCGGAGCCCGCTGTCCAGCATCGGCGTGAGGGCGGCGAGTGCCGCTGCGTCGAGCCGCCCCGTCCCTGCCGCCCGCGCGGCCGCTGCGATGCCGGGGGCCTCGTCCAGCAGACCGAGGAACTGGGCGACCGTGCCGCCGTACGTGTCGGCGTCGACGAGGAGCGTCGACCAGCGCCGCTGCCCCGCGTCCGCGAGCTCGGCCGCCAGGTTCACGGCCACCGTCGTGCGCCCGGGGGCGCCGGTCGGACCCCACACCGCGACGAAGGCCCCCCTCGGCGTCCCGGCCGCGGGCGCCGTCGCCTCCACGTGCGGCGGTTCGGCGCGGCAGCGCGCGCCTGGTCGCTGCCCGGCAGCAGCGTCGACCAGGAGGGCGCGGACGGCGGCCGGGACCGTCACGGCCGGGTCACCGGGCGGCACCACCGCGTCGACACCCAGGAGTCGTGCCCGGTCCGCTCCCCACCCGTCGGCCAGCACCGCGAGGACCCACACGCCGCATGCGTGCAGGTGGTCGACCGTACGGCGACCACCGCCGGGCATGTCCGTGGAGACGACAGCCACCGAGCCGTGCCCGCCGGCCGACGCACCGAGGAGCTCGGCAAGGTCGGCGCAGCGCCGCGTGACCTCCAGGTGGTGGTCCGCGTCGACCCCGCGCGCCGCCGCGGTCTCGGCCGTGCCGCGCAGGGCGCAGAGGACGCCGGTACGCGGGTTCATTCGCGCGGGCCCGGCACGGGGACGATCTCCACCGTGCCGTCGGCCGCGAGCGCACCGAGAACGGCCGCGAGGTCGTCGACCGGCACGAGGACGTGGACCGTCACCGCGGGCCCGACGGCCAGCGTCCGGGCGGGCTCGCTCACCTCGGCCACGGTGAGGCCCGCCGCGAGCTCCACGGGGTCCGAGGGCGCCCCCTCCCCCGACGCGTCGCCGGGATCGCCGCCCCCACCGACGTCGACGCCTGCACCCACGCCGCCCGACGGCGTGCCGGCACGCCGGTCCTGCGGGGTCGGCACGAACCACAGGTCGACCGTGGCCCCCTCGACGACTCCGCCCGAGAGGTCACCACGCGGGGTGATCGCCACGGGACGCAGCTCCAGGTCGGCCGCCTCGGCGACCGCGGAGACGGGGACCAGCTCGCCGGCCGTGACCGTGCGGGTGACCACCAGACCCGGCGGGAGGGGCTCGTCGGCGCGGAGGTAGCGGTCCAGGCTCTCGCCCAGACGGGCCTGGCGCACCACCAGGAGGTCGGAGCGTACCGCCGCGCCCGGCACGAGGGCGTCGGCGGCGACGTACACCGGGACGGTGCGTGCGGCGGCACTGAAGGCCGTCGCGCCGACGGCGACCGAGGCGGCCACCAGGCCCACCCCCATCAGGAGCCGCGTGTCGCGCCAGCCGGGACGGCGCAGCCGACGTGCCGGTGGGCTGCTCGGTCCGGGCAGCAGCGGCTGGGTGGTCATGGTGCCCCCTCGGCGGTCACGCCCGGGCCGGCGGCCCGGTGTCCGGAGCACATCATGCCCGTTCTGCCCGATTCGCGCGGGCTTGTGCACATCGCGGTCAGCGCTCCGCGCCGTGCCAGACTTCTGACATGGCGCAGCGCTTCCTCACCCTGGCGGACGTCACGGAGATCCTGAACATCTCCAGCCAGCAGGCCTACGCACTCGTCCGCAGCGGCGAGCTGCCGGCCATCCAGATCGGCGGCGTCGGCAAGGCCGGGCAGTGGCGGGTCGAGGTGGCGCAGCTCGAGGCCTACATCGAGCGGATGTACGCCCAGACGCGTGCCCGGATCGAGTCCGGCGCGTCAGAGGCTGGTCACCAGCAGTAGCGACGCGAGGGCGACCGCCTGCCGGTCGCCGGTCGGACGCCCCGAGTCGGGGTGCACGAGTGCGACGTCGACGTGGTCCGCTCCCACGCCGTCGACCCGGCCCGCCGTCCGGCCGGCCACCGTGAGGACGTGGACGACTGCGCGATCGCGCGCCACGGCGCGGAGCGCGTGCCCGAGCCCCAGTCGTCGCAGCACCCCGGTCTCCGGGGGCGCGGCGATCTCCGGGAGACCACCGGCCGTCGCGACCGCTGCGAACGGGACGAGGTGCTCACGCCCGTGGTCGTCGAGGAGCAACCAGGCCGGGCCCGCCTCCTGCACGGTGCCCGTCACCCGTGTCCCGTCCCTCAGGACGAGGCGAACATCCCGGGCGCAGCACGCCCTGAGCCGGTCGCCCAAGGTCACCGAAGCGCGCTCCGCCCGCGTGAGGTCGGCGACCGCCCGGTCGCGGTCCTGCTGCCCGGCCGCGTCCAGCTGGAGCTCCATGTCACCGAAGAGGGCGGCCCATCGCACGCGCCCACGGTAGAGGGAAGCCGACGCAGCCGTGTCCGATTTGTCCACAGGTCGGACGCCCACTGGACAGGCCGACGCGACATCTTTCATCATCAAAATGCATCAATCGACATCTACTGCGCTCAGGGGGCAGCCATGACCCACACCTCGCACGCTCGCGCCCGGTCCCACCTGGCGACCGCCGCGCGCAGCACACTCGCCGGAGCGACGTGCGGAGCGCTCGTCGCCATGCTCGTGCGAGGCGCACACGCCCTCGGGCCGGGCCTGGCCCAGCCCGGTCCGCGGGCGCTCGAGGACGCCGTCGCAGTGGTGTGCATCGCCGCGGGAGCGGCGGCGTTCGGCGTCATCGGCATCGGGTGCCTGCTCACCGCCCTGGCCGCGGTCGGGCGCGCCCGCGGGCGGTCGGCGGCACGCACGGAGGCCGTCGCGGCCCGCCTCGTCCCGGCTGTCCTGCGCCGGGCCATCGCGGTCGGCGTGACCGCGGGCCTGCTCGGAGCCCTCGCCGGCCCTGCGACCGCCCTGGAGCCCGACGGTGGCGGGACAGCCACCGCCTCCGCAGCCGCCGCCGCGGCGCGGGACACCTTCGACCTCGGTTGGCAGGTCACGTCCGCGGGCCTTGCGAGCGCACCGCCCACCCAGGCGGACGCGACGGCCCCTGACCACGGGACACCCGGGAGCGGTTCACCTGCGCCCGGCACCCAGCCGGAGGCGGTGCCCGCCGAGGCCCCGGCCGCCCAGCCAGGTGGAACCGCGGCGACCACCGACGCGCCCTCGACCAGTCCGGCGCTCGCAGGCCCCGCCGCGGCGCCGGACCAGGCCCGGGCCCAGCCCTCCGAAGGGACACCCACCCCGCCGGCGACCTCCGCCACGGTGACCGTCCGTCCGGGTGACAGCCTCTGGTCGATAGCTGCCACGCACCTCCCGCCGGGGAGCGACGACGCCGCGATCGCGGCGGCCTGGCCGCGGTGGTACGCCCAGAACCGAGCGGTGATCGGCGCGGACCCTGACGTCATCCACCCCGGGCAGGTCCTCACGGCGCCCGCCGGTGAGCTGGCATGACCGCCGTCGCCGTCTCCGCGGCACCCGCGCGAACCACCCCGCGAACCACGCCGAGCCCGTCGGCGTCGGCGCCGGGCAGGAGCAGGCACGTCCCCCGCCTGCTCCTGCCCCCGCGCAGCGAGCCGGCGGGGCAGGTCGGCACCACGACCCTGGGCGCCACGCCCGAGGTCAGGTCCGTCCTCGGCCCCGTCACGGCGGCCGCCTGGGCCGTCGCCGGCCGTCGTGAGCCCACCCCGCCGACGCCCGAGCTCCCAGACCCGACCCGCCTGTGCGGTGCGGTCGTCGTGGCCGCCGTCGAGGCACTGCGCAGCACCAGGCCGCTCGCGCAGCTCGCGCGCTGGGTCAGCCCCGCGGTCTACGAGTCGCTCGCCCGCGCTGCGCGTCCGGCCCCGTCGGACGCCCCCCGGGGCGTCGTCGTCCGCAGCCTGCGGATGTGCCGCATCGGCCCCGGCGTGGCCGAGGGCACGGCCGTGGTCCACGACGGCGAGCGCGTCCGTGCCGCCGCCGTGCGGTTCGAGATCCACCGCGGGGCGTGGCGCGCCACCGTGCTCCAGATCGGCTGAGGCGGTGCGGACGCCGTCCGCACCGCCTCAGTCGCCCTCACCGTCCGGTGATCACTCCTCGTTCTTGCCGTGGCAGACCTTGTACTTCTTGCCCGAGCCGCAGGGGCACGGCGCGTTCCTCGGCGTGCCTGGGTACGTCTGCCCGTCCTTCTCGGCAGCGACGGCGCCGCCGCTCCCCGCGGTCACGGTCTGCGCCTTCGCGTCGCCGTCCACGGTGGGGGCGGAGTACTGCAGCGGAACCCGACGCTCCGGCCCTTCGAGGCCCTTGGCGATCAGCGTCGGCACTGCCGGCCGCCCCGACCCGGGTCCCGTCGCCGCCGCCGCAGTCCGCGCCGCTGGCGCTGCGGCCTGCTTCGGCTGCGCCGCCCCCTTGGCGCCCCGCTTGGCGCCACGCGTCGGGGCGGAGGCCCCGTCAGCGGCCGCGGCGCCGTCCGAGGCTCCACCTTCGGTCGCCGGAGCCTCGGCCGCTCCCGCGCCCTCGTCACCGGCGTCAGCGCCCGCCGCAGCCGCGTCGGCCGGCTCGGCGACCTTCACCTCGAGGTTGTAGAGGAAGCTGACCGAGTCCTCCTTGATGCCGTCCATCATCGCGTTGAACAGCTGGAAGCCCTCGCGCTGGTACTCCACCAGCGGATCCCGCTGTGCCATCGCGCGCAGGCCGATGCCGTCCTTGAGGTAGTCCATCTCGTACAGGTGCTCACGCCACTTGCGGTCCAGCACCGACAGCACCACGCGGCGCTCGAGCTGGCGCATGTTCTCCTCGCCCAGCTCCTCCTCACGGCGCGTGTAGGCGTGCCGGGCGTCCGAGAGGAGCTCCTCGACCAGGAGCTCACGGCTGAGGCGCGTCGCGCCGCCGGCCTCCTCGACGACCTCCTCCGCGGTGATCGAGACGGGGAAGACCAGCTTCAGCGCCGCCCAGAGCTGCTCGAGGTCCCAGTCCTCGGGGGTGCGCTCGGTCGTCGCCTCCGTGACGTAGTCCGTGACGACGTCGCTGATGAAGTGCTGGATCTGCTCGTGGAGGTCCTCCCCCTCGAGCACCCGGCGCCGCTCGGCGTAGATGACGGAGCGCTGCCGCGACATGACGTCGTCGTACTTCAGGACGTTCTTGCGGATCTCGAAGTTGCGCGCCTCGACCTGGGTCTGCGCGCTCTGGATGCTGCGCGAGACGATCTTCGACTCCAGCGGCAGGTCGTCCGGGAACGCCGTCCGGTTCATGAGCGACTCAGCCATGCCGGAGTTGAACAGCCGCATGAGGTCGTCCTGCATCGACAGGTAGAACCGAGACTCGCCCGGGTCGCCCTGCCGGCCGGACCGGCCGCGGAGCTGGTTGTCGATGCGCCGGGACTCGTGGCGCTCCGTACCGAGGACGTAGAGGCCACCGAGCTCGACGACCTCGTCGTGCTCGGCCGCAGAGGCCTGCCGCGCCTTCTCGAGCGCCTCCGGCCAGGCGGCCTCGTACTCCTCCGGGTTCTCGGCCGGGTCCAGCCCGCGCTCCGCGAGCGTCTGGACCGCCATGAACTCGGCGTTGCCGCCGAGCATGATGTCGGTGCCACGACCGGCCATGTTGGTCGCCACGGTCACGGCACCCTTCCGGCCCGCCTGCGCCACGATCGCGGCCTCGCGAGCGTGCTGCTTCGCGTTGAGGACCTCGTGCGGGACCCCCATGCGGCGCAGCATCTGCGACAGCTTCTCGGACTTCTCGACGCTGACCGTGCCGACGAGCACCGGCTGCCCGGCCGCGTGCCGCTCGACGATGTCCTCGACGACGGCCTTGAACTTCGCCTCCTCGTTCTTGTAGACGAGGTCGGACTGGTCCATGCGGATCATCGGGCGGTTGGTCGGGATGGGCACCACGCCGAGCTTGTAGGTGCTCATGAACTCGGCGGCCTCGGTCTGGGCCGTACCGGTCATCCCGGAGAGCTTGGCGTAGAGGCGGAAGTAGTTCTGCAGGGTGATCGTGGCGAGCGTCTGGTTCTCGGCCTTGATCACCACCCCCTCCTTGGCCTCGATGGCCTGGTGCATGCCCTCGTTGTAGCGACGGCCGGGCAGCATGCGGCCGGTGTGCTCGTCGACGATGAGCACCTCGCCGGACAGGACGACGTAGTCCTTGTCACGGTGGTAGAGCTCCTTCGCCCGGAGGGCGTTGTTCAGGAACCCGATGAGGGGGGTGTTGAGCGACTCGTACAGGTTCTCGATACCGAGGTAGTCCTCGACCTTCTCGATCCCCGGCTCGAGGACGCCCACGGTGCGCTTCTTCTCGTCGACCTCGTAGTCGCTGTCCCGGTGGAGGCGCTGCACGACCTTGGCGAACTCGGAGTACCACTTGTTCGCGTCGCCGGCGGCCGGGCCGGAGATGATCAGGGGCGTCCGTGCCTCGTCGATGAGGATCGAGTCGACCTCGTCGACGACGGCGAAGTTGTGGCCGCGCTGCACGAGCTCCTCGGGCCGCCACGCCATGTTGTCGCGCAGGTAGTCGAAGCCGAACTCGTTGTTGGTGCCGTACGTGATGTCGGCGGCGTACTGCTTGCGACGCTCCTCCGGCTTCAGGCCGTTGACGATGACGCCGGTCGTCAGCCCGAGGAACCGGTACACGCGCCCCATGAGCTCGCTCTGGTAGCTCGCGAGGTAGTCGTTCACGGTGACGACGTGGACACCCTTGCCGCTCAGGGCGTTGAGGTACACCGGCAGGGTTGCGACGAGCGTCTTGCCCTCACCGGTCTTCATCTCGGCGATGTTGCCGAGGTGCAGCGCCGCGCCGCCCATGAGCTGGACGTCGAAGTGCCGCTGCCCGAGGGTGCGCTGGGCGGCCTCCCGGACGGCCGCGAACGCCTCCGGCAGGAGGTCGTCGAGCGTCTCCCCGTCGGCGAGGCGGGCCTTGAAGCGGTCCGTCTCCTCGCGCAGCTCGGCGTCGGTCAGAGCGTGGAAGCTGTCCTCCAGGGCGTTGACCTGCTGCGCGATCCCGTGGAGCTTCTTGACAATCCGGCCCTCGCCGATGCGAAGGACTCTGTCGAGGATCGAAGGCACGCTCTGCTCCCAGTCTTCGGGTGCCCGAGCCGGACGGCGTCGGGCCGGGCCCGCCGGGCGCGCGCAGGGCAAGTGCAGCGAGGCGGCGCAGGCAGGCCACGGACCATCGTAGGCGAGGCCGCGCACCGTCCGCCGTGTCCGTTCGCCCTCGGCCGACGCCGGTCGTGCCGCGTCGCGCGATTGCCGCACGTCGGGCCGCGTCGAGCGCCATGCTGACCGGTGGGCGCGCCGTGGAACGTGCGCGCAGGCTGGTGCGTGAGAAGGAGGTGACGATCGTGGCAGAAGGGCTCGAGCGCCTGGGCCTCGGCCTGCCCGACCACCCCCGGCGGGCACTGCCCGCACCGCGCCCCGCGCCTGCGGCCGCGGCGGCCACGGCGGGCGCTGCAGGCGAACCGGTCCCGACGACGGCGGCAGAGGTCAGCGAACCCGTCGCCACGGCGGACGCGACGGGCGAGTTCGCGGCCTTCATGCGTGAGGCGAGCCCCGCGCTCGGCCGCCTCGCCCTCTTCCTGACCGGCGACGTCCACCGGGCCGAGGAGCTGGTCCAGCAGACGCTGGCCCGCACGTTCGAGGCCTGGCCGCGGGCACGGAACGGCGATCCCCTCGTGTACGCGCGGCGGATCCTCGCCAACCAGCGGATCGACACGTGGCGCCGTCGTCGGCGGGAGGTGCTCACGGATCCGGCTCTCGTGCCCGACCGTGGCGTCCCCGACGGCGCTCGTGAGCGCGCCGAGCGCGACCAGCTCGTGCGCGCCCTCGCAGCGCTCGGCGCCAAGCGGCGCAGGGTCGTCGTCCTCCGGTACCTGGCGGGCCTGTCGGAGCGCGAGGTCGCGGACGCGCTCGGGCTTCCGCTCGGCACCGTGAAGTCGTCCGCCGCCCGCGGCCTGGCCGAGCTGCGGGTGCTGCTCGACGACGCGGCGCCGCCCAATCCTGCTGTCGAGGAGCCCCGTGATGACTGACGAGTTCGAACGCGTCCTCCGCGAGAGGGCCGCCGCGGTGCCCGACGTCGTCGCAGTGCCGCCCGAGCGCGTCTGGTCGGAGGTACGGCGACGCCGCCGCGCCCGGCGCACCCGGACGGTGGCCGTCGCCGGCGCGGCGCTGGCCGCGGTCGTCGTGACCGGCATCGTGACCTGGCCCACCGGCACGGACACCGTGACGGCGACGACCGTCCAGGACGAAGCCGCGCCGGCCGAGTCGGCGGCCGAGGCGCAGGATGAGGCGCCGGTGGAGGACCAGGCCGAGGAGGCGGCGGAGCAGGCGGCCGAGGAGCCTCAGGCGACCACCGCCGGAGGACCGAGCGCCGACACGCCTGTCCTGGGCTCGACGGACGGACGTCTGTCGGACGCCGGCACCGCGCCGAGTGCGGGTTGTGCGCGACCCGACGCAGCCGGCACGGTGGCGAGCCGCATCGTCCTCGCGGCCGTCGCCGCCGAGCTGGACGAGATCCTCGATCTGGGTCCGGGGGACGTCCGCGTGTGCCACCACCCGCTCGTCGTGGAGGTCCGCACGGACGGCCCGCTGCCGCCGGCCGTCGACGCGGTCGAGGCCGTCGTCGACGACGCGGCCCGGCTCGGCGTGGCGGTCACCTGGATCGGGCCGGACGGTGCCGCGGTGAGCGGCACCCCCGAGGAGGGCGGGTGACGACGCGGATGTGCCCCCGCTCCACCCGACGACGGCCCCCTCACCCCCTGCGGGGCCTGGCGGGTCTTCTCGCGCTGTCGGCCGGCCTGTCCGCGTGCGCGGGAGACGCGCCGCCCCGTGAGGCGCCTACGGCTTCCGAGCCGGCCGGGGTCGCCACGATTCCGGCGGCGCCGACCGAGCCCTGCGTCTACGTGACTCCGGAGACCCCCGACGGCCCGCCGGAGGGATGGTCGCAGGAGACCCAGGAGCTGCTCCTGACCTGGTCGATCCCGGTCATCGAGGCACTCGCCCTCGGGGAGGACGGGTTCACCGTGGGGTACAGCCCACCGACCGTCACCGTGCTCACCCCTGAGCCGCTGCCGGCGTCGCTCGACCAGCTCGTCGCCGACGCGGCCGCCGCGGGCGTCAGGATCACGTGGCAGGAGACGCGCTACGACCAGCGCGAGCTCGAGCAGCTCAGCGTGGCGCTCCTCGACGCACTCCCGGAGTCGCTCGACGGCATCACCGGTGCCGGGCCGATGACGGCGGCAGCCGGGCTGCGGGTCCTCACCGAGGTCGAGCTCGACGACGCCGGCTGCGCCGAGGTGCGCCGCGTCGCCGAGCAGGTGGCGCCGGGGGTGCCGCTCACCTTCGAGGTCACCGGGGAGATCGTCCGGCTCG
>Ga0196976_1000956_pt1 | contig 15109 bp, 13 predicted proteins | sample S3v_513CmetaG_FD_148644 | JGI IMG/M metagenome (GOLD analysis project Ga0196976, IMG submission 148644) | Soil microbial communities from Anza Borrego desert, Southern California, United States - S3+v_5-13C | ecosystem: Environmental > Terrestrial > Soil > Desert | place: USA: California...
GCGCCGGCGCGCGCCTGGGTGCGCCCGGCCCACCGCACGAACGCCAAGGTCATCGCCGGCGCCTACGCGGTGAACACCCTGACCGGCGCCTGGAACCTGTGGGACACCCGCCACGCGGCGCCGGGCCGCACGGCGCGCGTGCTGCACGCCGTCTCGATGGCCGCGTCGATGGGCGGCTTCACCTACGCGGGCATCAAGCTCGCCGACGACGCGAAGACCGCCACCACCTTCGACGCCGCCCAGGACGCCCGCCGCCAGCATCGCGCCGTCGCCCTCGGCTCCATGGGCGTGACGCTCGTGAGCGGCGTGGCGATGTGGCTGGTCAATCGATAGTGAGGGCGGCTTCCAGCGTCCGGCTTCCAGCTTCCAGCATTCGACGGATGACCTTCCAGCCCGACTCCTGCGCTCCCTGCCCGCTCGCCGATGCGAGCCGGCGCGCCTTTCTCCGCGATCTCGGCGCGGCAGCGGCGGCGGTCGTCGCCACGCTGGGGCTGCCGGCGGTGGCCAGCGCGTCGGGCTGGCCCGTCGTCCAGGCGCTCGCCCGCGCCGGCGACGAGCGCACCTATCCCATCCCCGCCGCCGACGGCGTGCAGATCGACGCGAAGGAGGAGGTGATCATCGCGCGCGCCGGCAACCGCGTCTTCGCCTTCTCGCTCGCCTGCCCGCACCAGAACACCGCGCTCCGCTGGCAGCCGGCGCAGTCGCGCTTCGCCTGCCCCAAGCACAAGTCGACTTACCGCCCCGACGGGACCTTCATCGCCGGCAAGGCGACGCGCGGCATGGACCGCTTCGCCCTCCGACGCGCCGGCGCGAACGTCGTCGTGGACCTCTCGCGCGTGCACCAGCAGGACGAGGACCCCGCCGGGTGGGAGGCGGCGGTCGTGACGCTCTGAGCCGCGCCGACCACGTTCAGCGAGGACGCCGAGGCCGGGACGACGGCATCATCACGAGGACACGAAGGCACGAGGGGACACGAAGAGGGCTCTGGAAGCTGCGGAGTGCAGTTCCTCGTGCCCCTTCGTGCCTTCGTGTCCTCGTGGTTCATCGGTTGACGTGCCACCGGGATACCCTCTGCTCGGCGCCGGGCGCTATTCCCCGCCGTTAAGTTGTCCCCATGCTGATCGGGATCGCGGGGATGGTGGGGGCCGGCAAGAGCACGCTCGCGCGCGCGCTCGCCACCCGCTTCGGGCTGCAGCTCGCCCTGGAGAGCGTGGGCGAGGAGAACCCCTGGCTCGAGCGATTCTACGCCGGCGCCGACGGAATGCGTCGCTACGCGATGCACCTGCAGCTCCACTTCCTCGCCACGCGCTTCCAGAGCATGCGCCGGATGCGCGGCATGGGGGGCGGCTGGCTGCTCGACCGCACCTGGTACGAGGACGCGGAGATCTTCGCGCGCGGGCACTACGAGCAGGGGTTGATGACGCAGGCGGAGTGGGAGCTGTACGCCACGCTCTACGGCGAGCTGCTGCACTCCCCCGCCGCGCGCCCGCCGCGGCTCCTCATCTACCTGCACGCGCCGCTGGAGACGATCGTCGATCGCATCCGCCAGCGCGGCCGCGAGACCGAGCGCGCCGTGGACCCGAGCTACTGGGCCACCCTCCACGGGCGCTACGAGCGCTGGATCGGCGGCTTCCGCCACTGCCCGGTGCTGACGCTCGACGTCCGTGAGTACGACCTGGCGCGGCCGGACGGCATCGACCAGCTGGCCGGCCGGGTGCGGGCACGGCTGGAGCCGGAGCTGCCGCAGCAGGAGCTGCCGTTGATGGTGGGGTAGCAGGCGCTTGGCGCTAGCCCTCGGCCCTCGGCCCTCGGCCCTCGGCCGTCAGCAGTCAGCATTCAGCGGTCAGCGGTCAGCGGTCAGCCGTCCGCCTCATTCGTCCCGCCCCGCGCTCGTTTGGTGCCGCGCTTCCTGCCATCCGGAACGAAGTTGAGTTCGGGGGGGGGCCCCCGGTGCCTCCGGGGCGAACGCGCCGCCGGAATGGGGGTAGCATCTCCATCGGTGTCCTACCGAATGACCCAGCACGTCCGGAGATCGCCCATGTCACTGCCCATCCGTGGCCGAGCAGCCGCGCTCGCGCTCATCATGACCGCCGTCGCCGCTTGCGGGCCAGACGAGACCGAACGAGTCGACGCCGACCTCCAGCGGGACCTCGAGCTCGCCAACCGGGCGCAGCAGGCGCCGGTGGTCTTCCAGGACACCGCACTGGGTGCGGCGCCCGCGCCCGCCCCTGCCGCGCCGCGGCCGGAGCCCGCGCCGGCGGCCCGCCAGGCAGAGCGGCGCCCGACGCCGACGCCCCGCCGCCCGCCCACCCGCGTGGCCGCCCGCCCGGTGACGCGGCCCAGCGCGCCGCGCCCGGAGCCCGAGCCCGCCACGCGTGAGCCGGTGGCCGAGGCGCCCGCTCCCGCGCCGGCGCCCGGCCCGGCGCGCGGTTCCATCGGAGCCGGCACCACGCTCGCGCTCGCGTCCAACGCGCGCGTCTGCACGGCCACCAACCGGCCCGGGGACAAGATCACCGCCACCGTCGGCTCCGAGGTGCGCGGCGTGAACGGCGCCGTCATCCCGGCCGGCTCCACCGTCGTGCTCGAGGTGGCCGACGTCGAGACTGCCGACCCCGTCGAGCAGAGCCGCGTGCGCTTCCGCGTCCGCGCCATCGACGTGAACGGCGAGAGCTATCCCGTCGTCGGCGGCGGCGCGACCACGGCATCGGCGGAGAAGGTCGACTACGGCCGCTCGAAGGCCGGCGACCAGAAGAAGGTGATCGGCGGCGCGGTCGCCGGCGCGATCCTCGGCCAGGTGCTCGGCAAGGACACGCGCTCGACGATCATCGGCGCCGCCGCCGGTGCCGCCGCCGGCACCGCCGCCGCGAAGATGGGCGGCAAGTCGGAGGGCTGCTTCCCCGCTGGCACGCCGGTGCGCGTGACGCTGGAGGAGTCGATCGTGATGAGGGCATGACGACTGCGCTCTGAGCTTGCGGCTTCGCGCTTCCGGCTGAATGCGGAAAAGCGAGAGGAGGTCGGCGCGATTCGCGCCGACCTCCTCTCGCATTCCCAACCTGGCTCGAAGCTGGAAGCCGTGAGCCGTCAGCGCCCTATCTCCGTCTCACCAGCAGCAGCGCATTCCCCACCGCCCGCTCGCCCGCCGCGTCGGAGGGCGAGTTCACGACGGAGTCGCGGAGCACCAGCGTCGTCGAGCCGCCGCCGTCGAGGTTGATCGCGTCCCACGCGCCGAGCGCGCGCATCGTCGTCGCGATCTCGGCGATCGTCATCCCCGCGCTGCGCGGCTGCCGGCCGTCGACCACCACCAGGTAGAGCGTCGTGCTGTCGCGCGAGACGCCGATCGCGGTGCGCGGGTGGCGCGCCTCGACGAACCCGCGCGCCGCACCCTCGCTCGCCGTGTCGCCCACGACCACGCCGGCCGCGAGGAGCCGCGGCCAGCCGCCCACCACGCTGCGGAGCGGCCCGCGCGACGGCACGAGCGCGCGCGTCACGCGCATCGTGTCGCCCGCGGCGATGCGCTCGAGCGCCGGGGTGGCGCGCCCGCGCGCGACGAGGAGCGCGCCGCCCCGCGGCAGCCGCGCCGCGCCGGCCGCGAGCGGCGTGCCCAGGGCCACCCAGCGCACGGTGTCGCCGTCGACTGCCTGCAGCGGCAGTGCGCGCACGTCGCCCACGCTGTCCGTCGGCAGGGTGTCGGGCGCGGGCCAGGTGCGGAGGACCAGCGCGTGCGCGACCGGCGGCACGTTGATGCCGGCGAGCGTGACGCTGTCGCCGGCGGCGCGGTGCAGCGCGGCGTGCAGCGTGAAGCGCTCGATCAGCGGGCGCCCGTCGCGCGTCACGCCGAAGTGCGACCGCACGACGCGCGCGCCGTACGCGGCGCGGCCCACGCCGGTGACGAGACGCCCCTCGACCACCTGGTTGTTCACCGTCTCGCCGGTGCGCGTGAAGAAGTCGGCGTTGATGGCGGCGACGACGTCGAGCGAATCGCCCGCCACGCGGCGCGCGATCGCCGAGGTGCGCTCGAGCCCGAGCAGCCGCCCGCGCGCGTGCTCGGCGCGCAGCGCGAGCCGCCGGTCGCGCAGGTCCACCTGCACCACGTGCACGATCCAGGGCGTGCCGTTCACCACGAGCCGGCGATGCACCACGCCGGGCGCGACGTCGCGCACCGCCACCGAGTCGGCGCCGAGCGGCGGCGGGGCGGCGGGGCGCACGACCGGCGCGGCGCATCCACCAGCGGCCAGCGCGACCGCCGCGATCCAGCGGACGCGCGCCGCGCTCACTGGTAGAGCCAGTACGCCCGCGCTCCCTGCAGCCAGCTCGCCGTCTGCGCGTCGATGCGCGAGAAGTAGGCGCCCAGGTCGCCGGACTCGATCGCCGCGCGGAAGCCCGTGCCCCCGGCGAGGCGGTCGAAGTGCGCGGTCTTCCACTCCCACTGCGCGCGATGCCGCTCGTGGATGGCGCGCATGAGGTACGCGCCCACCTCGAGCGCCTTCACCGCGTTGCGGTCGGTGACGGTGATCTCGACCATCGGGATCGTCTCCCCGCCCCACTTCTGCCCCTTCTCGATCGTGCGCGACGTGGAATCGAAGCGCACGCCGGGAAGCCGCCGCTCGTTGAGCGCGCGCGCGATCGCGCCCGCGTCGGTGAGCCACTTCGCGCCGACGAGCTGGAAGGGCTTGTCGGTGCCGCGGCCCTCGCTGAGGGTCGTGCCCTCGATGAAGACGGTGCCCGGATAGAGCAGCGCCGCGTCCACGGTGCGGAGGTTGGGCGAGGGCGCCACCCACGGGATCCCCGTCTCCTCCCACCACATCGACCGGCGCCAGCCCTGCATCGGCACCACCGAGATGTCGGCCTTCACCTGCCCCGTGCCCACCAGGTAGCGCAGCAGCTCGCCCGGCGTGAAGCCGTAGCGCAGCGCCACCGGATACTGTCCGACGAACGAGCGGAAGGCGGTGTCGAGGATGCCGCCGCCCACGCGATCGCCGCGGATCGGATTGGGCCGATCGAGCACGATGAAGCGCTTGCCCGCCTTCCCCGCCGCCTCGGCCGACAGCGCCATCGTCCACGGATAGGTGTAGACGCGCGCGCCGACGTCCTGGATGTCGTACACGAGCACGTCGACCTTGCCGAGCATCTCCGCCGTCGGCACGCGCGTCTCCCCGTAGAGCGAGTAGACGGGGATGCGCGTCGCGCTGTCCACGGTCGACGAGACCTTCTCCCCCGCCTGGGCGGCGCCGCGGATGCCGTGCTCCGGCCCGAACAGCGCGACGAGTCGCACGCCGGGCGCGCGGTGCAGGAGGTCGATCGTGCTCGTGCCCTGCCGATCACGGCCCGTGTGGTTGGTGATGAGCCCCACGCGCTTGTCGCGCAGCAGGTGCAGCGAGTCGCGCAGCAGGACCTCGACGCCGAGCAGCACCTCGCCTCGCTGCGCGCCGACGGCGGGCGTCGGGGTGGACTGGGCCGTCGTCGCGCAGCCGGCGACCGAGGTGAGGGCGAGCACGGCGAGCGCGCGGCGGCGCGCGGACTGACGAGTCATGGAAGCCTGCGTGGGTGAGGGACGAGTCTGATCTTACCCGGCGGCATCGCCGGGAGGGAGGTTGCCAGCTTTGGGCCGACGGCTTCCGGCTTCCGGCAGGAAGCTCGCGCCGAGCGCCTCCAAGCCGAAGGCGGGAAGCCGGATGCCGGATGCGGTCAGGTGTGAACCCCCTCGCTGCCGCGTCACGCGAGGTGCCCGTACGGAGATCGCTACCCGATAAAGGGTTGCGCATGGCGCGGCCGCTCGTCAGCTTGCGCGGGCCGGAACGTCGGCACCGCGGCGCGGTACCACCGCGCGTCGCGGGCGGCTCGCGGCATGCACGGTGGCGTCCGTCACTGACGGATCAGGCCGTCGAGCGGAGCTTTCATCACCACTCGCGTCGGACAGGCATGGGTAACCCCTCGTTCTCGTCGGTCGGCCGTCTCGTGGGCCTCGCCGCCCTCGTCGCTCTCGTCGTCCCCTCCGCCGGCCGCGCGCAGACGCTGCGCGGGTCGCAGGAGGCGGTCGACGCGACCTACGACTTCGCGCGTGACCGCAAGCTGACCTTCCACCGGACGAGTCGAACGGTTCGACGCGCCGCCGCCAGAGGCGAGTTCGTGCGCCTCGCCGGCAGCCGGGACGTGCAGGTGAAGGGCGTCACCTTTCCCTATGTCCTGCCAGCCACCCGCACCTTCGTGATGCGGCTGGGATCCGAGTACCGCAGCGTCTGCGGCGAGCCGCTCACCGTGACCAGCGCCGTGCGGCCCAGCACCAGGCAGCCGCGCAACGCGGCGGCCAAATCGGTGCACCCCACCGGCATCGCCATCGACCTGCGCAAGCCGCGCGGCCGCGACTGCCGCGACTGGCTACGCGACCGTCTCCTCGAGCTCGAGCGCGACGGGAGCGTCGATGCGACCGAGGAGTTCCACCCGCCTCACTTCCACGTCGTCGTCTACTCGCCGGCGTTGTACCCGAGCGCGGACGCCTCGACCGCCACCTCCGGCACGTCGCAGCGCTGACGCCGACGCCGCGCGCCCGATGACGCGGGTCCACGACGTCGTCGTCATCGGCCTCGGCGCGATGGGAAGCGCCGCGGTGCACGAGCTCGCGTGCCGCGGCGTCCGCGTGCTCGGCGTCGACCGCCACGCGCCCCCGCACGCCTTCGGCTCCTCGCACGGCCGCACCCGCATCATCCGCGAGGCGTACCACGAGCATCCGCTCTACGTCCCGTTCGTGCGCCGCGCCTACGACCGCTGGGCGGCGCTCGAGGCGGAGTGGGATGCGGGCCCGCTGTTCCGGCGCACCGGCGCGCTGATGATCGGCCCCGCCGACAGCGCGCTCGTCGCCGGCGCGACCCGCTCGGCGCGCGAGCACGCCATCGTCCACGAGCTGCTCTCCGCCGCCGAGGTGCGGACGCGGTACCCGGCGTACCGGCCGCCCGAGGACCACGTCGCGCTCCTCGAGCGGCGCGCCGGCATCCTCTTCCCGGAGCGCTGCATCGAGGCGCAGCTCGGGCTCGCGCGCCGGGCCGGCGCCGAGCTGCGGACGGGGGTCGAGGTGCTCGGCTGGCGCACGTCGGGCGACGGGATCGAGGTGCGCACCGCCACCGAAACGGTCCTCGCCTCGCGCGTGGTGCTCGCCGCCGGCCCCTGGCTCCCCGGGCTGCTGCGTGCCCAGGGCGACGAGGCGCTCCTGCCGCTCGTCGTGGAGCGCCAGCTCTCGCACTGGTTCGCGCCGCTGGACCCGACCGTCGTGGCGCCGGAGCGCTGCCCGATCGCCTTGTGGGAGCATGCGCCGGAGCGGCTGTTCGCCGCCTTTCCCGACCTGGGCGACGGCATCAAGTGCGGGGCGCACCACGACGGGGGCGCGACCGATCCCGACACGGTGGACCGCGTCGTCTCCACGGCCGAGGTCGAGCAGGCGCACGCGCTGCTGGCGCGGCTGATGCCGTCCGGTGCGGGGCACGGCCTGGAGCATCGCGTCTGCCTGTACACCAACACGCTCGACGGACACTTCGTCATCGACCGGCATCCCGGCGAGCCGCGGATCGTGATCGTGAGCGCCTGCTCCGGCCACGGCTTCAAGTTCTCGACGGCGATCGGCGAGCTCGTCGCCGACCTGGCCATGGATCGCCCGCCCGCGCTGGACCTCTCCTTCTTCTCCGCCGCGCGCTTCGCGGTCGACGCATGACGAGTCTCCGCTCTCCCGGGCACCTGCTGCCCGCGCTGCTCCTCGCGACGCTGGCCGCCTGCGGCGGCGGTGCCGAGCAGGGCCGCGCGCCGGCGGGCGAGGCGCCTGGCGGCGGGGTGGGCAGCGGGGCCGGCGCGCCCTCGCCCGTGCCCGGCGCCGGCCAGGTCACCACGGACGCGGGGGGCTGCCCGGCCGACGGGCGCTGGCACCCCTGCTCCCTCCGCAAGCGCCTGGAGATGTCCGGCTTCGTGCTGCTGGATTCCACGGCCGAGGTCGCGGAGCCCCCGCTCACCCGGCGGGGTACACAGTACCGGATCGGCCAGTCGACGCTCGTCCTCTTCTTCTACCCGGACGAGGGCGCGCGCGTGGCCGACGAGGCGCGGCTCGACACCGCGCGGTTCGTTCCGGCGCCGCAGGCGCTGTCGCTTCGCGGCGAGGCGACGCGCATCGGCTCGGCCAATCTGCTCGCCATCCTGCGGAGCCGGAACGATCACCAGCGGGAGCGGGTCGCCGACGCACTGACGGCGGGTCCGCCCCAGGCCGGCGGGGCGTTCGGTAAGCCGAGCGTGCTTCCGCCCACGGCATCCGAGCCGTAGTGTACTCGGGATCATTCTTGCGTGCCCACTATCTGATGCGTCGTCCCCCGCGGAAGCGATCCACCCCGGCCAAGCCACCGTCGCCCACGGGCGAGACGGTGGCTCGCGCCGCGGTGCTCCCGAGGCGCGCCGACTCGTCGGGCGGCGCGGGGGGGCCGGGAGGCCACGAGCCCGTCGCCCTGCTGGGTGAGATCGGGGGCGGCGGCGCGACCTACCTGGTGCGGGACCGCATCGGCGGCGACCTCGCCGTCGCTCGGCTCCTCAAGCGCAAGAAGGGCGACACCGGCGGGCGGCCGATCGTGGCGATGCTCCGCGAGCTCGACGGCTCCGTCCCCGCGCCCGGCGCCCCCTGTCCCTCGTGCGGCGCGGCGCTCACCGCGTGGGCGCAGCGCTGCGCGAAGTGCGGCGCGCGACTCGCGAACCAGGCCGCGGTGACGCGGCTGGTGGCCGAGCAGGGGGCGCGCTACCAGATGATCGGCACGCTGCCCGTCTACGGCGGCGGGGCGGTGTCCTTCGCCCGGCGCACCGAGGACCGCGCCGTCGTCGCGCTGCACGCGCGCGAGTGGCTCGATGCGCAGGGCGGCGCCGACCACCTGGTGCTCGTCGAGGCGGGCCCGCTCGCCGCGCCGCCGATCGACGTGCTGCCCACGCCGCAGGTGGCGATGGAGGCGGTGCCGTCGGCGACGCCGACGTCGCTCCCCGCGCCGGTGTCCGACGTCGCTCCCGCCCCCGCGTCGCCGACGGAGCCGGCGCCCCCCGCCGCGACGGAGAGCGAGGCGCTCGACGACGAGGTGCCGATGGCGGAGCTGCCCACGGACGTCATCCAGACGGTGACGCGCGAGGGCCAGGGGCAGCTGCACGAGCCGACGCGCTGGATGCGCGCGAGCCAGCTCGGCTCGGGCGCGATCGCGCGGCAGTCGATGCCGGTGGAGGGGCTCGCCGTGCCGAAGGTGTGCCCGATGTGCGGCACCGAGTACGAGACCGACGCGCGCTTCTGCCCCAAGGACGGCAGCACCCTCCGCGCGAAGGGGGGCGTCGACCCCATCATCGACCAGGTGATCGCCGACCGCTATCACATCCTCAAGCGGATCGGCGAGGGCGGCATGGGCCGCGTGTACCTGGCCGAGCACGTGCGCATGGGCCGCATGTGCGCGATCAAGGTGATGCGCTCGGCGCTGCTCAACGACGACGAAGCGATGGCGCGGTTCGCGCGCGAGGCGTCCAACGCCGCGCGCATCCTGCATCCGAACGTCGCGACGGTGTTCGACTACGGCGAGACCGAGGGCCTCATCTACCTCGTGATGGAGCTCGTCGAGGGCGAGCCGCTGTCGGCCATCATCGGCCGCGAGCGCGCGCTGCCGGTGGCGCGGGTGCTCGATCTCACCAAGCAGGTGGCCGACGCGTTGATCGCGGCGCACGAGATGGGCGTGGTGCACCGCGACCTCAAGCCGGACAACATCCTCATCACGAAGCGCGGCGACCGCGAGGTCGCCAAGGTCGTGGACTTCGGCATCGCGAAGGCGGTGGCGGAGTCGCCGCACGAGGCGCTCACGCGCTCGGGGCTCGTGATCGGGACGCCCGAGTTCATGAGTCCCGAGCAGCTCCTCGGCGATCCGGTCGACGCGCGCACGGACCTGTACAGCCTGGGCTGCATCGTCTTCCTGATGCTCACCGGGACGCAGGCCGCCGAGGCGCCGACGCGGGAGGCGATGCTCAAGCGGCGGCTGCACGAGCTGCCCCCGCATCCCCGCGCCGTGAATCGCGCGCTGCCGCCCGACCTGGACGCGATCGTCGTGCGGCTCCTGTCGAGCAGCCCGGCGGATCGCTATCCGTCGGCGTCCGAGCTGCGCGCCGCGCTCGAGCGGGTGCGCGTGGACGGCGCCGACGCGACGCCGGTGGTGGGGGCGCCCGTGCAGGCCACGCCCGGGGGCTCACTCCGCTTCGACACCCCTTCGCCGGTGGCACGGCCGCGGACGCGACGGCGGACGTGGGGCGTCGTCGGCGTCGGCGCGGCGCTGGGCCTCGCGTCGGTCTACCTGCTCTCGCGTCAGGCGACGACGGAAACGCCGCCCGCCACGGCGGCGGCGGCGCGGGACTCCTCGCGCATCGACAGCGCAGGGCTGATCCGGCCGCCGGTGACGGGCGCGCCGATCACGCAGCCGCCCGCCCCGGGGGCCACGCTGCCGCCCGGCTCACCGCAGGTCGTGGGTCCCGGCGCGATGGTGACGCGGCCGGCCCCGGGACCGGTCGTGCGCATCGACACGCCCGCCGTCACGCCGGCGCGCCCGTCGAACAGCAACGCGGGCCTCTACGCCCCGCTCAACGCCTACGCGAGAGCGCTCGCCGACGAGGACCTGGGCGGCGCGCGCCAGGTGTACGCGGGCATGACGCAGCGGCAGGCCGATCGGCTGTCGCAGCTCTTCCGCGACTACGAGGTCGTGAGCGCGCAGATCCTGACGCCCGAGGCCACCGCGCTCCCGACGGAGAACGCCGAGGTGCGCTTCAAGCTCGTGATGCGCATGCGCGACCGCCGCTCCGGCGAGGTGGTCACCAGCCGGCAGGACTATCGCGGACGGCTCGCCCGTCGCGGCACGGGCTGGGTCCTGCAGGAGCTCTCGACCTAGCCGGCGCCTAGCGCTTGCCGAGCCGCACGCGCAGCTCGGCCGCCATCCGCTCGAGCAGCGCGATGTCGGTGCCCACGTCCCACTCCTCGCCCGTGCGCCAGTTGGCGTCGACGCGGAGCTGCACCTGCTTCCAGTCGTCGCCCACGAAGCGGGTGGTGACGCGCGTGCGATAGCGTGGGTCGGGGACGCCGTCGCGCACCACGCTCGTCTCCCAGGGCGTCATCATGAAGCCCGCCTGCTGGTCGCGGACCTCCACGGTGTGCTCCTGCAGCGCCTCGCCGAGGAGCCGCCAGAGCACCGGCTTCTGCAAGCCGTCCCGCACGTCGATGAGGCGCGTCGTGCGGGTGTCGGCGGTGGTGCGCACGAACGTCTCCGGCGGACCGCCATCGCGGTTTCCCGGTCGTCGCACGGTGATGCACCCTGCGCTGGACGTCAGCAGCATGGCGATGGCGATGGCACGGAGTCGCATGAGGGTAGGCTAAGTGGCGCGAGGGCGTGGGGGTAGGGGAGAATGACCCTGATCATCCGCCCCCGCTTCCTCACTGCCGGCAATCCCCGTACGGGTCGGGCTTCGGCTTGTCCACCGTCGGACGCCGGTCCAGGGTGGCGAGGCGCAGCGTCACGTCGTGGATGAACCGCGAGACGCGCGCGAGCTTGTCGTAGTCGATGTACTGCGGCTCGTCGGTGAGCTGGTGGTAGTCGCGGTGGCCGCCGGTGCTGAAGAAGACGACCGGGATCCCCCAGCGGGCGTAGTTGTAGTGGTCGGAGCGGCAGTAGTACTGCTCCGGGTGATTGGAGGCGTCGTACTGGTAGTCGAAGGCCAGGGCATGGCCGCGGTCGCGGTTCACCGCCTCCACCAGGTCGCCCAGCTCCGACGAGAGCCGGCGCGAGCCGATGAGCTGGAGGTACCCGGGCCCGCCCCCGCGCAGGTCGCTCGCGTTGCCGCGGCCGATCATGTCGATGTTGATCCCGGCGACGATCGAGTCGCGCGGCACGGTGGGATGCTCGCTGAAGTACTGGGAGCCGAAGAGCCCCTGCTCCTCCGCCGCGTGCCAGATGAAGAGCACCGAGCGGCGCGGCCTGGTCGCCGCCTTCGCCATCGCCTCGGCGATCTCCAGCATCGCCACCGACCCCGAGCCGTCGTCGTCGGCGCCGTTGTAGACGTTGTCGGCGCGCCGCGGATTCAGTCGGCGCAGGCTGTCGAGGATCGAGCGGATGCGCGCCTGCTCGGCCGACGTGGCGGGCCGCATCGGGCTGTCGGCGCCGCCCGGGCGCACCACCGCGTTGTAGGCGCGCAGCGAGTCGTGGTCCACCGCGTACTCGGCGACCCCCTCGTGATCGTTGTGCGAGCCGACGAGCACGTACTGGTTGCGGAGCGCCGGGTCGCTGCCGCGCAGGACGGCGATCACGTTGCGGCCGGGCGCGACGTCGGTCCGGAATCCGAGCGCGCCGCGCAGGACGCGACCCTCCGTGCCCACCTGCACCGACGCGAGCGGCGCGCCGAGCATCGCCTCGGCGGCCGAGCGCGTGGCGTAGAAGAAGGCGGGCGCATCGTGCGTGCGGGTCGGCTGCTGCTGGCCGCCGCCGCGCAGCGCGATGGCCGGCGCGGCGAGCTCCGTGCGCACCGCGGCCGGCATGGCATCGAGCGTGGCGACGACGACCGCCGCCGCCGTCGTGTACTGCACCGTGAGCCCCTGCCGGTTCGCCTGCCACGCCGGCGTGCCGTCGGCATTCGGCGCGACGGTGAAGACGACGACCTTCCCCGAGACGAGGGTGGGCGGGATCATGCGCACCGGGTCGCCGAAGACGCCGCCGTAGATGACGCGCGCCCCGTCGAAGGGGCGAGGGCGTCCGGTGCCGCTCTGGCGGGCGAGGAGGTCGGTGCCGAGGGCGAGGGTCCGCCCGTCGACGGTGATGGGCGTGGTGACGGTGAGGAAGCGTCCCTCGAGCACCTGCTGGAAGTAGGTGCCGTTCTCACCCGCGGGCTCGAGGCCCAGGGCGCGCAGCTCGCGCTCGAGGTAGGCGGTCCCCTTGTCGTTGCCCGGATGCCCCGACGCTCGCCCCATCATCGAGTCGTCGGCGAACACGTAGAGCCGCGACATGAGGTCGGTGGGGTCGATCGCCGCGCTCGTCGGACGCGCGGCGAACTTGAGCGGGTTCGTGGTCGAGAGCACGGCACCGGTGGCCGCGCCGGCGGATGGCCCGCTCTCGTGCATCGAGCGGGCGCAGCCAGCGGCGAGGAGGACGGCGAGCGTCGCGAGGAGGGTGACGTGGCGCATGTGGGGCATCGATCGAGGAACGAGGGTGCAGCGCGTGAGCCTGGAATGTCGGCGAGGGGGCAGGGGTTGGGCCACTGGGCTCGGCTTCCGGCCGTGGGCTTCCCGCTTCCGGCGTCGAGCGCCTCGCGGCTCGTCGCCGAGCCGCCTCGAGCCGGAAGCCGGAAGCCGAGAGCCGAAAGCCGAAGATCATTGCGTCAGGGAATGGATGACAGCATTCTCGGGGCAGCACTGATTTGCGTGCGCCTGCGAGCCGCCTAGAATCAGGGACCTCCCGCCGGGGCCACCCGCGCCCCTGCCCCGCCCGACGCCCACCGACCACATGCGCATCAGCGTCCCCACGGAGACCGCCCCGCACGAGCGCCGCGTCGCGCTCGCCCCCGACAGCCTTGCGCGCCTCGCCAAGGGCGGGCTCGAGATCGTCGTCCAACGCGGTGCCGGCGCCCGCGCCGGGTTCTCCGACGAGAGCTACCAGAAGGCCGGGGCGACCCTCGTCGACGATGCCGCTTCCGCCCTCGGCGGGGGCGGCATCGTCGCGAAGGTGCAGCCCCCCAGCCCCGTGGAGATCGCCCGCCTCGAGCCCGGCACGACGCTCATCTCCCTGATGCAGCCGGGCCGGAACGCCGAGATCGTGGCCGCCCTCGCCGCCCGGCAGGTCACCGCCCTCGCGCTCGAGCTCGTCCCGCGCATCACGCGCGCGCAGTCGATGGACGTGCTCTCGTCGCAGGCGACGGTCGCCGGCTACAAGGCCGTGCTCCTCGGCGCCGCGGAGCTGGACAAGTTCATGCCGATGCTCACGACCGCGGCGGGCAACGTCACGCCGGCCAAGGTGTTCATCATCGGCGCCGGCGTCGCCGGCCTGATGGCGATCGCCACGGCGCGCCGGCTCGGCGCCATCGTCAGCGCCTTCGACGTCCGGCCGGCCGCCAAGGAGCAGATCGAGAGCCTCGGCGCCACCGCGGTGGCGGCGGACCTCGTGGCCGCGTCGGCCGAGGCGGCCGGCGGCTACGCGCGGGCGCAGACGGAGGAGGAGCAGGCGCGGACCAAGGCCGCCCTCGCCGCCCACATGAAGGAGATGGATCTCGTCATCACCACGGCGCAGATCCCCGGCAAGGCGGCGCCCCGCCTCGTCACCGCCGACACCGTCCGCTCCATGAGATCGGGCTCCGTCATCGTCGACCTCGCGGCGGAGAGCGGCGGCAACTGCGAGCTGACGCGCGCCGACGAGACGGTACACGCGAACGGCGTGACGATCCTGGGACCCGTCAACCTCGCGGCGAGCGTCCCCTTCCATGCGAGCCAGATGTTCGGCCGCAACGTGCAGACGCTGCTCGGCATCCTCGTCAAGGAAGGCCGGGTGGACCTGAGCGACGAGGTGGTGCAGGCGATGCTCGTCACGCCGGCCGCGACCCCCGAACCGAGTGCCGCTTCATGACGCTCCTCTACGTCTTCATCCTGGCCGCCTTCGTCGGCTACATGGTCATCTCGCGCGTGCCGCCGCTGCTGCACACGCCCCTGATGGCCGCGACCAACGCGATCTCGGGCATCTCGCTCGTCGGCTCGCTCGTCGCCGCCGGCTCCGACCACGGCACGCTGGCGACGCTGCTCGGCTTCCTCGCCGTCGTCTGCGCCACCACCAACGTGGTGGGCGGGTTCCTCATCACCGACCGCATGCTGGGGATGTTCCAGGGCGGCGGCAAGAAGAAGCCGGAGGCGAAGAAGTAAATGCGCATCACGCTCATCCAGATCACCTATCTGGCCGCGACGGTCCTCTTCGTCCTCGGCCTCAAGAGCCTGACGCGGCCGGCCGAGGCGCGGCGCGGCATGCAGATGGCGGCGGTCGGCATGCTGATGGCGATCATCGGCACGCTGCTCAACCAGCAGATCGTCGATTACAAGTGGATCGCGGCGGGG
>Ga0196976_1000957_pt1 | contig 15103 bp, 16 predicted proteins | sample S3v_513CmetaG_FD_148644 | JGI IMG/M metagenome (GOLD analysis project Ga0196976, IMG submission 148644) | Soil microbial communities from Anza Borrego desert, Southern California, United States - S3+v_5-13C | ecosystem: Environmental > Terrestrial > Soil > Desert | place: USA: California...
ATCTTCATAAATTAACCCATTTAAAAATTTTTCCGTCAATTATTTCCTCGAACGTGTCATTTTCCTTATATCTTTTCAATAATTCCTTCCAGGATAAGCCAAAAGTTTTTTCTAAGTGTGGATAGTCCGGGAATGATTTCCACTCCCCACCCCAGGCCCATCCCAAATATTTAAAATAATCAATAACTTCCATCCAATCGGGCTTATTGTCTTTGTCGGTGTCTGACTCAATATTCCATGAAGCAGTTTCAAAACTGCCATCATTATTTTTATCGATAAGTAAGACGATATCAATTGCCAGTCCATAATTATGTATAGATTGGCCGGCACGTGCATTAGTTACTATGCCAAAGCGATTCCCTTTCTTATCAAACAGTTTAGTACGCCCTACTTGGAATAACTCATCCTGTTCACCGAAGGTCCTTAAAGTATAAGCGAATCTGAGCCTGACATTTTTACCAAGCAACTTGTGATTTATGTATTTGTAAGCTTCAAGGGCTTCTTGGCGTACTTTAGGATGTAACAGCTTAATTCGATTGAGAGTAACCAGGTCCATTGCTTATGATTTTATTTGGGCAATTATCACAAGTTGCTTTATAGCCTTCAACAACAGCTCTCAATATTTTAATTTCCTCTTTAAGCTGATAAATTTCTACGGCTGTATCATTTACGAACTGTTGATAAACTTTTTGCATAATATCCAATGCATTGGCACTTTTCATATCAGCAGCTGCCTTTCTTTCCTTTTTAGCCAAAATGAGGGAAAGCAGTCCGCCCCCACCAAAAGCAACGCTTATAATAGCGGCTACTATATGCACTAACTCAGGATTCATTTTTTCCTATTTCTACACCAAACATTTTAGAAAGGCCATATATAAGTATGTCGAATGCCCTCAGATAAAGCAATACCCTTTCTCCTGTTTCAGCCGGGATGATCTCGTCAGAGACTACAATAAAACTGGCAACAGAGGTAAGCAATAGTGTAATCCTGAACATGTTTTTGGCCCATTTAGGGGTAGTACTGTTTAATGCTTTTACGGAAAAAGCGTATGTCTTTGCTTTCATAATTAAGGATTAAGAATTGTACCGTTTATAGCTATCCATTGTCCGGTTTCGCTTGTTTTTTTATAAATTATTCCAGAGCCTACATTTGGCGCGACTATTTCAAAACCAGCTTTAACTCCAGGATAGGCAGTATTTAATTCAGCGGCTGATTTAGTCGATGTAAAAGATAAGTCGGTAACGCACAGTTTTTCTAATTTGTCTTCAACCCATTTCACATCTGGAATTGATCTATCTGTATAATCCGCTGAATAATCTGCGCCATAAGAAGCAATTCCGTATTGAGTTGAGGTGCCATCGTTAAATAATACATAGGCGTTGCTTCTTGTTGAGGGATCAATACCATTTCCGGCTATGAATATGGGACTTCCCAAAACCCAAGATGACTCTGTGTTTACTATGGGGCTATTATATCGGCCAACTACTAGAGAACCGAAAGCGTTTGCAACATTATAATGACCTGTGGCTATAGAGGCATAGCCATTGGCATCAGTATAGATACCTATAGCAAAAGAACCTGTGTTGGATGCACTAGAGTTTTGCCCAGCTGCAAACGAATAAACTCCAGTGGCATCTACATTATTCCCGACAGCAAAAGAATATTGCTGGGTTGCCCTTGTATTAAAACCTGACGAAAAACTATAAGGCCCCGACGCTATTGATCCTGCTCCCATAGCAAAAGCACCTATTCCACTGGCAGTCGCTTGAGCTATAGCAATAGAATTTGCGCCACTAGCGGTTGATGCTTGACCAAATGCGACAGAGTTTGGTCCAGTGGCTCCTTTAGTAGTAGAAGCCGTAGAACTATAACTGAAATCCACAGCCCTATGGCCAATTGTTCCATAATTGGCCGGGTCTCTATTAGCAATGGTATAACCCACGCCGCTGCCTTCATTTATTGCCTGGAATACAGAGATATTAGCTAAGCTTTCTTGTAAATTGGGAATATCTGATATTTCCAACTCTACAACGCCGTTGTATCCATTAACGCTGGTAACATCATTACTATTAATCGATTTATACCAAGTGCCGTCATTACCATATACAGCATAGTCCCCTATAGAAAAAGTTATAGTGCCGCTCCCAAAATCCTGTGTGCCCGCTGTAGTAACTTCATACACCATACCTGCATTACCTGTACCATTAGTCAGTAGTGGCGTATTTGTTGCCGCATTCCATTGCCCTTCAAAGGTCATTATAGAGTTGGGTAATTGTCCTGCAGGTATTTTACCGCCACTGTCAAGTGTAGCAAGTCCGTTGGGCAAGCCTATAGCATCTTTTGTCAAAATCTCGTCACCATTATAATTGAAAGTGGCTTCAGGAGAGGTTGTCACATTTATATCACCATCAGAAGTCAAATAAATTTCCTGCGCTTCAATACCAAATATCCTATCAATTTCAGCCTCTGACTGGCGGGTGAGCACCTGATCAAGCCCAAGGGCCTCAATATTAACCCAGTCTTCGCCATTATGATATTCCAGCAGATTGGTTTCTGAATTTATCTGAATACGGCCTTTGTAACGCAGGTTAGGATAAATGCTGTCATGGTTGCGTACAGGCATTACCAAAGTGCTGTCAGCCTGTAGCCCGCCTAAGTATCGTGTAGCGCGATTTGGTGAACCTTGCGTCTGAACCGTTTGTGAAAAGCCAGCCATTGAGATAAACAACGCTATAAGAGTTAAAATTTTCTGCTTCATTCTTTAGGATTTGGAATAAAATATTACATGTTTTTCGCCGGCATACACTTTCCATTCCGATATAGTTCCTGTAACCGGATCAAAAGTGAAGCCTTCGGTGAATAATTGGTTATTTGCAACGATCATGTCAATTGAAGCTGCGCCTACAAATGCACTATTTTTTATTGAATTCCCATTCGACTCTATGATTATAGTTTTCCACAGTTTAAGATCGCTTTGCATAGCAAAAGTATCGTCTGAAGATTTAGCCGGAATTGTATGGGTCACGTTAGCGCCAGGCTCTGCATATCGCAGCTTTACTGTTTTATTGCTCGTTTCGTTTGTATAGTCTATACCTTCACCACTATACCTAAATTTTTCACTATTACCAGATAACACTATAGGCAAAGCAGCACTGCCACTCGTTGCTAAAAGCTGTTGCAACGTTGGTATTGGTGAGGGCTTTACTGTACTTTTTGTAGCAATGGTGAAATCTGCGCTTGAAAATGGTTGTGATCCACCTCCATAAATACCCGGTTCACCGGTAAATAAAGACATATTTAATGTTGAGCCTGTATAATAGCTTAGATAATGAGTTTTTTTCTCATCACTAAAATCACGTTGCTGAGAGTTTGCTATTGATAAAAAATCTTCTTCAGCAATTTCACCTAATTCGGCTACATTTTCAGGCTCAATATCTTCAGGGACCAAAGCTGTAACTGAAAGGAGCTTAAATTGCGCAGACGTTACTGCCGTACCATGCGGTAGAGACCCCCATACACCCTTACCGCCAAGGAAAACAAAAACATGTTTGTAATAGGCCTCATCAACCTTCGCTGTCGAAGCCAAAAACACAGGTGTATTGGTTTCAATTATTGACATGAATCCCCCTGAAAGTAATCCGGAAGGTGGACTTTGATTAATATATTGTGCTAATTCGGAAGTTGTGGACGGAGGACTTACTCCTCTTCTCGGACTTATGGAAATATAGCGCCCTGTATTGTTTTGAGCTGGCGATGAGCCGTTTCCACCTCCTGACCGGGTGTAAAGTACGTCGATAAGCGCTTGCTGTAGAGCAGAAGCGGAATCATAAATACTACCGTTGACAGAAAAATGCTCAAAACCCGATAAAGGCACAAGTACATCTTTCCTTTCATAGCAGTTGAAGATCTCAATCCTGTCGCCGCGTACAATCGAAATGTAATTTTTGAAATAGTGTATCCCGTTCAGCGAAAAACACGTATCACTTATGGTGTTTATAATATTCATGCTATCTTATTTTTTTAAGGGTTAAGCCTTTTCCGGACAGCGTTTTTGCCATGGCAAAATCAGGTTGCCGTGTCCTTACCAGGTACCGCTTTACATTTTCCCAAATTGTAAAGGCAGCATCACGATTAAGGTTGTAAATAGTCTTCTTAGCTGCTGGGTCAACGGGCCTGCTGTCCGGATTCAATTTTTCCACTACCGAGAACGGCGTGTCTGTTACAGATGAAAACATGATGTATCTGGCATAAGCGAAGTATGCCAACACCATTTTCAGGCCATAATTTGTATAGCCAATGCCATCTGTTTCGTAAATACCACCTTCGAAAAGCTCTTCATAACCTTGTGGAGAAGCTATTATTTTATTGTACAGAGCTTCACCAATGAGCGGCTGCACATCAAGCAGCTGGGCATCCAGTATCATTTCATTAAGTTTGGCATCATGAGGGGTTTTTGCGATCTGTCGATATTTTGCTATATCATTCCTTGTTATCAGGGGCTGCATCGTCTATCAATTTTAAGGGTTGTACTTTTACGTTTGAATAATCCTGTGACTTTTCGAGCAGCCGGTTGATTATTGAGGTTAAAAGATTGCGCTCTTTTGTTGTGTTTTCCCAATAGGTGCGCTTCATTTCACGAATTGCCTCGCCTGAATTTCCAAACAAGGATGTCTCATTAGTCTTGATCAATCCTGCCGGGAGGTTGTTGAAAGCCACAAGAATGTTTTCCCTTACACTGGTTTCAGTATAATTAAAAAGCTTATCATCAATCCTGCTCTCGATCTGCTTTATAAGGATGGCATCTTCAAGCTTTTCGCCAGCGAAGTCCATTTCGAGGCATAATACACCTCCCGTATTTTCGGCGCCAAGGCTGTCTCTTATAGCTTGCTGGAAACGTTCCCTCTCGCTTTCCGCATCCCGGAATGCTTTGCTGCCTGGGTCAAGCCCTTCGCCGACAAGGGGACGGGTAACCACAAGCGTATTACCGAAAAATCCCTTCCTGAGCAGTCGGTTCTTGTATGTTGATGCCTGGGCCTCGCTGTCACAATCTTCAGCAACTGAGTCTATCCTTGACAGCGGATACAGCAGCTTAGTATCCATATTTACAAATAGTACCTGGCCTTTGTAGTGCTCCCAGCCTCCGGCTTTCTCAATCTGGGCATCAATTACTTTCTTGCGAGGGTTATAAATGTCGATCAACTGGATGTCTGATCTTTTAGGTTTTAGCCACTCTTTGCAAACCGCAATTTTTCCTGCATAATCGTTGCTGTCGGTTTTGCCAATACGGCACCATTCATAAGGAATTACACTAAAATCAGTAATTTGGTAGAGGGCATTCCAGTTGATATGGATAAACACGCCGCGCTGTTTTACAAGGTCATCGGCAACATCGTCCGCAAAATCTATGAGCTTAAGATTTTTTTCCTTACTTATAATTAAGCTGTCGTTCTTCGGGCCATAACCTTTGCCAATGAGATACTGCACCATGATCGCCGCTGCCGATTTTGCCGTGACGCTGTTGTTGATCAGCCGGTCCATACGCTCAGGGTAGGCATTGTCTGTATCATTTGCATATACGTCTGCCGATTTGCTCCAGGGTGTGAGCCTTTTCCAAACATCGATCAGCAGGGTTTTCATTGAGGTTTGGTTACAGAAGTATCGGGAGAGGCCTTAACGGTGGGTTCTTTTTTTTTCGCCTGCTTAGCTTTTTTATAGACACGCTTCAGTTGGGCTGCCTCGACAAAAAGTGGCTCTTTTTTTACCGGCATTTGTGCAAAATACCTTTCACCGTTTTTATGCTGGAGCAGTTTTTGGGCAAACGCGTCAGTAATATTACCATTGTTTACCAGGATTGGGGAGCCAAACTCAAGCGGTATGTTCTCATATTTGGCATGAAGCCTGTAATTGCATGTATTTGCCATGGCTTTGAAATGATTTTTATACCTGTGGAGGTATTCGGTTAGACATTTGGGGCACGCCGGGTTTACCTTTTCCCTGAAAATGGAGACATATTCCTTAAGGAACAGTTCCAGGTATCGCTCGCCATTACCCGTAACGCTACGGGTAATGGTGGCAATATCCATAGAGGCAAAGTCCATGATTATGCTTCAGCCTGGGCAAATTTGTTGGTAAAGGCCGTTTTGGTCGCAGCATAGTCACCGTCCAGCAGTGTCCTTGGCATAGTGGTTTCCTCATAACCGTCTGCACTGGCAAGGTCAAACATTATCATGTTATCATTTTCCCTTGAGTTATTGGTCATAGCCATGAGTTCCAGGCCTGAGGATAGTCCCAGCACTTCGAATGCGTCCCCGCTATTGGCGCCCTTCCAAACCTGTTCGATCACAACCACATACTTAGCGCCCTTAGAAAGGCTGTCGGCTTGCTGCTTGTTCAGGGCAGATGGATTAAAGATCACTCCCGAAAACGTGTGCTTGAACTTGTCGGGGGCATTTTCCTTTTTAATAAGTTCCCACGCTTTTCCGTTCGACTGTTTTACCCCGGTAAGCAGGAAGCCTGTTTTTCCGGCTTTAAGCTGAAGGTTGGTAACCAGCACCCTGTTAGTAGCATCGGTTGTGGTGGCAGCCACGTCTATATCTTCTTTTTTAATAAGGATAACGTTTTGCTCAATGCCGCCTATAGGCGCATTGACGCAGTCAAACAATATATCTGCAGTTAAATTTCCTGTGCAATCTATTGGCATGTTGTTTTAGATTTTAAGATTGAAAGATTTAGATTGAAAGATTTAGAACTTAGTACGCCGCTACGGTCATATATGCCTCAAGGTGCTTGGCATCTATAGTGTAGGCCGCATCCATTATATTGGTTTTAAGTGTTTTGTCATAAAACACATCAAGTTTGGTAAGGTCGTCTTCGCTAAGGGTGCCCACAGGAATATTACTCTTTGTGGTGAACACCGCCCTGTGTGGCAGGTTCCATTTAGTACCGTTATCCTGGTAGGTTTTAATATAGCGGTCCCAATCATAGCGCACTTTAACTTCTATCCCGTCAAAGTACAGCTTAGGGCGCCCTTCCTCAACGACTTCCAGAAAGCCTGAGCCAAGGTTCTTGTTGCGCAGCGTGGCGCGGTAGTTATCGGCAAGGGAGCGGGTAGCAAGGATAAAGCTGTCGTCTGCCGAAACAAGTCGCTCATCTGCGGCGATTACCATTGCTTCAAAAATGGCAAGTGCCGCATCTTCTTCAAGAGCCTGAGCTGCGTAAGAGCTTTGTGCATTTTTGGCAATTGTTACATAATTAGCAACGTTGGTGGGCACTTCAGAGAAAATTTGTTTGAACAACCCGTCAAATGAGTTAAAGTAATCCAGGTCGGTACCATTCTTAAACACTCCACCATCGGCAATGGTTTCGGCAGCGGTGTCGTTAAACCATATCTTGCGGTGCATGTTCTCGAGCATGGCCGATTCTACCGCCGAAATGATCACGCCAAATTCCTGTGTGCCCACGGCATCAAAAAAATCAGGGTTTATGCGCTGTGATTTCCTGAATAGCTTGAGCAGGGCGGGCATATCGGCCTGGCAATGCTTAAGGCGGAAATCTTCAAGGACAGGAGTCCAGAATTTTTCTGTCAGCTCAAAGCCGCCTGCTTCGCTGGGTGTGCAGCCGGTAGTTTTTTTGCCCAAAAGGCCCAGCCTGCCGGCAAAAGCAATTTGTGTTTTTACGTCAATACCTGTTTCTATTTCGTGATATTCGGCCAGGTCTGAGTCATTGTAAACCCTTTGAAAGATCACCCCGCTTACCGTTTCGGCCTCGCGGGCGTTGAGTGTTAAAGCATCTGCATCAATAAGAGCCATTATTTCCTGTTTTTAGAGTTTAAATATTCTTTCATGCCGGCCAGCCTGTCGGGTTCACCCGGTTTCCTGTATGCCGCCTTTTTGCCATCTACGCTAAACTTTGATGTTACCTGCCTCTTCAGGGCAAGCACTTCGCTTTTTATGGTAGTGAGCTGGCGTTTCAGGGCCTTGTTCTCGGCGCGCAGGGCGGCCGCTTCGGCATCCTCTTCAGGCTCAATGATCTCCATAAGCTCGCCTGCCTCAAATACATAGGTAAAGCCGTCGGGCAGCAGGTATTCGCCCTGGGCAGGCTTACCGTCTACGGTTGCTGTTGCACCTACTTCGACTACGCCGTCGTCAGGCAGTTCGGTAAAATCAATTTCGGCGCCGGTAGCGTCCTGTATTACTTTGTTAAGGATGGCATTGTGCCTGAACCTGCCAAGCACGCGTTCAAACAGGCTTTCCATCCAGTGCCTGTCTTTTTCGGTAAATGTTCCCGTCATAGTAGAATTTGGTTTAATAAATGCTTTTGCTGCAGCCTTAACCTGCTGCGAGGTGGTAAAGCCCAGGGCGGTAAGCTGGGTGCCCGTGAGCCATGTTTCGTTTTTCAGCAAGGGGAGTATCGCCTCTTCGCCCACATTGAGGGCTTTTTTGTAAAAGCCCACCATTTTCTTTTCGATGGTACGCAGCTGCCCGGCAAACTGCTCCAGTTCGTCGGCGGTGCCCATCGACCCGCCCCAGGGGAGGTGTATCATGAATGGCGTGTTTTCACGGATGAGCCGCTTTTCGCCGGCCATAAAGATCACCGTGGCTATGGAGGCCACAATGCCGCTGCCGATGGTGGTGACGGGCCTGCCGAGCGATTTGAGGTAGTGGTAAATATCGAACCCCACATCTACCAGGCCGCCCTCGCTGTTAATGTGTACATTAAAGGCAGTGGCTTTTGGCTGCTTTTTTACCTGGCCTATCACATCTAGGAGCTCAACGCCGGGAGTGCCGTCAAAAGAGCCTATCTGGCCGGAGATATAAATGTTTCCTGTCATTTTGATGTTGATTTGTTATGCGGTTATCTGTTGATTTGATAACCGTACAACATGAACAAGGAAATCTTTAGGAAGGCTTGGGAGACGATTCCGGAATCGTGGTTAATTGTAATTTTAAAATGTGGTAATTTGAAAATTTGTAAATGCTAGTGCGATCTTCAAATTGTACATTGCAAAGTTACGGCAGTTTTTTGATGGTTTAGTGAAGCCGTTCTTTCACTAAAAAAATGAGGTTTTGCAGGGGTTCCGGTTGATTTTTAGTTTTTCACTGTATGCTTTTCCACGACAAAAATTCTTAAAAGGCAAAATGCAGCGGTATGAAAAAATTTATCCGTTATATTTGAACTAACCAATGAACCAACTACAGTGAAATTCCATATCTTATTTTTAATATCTGTCCTGGCAGCCGGCTGTGCAGGTGAGCGTGAGTTTCCGGCTGTAAAAAAACTTTCAGAATATAAGCAAACTGAATTTGCCGCTACCCCACAGGAAAAATTAATATCCGGCAAAAATACTGTCTATAGCGTGCCTTTGCTGCTGGCATGGCAAGAAGTAAAGAAAGAATCGGGGGGGGATGTAAAAATAGATGAAAGCAACCCATCGTTGGAAAGCCTTAACAGCTCAACATCCTGGAAAAATACACTCGAAAAAGGCGAATATCAGTCATCAGCTACAGTTGATAGTGATGGATCTATTAAAGCCCAGGCAGAATTGAGTAAAGCTTTACCATTAAAACAGCCGCTTAAGGATTATGGAACCGAATTAAAATTTGATGGCGAAGCTGTAAAGTCGTTTGGGCTTAAATATACTGATTATGACTTTTTTGGCTCAACAAGAATACTGTATTACAAAGATGATACAGAATTCATTGTCAAGCTTATTCCTGAAGATCCTGAACATGAAATATTGCTTTACATGCCAAATAAAAAATATGCGACCATGCAGCACATGCTTGATGCCATGGCTGAAAAGATCGAGGCAGGGAAGACAGAATTTAAGCAATATGAAAAACGATGGAAATTTGGTATTGAGGTCGAGGGCGACGAAATACTCATTCCAAAAATTAATTTCAACATTGAAACCAATTATACAAATATTGAAGGAAGCACCCTTGATATCAAAGGCAAAAAACATATGATAGAGGAAGCATGGCAGCGTACAGCGTTTATGCTCGATGAGCTGGGGGCTGAGGTGGAGTCTGAAGCAGAAATGGAAACTACTACTGAAGAGATGCCCGTGGTTGAAGAAAAACCGCATCCTAAAAAACTTCGTTTTGACAAACCTTTTTTTGTAGTATTGAAGCGTAATGAAAGCCACAACCCTTATTTTGCAATGTGGGTAGAGAATACGGAATTAATGCTTAAACAATGATGAAATACCTTTTTACATTACTGGCGCTGCTACTGCTTACAGCCTGCGGCAAAGACCCTAAAAATGAGCAAACAAAGGACACCGTTCCTGAGCCTACAGCGGCAGACAGCATTCCCGCAGAAGAAAGCAGCCTCTATATCAAAGACCCCTCATTGTATTCACAAGGATTTCTTGCAGGACTTGAAGAACAAGGATATCCCTCACCCTTACAAATTATAGACGATTATGTGGTGGTTGAAGGCGACACTGTCCACTTTCCAGCTGAACTGAAGCAAAACCAGGATTATCGTTTTACAGGCTTCACTGAAACGCACTTTTACCAACTGGCTGTAAAACGCATTAATTTAACTGCCATTGAGTATGACTTTGCTGTATTTGAGGATGAGAAACCTATTTACAGCAGCAAAGGCAGTGCCGACCTTAACAGTTATTTCTTCCTTGCAGCCGAATCGCTGGAGGATAGCGAAACGGGAACTGCTTATGGGGCCTATGAATATATAAATAAGCAAAGTGATTGCAGTTTTACCGTTACCATTGGCAGCCGTGATGAGGAGGGCCGCCTGCGGGCAACAGCTTACGAATCCTGTATCGGGACGCAAACCCGGCCGGAAGGCGCTGCAATTACGCTAAGAGAGTCAAAGTAGCGTTTAACCCTCCATAAACCCTATCACATTAAAGAGTGTTCGCGGCGTTATCTTGTACTCATCGGCCACGATGCGGGCAGCAATGGTTTTTTGCCTACTGTTATAACGGTTGCTCAGTGCTTCGAGTTCCTTTACATAGGCCTCATAATAGACTTTCCAGTCCAGTATGTGCACCGGGATGAGGTTCTTGCCCATGAGCTTCATAAAGTCGTCTCCAAGGGCTGTTATCGTTTCGTAGCGGGTCATTGCCATTTGTTCTTTGGGCAAATATCATTGGAACGCACCTTTGCCGATAGCGGACAGCTGCACACGCTGCAGTAGGCGCCCTCGACTTCCTTAAGCCTGTCTTTTACAAAGGCCAGCAGCTTTCCCTGCTTAGCAAACGGGCAGGAGGCGCATATTGCTGCGCGTTCCTTAGCTGTGGACTCGCTTATTTCGCCAGGGCTTATATAATTTTTCCACCCTGAGAGTATTGCAGTTATATCCAAGAAAAAATTTATTCGAAATCTTAAAATTTTAACATTTTGGCATCTATTTTGTTTTTAGATTAGCGGACCTATTAATTCAAACACTATGAGAAATTTTACACTGCTTCTGGCATTATTTGCCAGCTTTATTATTACTGCCCAGGATCATCCCAAAAAAAGGCCGGAATTACTGCTAGGTAAAGAAGTTACGATCAAAGAGCTTAGCGAGTATAAACAAAAAGAAGGATATACTAACTTCTATACCAATGAGGCACTGCTCAAGGTATATGAAAAAGGCTATATGAACACAAAATATGAGGCTCTTGTAGGTAAAACCTTTAAGGTATTGAGTGTCGACCCTATAACAGACATTATTGGACAACCCGGACACAGCATAAAACTTCAGGGCGAAGACGGTACGATACTATATCATGAATATGATACGAATTACTATTATTTTATAGTGAAGGGCGGCCTTGACTATCCTGCCGATTTCTTTTGTGACTTTATTAAAGAAGAGCCTTTCTTGGATACGGGCATGACCGATTACATAATAAGCCCTTCCAGCGCCATCGCCCTGATAAAGAGAAAAGGGACTAAGATTACCGGCTATACACTTGTTGTTACTTCATTCGGGGCAAGCCTGGACACCGCAACAGGCGTTACTTTACATTTTGATAATGGCGCAAAGATAACAAGGCCGTCTGTGAAACCATCCATAGATGTAACCAGCATAGGCACCTATACATATAGGGCATCTGTCTTGCTGACAGATAAAGAATTTGAGTTAGTTAAAAATAATGCAATAGTAGAATATAAAGTAGGTCCATATCAGGAAACAATGGATAGTAATGAGTGGGCCGAAATTAAAAATGCCTTACCCTGCCTGCTTAGCAAATAGTTTTATTAAGACCCGGCGTAGCCGGGTTTTTTTTATTAAAAATTAGCCCCGTCCCTTATCCTAGCATAGCTGTTGCCCTCGGTAATAATGTCCTGTACCGCCACTACCGGCGGCGGCAGGCTGGCATTTGCACCGGCTATTTTTGCGGCCAATTCGTCCATATTTATTTGCTGCTGTGCCATTTCACGAGACACTATACCACCATTGGCAAAATAATTTGGCGCTGCGGCACCACCGGCCGGGAAGGCGTTATTGAACGCCATAAAATGACGGGCGGCATTGCGGTTCATGATCCCGATGATCTCACCCTGTTCAGCTTCAAACGCAGTTCCGTCTGACCCGCTGAACAATGTGCCGCCGGCATTATGCCTGTTGCCTCCCACATTCATGAGGCCTCCCTGCTCAAATTTAGGAGGCTTCGGTTTTTTTGCGCTCTTTATTTCCTTAATCTGCTTTGCCGTTTTTACCGCAGTAGTGGCTGTAAGCACACCCTTTATAATACCATCGGCCAGTGGGTTTCCTGTAATTGTGCCCGCCCAGATAGACAGTATCGCCTGCCCGGCGTTCATGGTTGCCTGTGCAATGGCCAATTCCTTAGACTGCCCGAAAGCCTCACCAAGGGCATTGGCTACGTTTTGCATTGTGCCCAGTTGGGTCTCCATTTGCTGCAAGGCTAGCTGGCGCTGCATCTTATCTTTTTTTTCCTGTGCTTCCGATTCTAATACATCATATTCCTCCTGCGTAATTTTTTTTGCTTCCAGAAGTTGTTTAAGGCGTGCTATCTCCTCTTCAAAACGAATTTCCTCCTGTACTTTTTTTTCTTCTTATTTGGTTTGGGCACTTGCCAGTATCATCATTTTATCTGCTGCAATGCGGTCTGCCTCCTTTTGCCTTCTCTGTTCCTTCAAAGCTTCCTCATTAGCTGCCTTGCTTTCATCAAATTCTCTTTGGAGCTGCTCCCTGCCCTGCAGGTATGTTAGCTCATCTGCAGTCATTTCTGAAAGATCATTTTTTTTCTTCTCAAGAACTTCTTCACTAACTTTAGTTTCCGTGGCAAGCTGCTGTAGTTTTAAATGCATTAGCTTCTTAAGGCGTTTCTCTTCCTCTTCAAGAATTTGCTCATTGAGTTCCCTGCCGTTTTGTATATGGGACCTGCTTCGGGATAGTTCCAGATCAAGCAACGCCCTGCCGTGCTCAATTGTAATATTGGCAACTTTATCGTTAAGGGCCATCGTGCTATCCAGTACAGCTTTTTGATATTCAAGCTCCGTTATTTTTTTTGCTTCCAGTTCTGCCTTCAGCAGTTCCAGCGACTTTTTGTTTATAGTTTCTTCAAATTCCAGGCGCTCCTTGAGCGTCTTCGCTTTTTCATTGCCCTGCGCTATAAATAGGTCAAGCTCCTGTTTTTGTTTTTGCAGTGCATGCTCAAGCGCTTTTTGCCTGTCGGCCTCCTCTTTATCACGCTGCTCCTTTCGAATTGCCTCCACTTTTTCCCGGCCCGCCTTTTCCATTGCTACACCTTGGGCAATGGCGTCTTTTTGTTTTTGCAACAGTTCTTCAATTTCCGCTTTTTCTTTACTCGTGAGCTCGTCCTGTTCCAGTTTCAAATTAAGCAGTTCTGCCTCCTGTCCCAGGCGTTTCGTCATCAGCTTGTTCTGGGCTTTGGCTGTTTCAATAGCTTTTAAAGCAGCGGCTTCGCGTTCGCCAAAGCTTTTATTGGTGTCGTCGGCAATACTGTTTTGGGCATCAAGTTCCCTGCCTAGCTCAGCTGTTCGTTTGGTATAATCAGCCTGGCTTTTGTCAAGCTGTTTCTGGAGCTCATCAATTCTTTGGCCGCGTTTCCAGGCATCATCAAAAAAACCGGCAGTGGCCTGTGCTGCATTTTTGGCTTTGCCTATTACGTCTTCCACACCTGTGGTTGCCTGAAGCACACCGTTACCTATCTTTTTAAAGTCGAGCGTCATGATGCCCTCCAGTATTTCGCCAAAGGCAGTAAAACGGTTAATGAGGTTCTGCTTTACAAATTCATACAGCGCCGTCATGCTTTCCTGGGGCTTTGTGAAGGCATCTACGAGAAATTTACCCACGTTTGCGAATACCGACATCAACGCCTGGAAAACCGATTGCAGGGGGCGTGTTACGGCCGTTACCTTATCCATACCCTCTTCGGTATTGGTAAGGAATTTAATGACCGGGCTTAAAACGGCAGCCAGGGCGGTAATTACAGCCCCCAGCGGGGTAGCCACAAACGCCAGCGCCGACCTTGTCATTCCGCCTATGCCCTCGGCCATGCCGTTAAACGCTTTTGCCACCAGCGGGCCTGTACCCCCGGCCTCCTGGGCACGGGATATAAAGCCACCCAGCCCGCCGTTAAACAGGTTAATGCTTTCAAAGCTTTCTTTTACCTGTTCCTTGTAATCGTTAAAGGTGGTTACCTGTTGTGCTGCGCTGCCTGCACTTTCGGCAATAAGGGCATTATTTTCCTTTATGGCGGCATTGGCATCGGCCAGGGTACCCGTTATGCCATCTGCACTTTCACTGAGGCTGTCCATCGCCTGTGATGAGTTTTCCATTGCCTCTGAAAGGTCTTCGAAAGCATTGGCCGAATCCGTTGCAGCTTTTTTAACGGCTTTTTGCGAATCTGCCAGTTCTTTATTCTTGCTTATCTGCGCTGTTAGCGCCTTTGTTTGTGCGTCAAGTGCCGCGAGCAGCTTTTGGAGCGCCTCCTGTGTTTGTTTGAAATGGTTTGATGAAGCCTCTCCGGCATCCTTAAGCGCCTGGAGCTCCGCCTTGAGTTGCGTAATGGCCTGCCTGCAGTCGGCCGAGGATTTTATGAGCCCCTGTACATCGAGGTCAAGCTGTGCAAGTATGATCTTTTCTGCCATTTTA
>Ga0196976_1000958_pt1 | contig 15090 bp, 15 predicted proteins | sample S3v_513CmetaG_FD_148644 | JGI IMG/M metagenome (GOLD analysis project Ga0196976, IMG submission 148644) | Soil microbial communities from Anza Borrego desert, Southern California, United States - S3+v_5-13C | ecosystem: Environmental > Terrestrial > Soil > Desert | place: USA: California...
GGCCTTCGGGTCACCGCTGGAGATGCCGCTGTACGAGCGCCCGGTGTTCATCAGAATCCACTTGACCTGGTTGGGTGTCAACTTCGGGTTCTTTTCCAGCATAAGGGCAACCGTGCCGCTGACCATGGGCGCCGCCATAGACGTGCCGCCCATGCGGAAGTACCCGTCATCGACGGCGTTGGCGACGCCTTCCTGCATCAGCAAACAGGCGTCACAGGCCCTGACCGAGACGATATGGGCGCCCGGCGCCAGCACCTCCGGCTTGGCAAAGCTGTCCTGCGTCCTGCCACGGCTGCTCCAGTCCGCCACCGTATCGTCGCTGAGGGTGGTCGTCCCCTGGTCATCGAGCGCACCGACTGTGATTACATACGGGTCATTCGCCGGCGGATAAGTAACCGCACCAGCGTCATTTCCCATGTTTCCGGCCGAAACAATCACCACGACGCCACTGTTCCACAGCTTTTCTACAGCCGCATCAAGGGCGCTGGTCTCGTAACTTTCGGCCGTGCCGGAGGTCACCGAGAGGTTGACGACCCGAATGCCCTTGCTCCGGTTCTGATAGACCCAGTCGAGAGCCGAAATCAAGTCCGACTCGGCGCCGGCGCCGTCGTCGCTACTAAACTTCACGTTGAAAAGGTTCGCCTTGGGTGCGATGCCGATATACTGGCCGCCGCCGGCGGTGCCATTGCCGCCCACAATACCGGCGACATGGGTACCGTGCCCATATTTGTCGGACTGGTTCGTGGCCGCCGAATTGAAGCTGACATCGGCTACGACCCGGCTGCCGAGGTCCTGCTGGCCGGAGCCCTGTGAATGCTGGATACCGCTGTCGACAATCGCCACACCGATACCGTTTCCGGTCAGACCGGCACTCCAGGCGTTGACCGCCCTGAGCGCAACCGGATAGACCGAGACCAGATTGGACGCATCCACGCCGCCGGTTCCCCCACCAGTCCGGCCCGTGGCCTGCAGGCGGCTGTCCGCCGCAATCCGTTTGACATCAGGCCGCCCGGTCAACTGTAGCACCGTGCCGGCCCGCATTTGCGCAGCAAATCCATCGATGATCTCCCAGCGGCGCACAATCCGCGCACCGAGCCCGGCTGCGGCTTGCATGGCTGCATCGGCATCACCGTTGGTCTGGACGATGACGGAGACGGTGCCATCAGGGTTGGTCGCCGGAAGTGCTGCCGGTACAAAACAAAGCAACAGAAGCACCGCACCGGCCAGGGCCGCTACTCTTCTCATCCCATCACCTCTTGGTCTGTATCTATCAACACCCCTGATGACGATTTACCCCCTGACGGTCTCCCGGCACCACCTCCTTCTCGATTGGCAGACATAGCTACTGCGCGACCGAAGCCGCCTGCTTGAGGTTGGCTGCCGCCACCAGGTCGCTGTGGCCGGCCTCCACCAGAACGGCCGAGTTCACAAAGAAGGCTGACCCCTCCTTCTCAATTACCTGTTCGAGGGCTACGATCACCTCCGGGTCAAACTGTGTGCCGGAGAAGTGATGCAGTTCGACCATCGCTTCGGCCAGGCTGCGCCCCTTCCGGTAGGGCCGGTCGGACATGAGCGATTCGAGCGCATCAGCCACCCCGACGATCCGGGCATCGCGCAGAATCTCCGCACCGTCCAGGCCACGGGGGTAGCCGTTGCCGTTGTACCACTCATGGTGCTGATGAATAATATCGGCTGCGTACTGCAGCCGATCAATCTTGCCGACGATCTGATACCCGATGGCCGCGTGCTGCTTCATGATCTCGTATTCCCAGGGCTCCAGTTTGCCTGGTTTGAAGAGGATGGCTTCCGGCACCCCGACCTTGCCGATGTCGTGAAGCAGGGCGCCCACGCGGAGCCGTTCCAGGTCATCTCCGTCATAGCCGAGCTCCCGGCCCATGGCCACGGCGTACCGGGCCACCTGGGTGGAGTGCCCGAACGTGTAAGCGTCGCGAGCGTCTACCACCGCGGCAAGGGTGGTGATCAACTGGTTGGCAAAGTGTTCGAGTTCCCGGGTGTGTTCCCCCTGGGAGCGAATGTAGCGCTGGAAGGTGGTCCGGATCAGCACCAGCGGACTTGCCAGGAAGATGGCGTACCAACCCGCCCAGAGGAAGGCATACCCGAGGCTGATGCCCGTCAGGGTCAGCAGCCACTGCTGCAGGCCGACCCAGGTAAACTGTTCACGCCACAGGGCAAAGAGCGGCCGTCTGGACTGAATGGAGACAGCCAGCAGGACGCTTGCGTGGTTCACGGCCACGTACACGCCGGCGCTCAGGGCGACGAGCAGCAAGTTGACCTGTATGGCAGTGAAGTGGGCCGTCAGGCTGATCACCTGCCCGGCGGACCACGTGGCCACGGTCACTGCACTGATGTTATAGAGCGCTTTGAACCACGGGGCGCGGGCACGGCGTGTGACGATCAGGCCGTGCAGTGCAGCCCCGATGACTGCCCATTCGGGTCCGGGCCAGGCCAGCAGAAAAGCCAGGCCCAGGGAGCCGAGGGTGAAGGAGGTGCGCTCCTGGCGGAGCTCGGGAAAGACTTCGATTGGCACCAGTTCGGACAGGCCCACGACCAGCGCGAGCACCCAGGAAGTCCAGGCTCTGGTGGGCAGGAGTTGCCACAGCGTCCAGGAAAGGACCGTAGCGAGCGCTACAGCCGCCATGACAATCAGACCTTGAAGCGCTACTGGGAGGCGGCGCATGCCTCTTTCACCTCTTTCCGGTACGCGCAGACGCAGTTGCGCCCGCTGGCCTTGGCCTGGTAGACGGCCAGATCGGCGCTGTGAATCAGGTCCCGCACATTCTGGGCATCGTCCGGAACGGTGGCGACGCCGAAGCTCATGGTGACCCGGAACTGGCGATCGCCGGACTGAATGGACGATTGGGCCACACGGGTCCGGGCCATTTCGGCGATGCGGAGGGCGGACTGCTGGTCAACCTGTGGCAGGACCATGACAAACTCCTCGCCGCCGAACCGGGCGGCAAACTGGTTGTCCTGCAGGCTGCCCTTCAACACGCTGGCCACCTGCTGTATGGCCAGATCTCCGGCCAGATGGCCGTAATTGTTGTTCACTTCCCGGAGGTAGTCCAGATCAGCAAAGACGATGCTGAGCGGGAGTCCGGTGTTCCGTGATCGCTCCACTTCTTTGGGTAATCGCTCATCGAGGTATCGGTAATTGAAGACGCCCGTTTTGGCGTCCAGGAAGGCGGTCTGCTGATTCTGCACCCGTTCCATCACGTACTGCAAATAGCCCAGGGGCATAAAGACGACGACCAGACTCATGGCGTCCAGTCTGAACAGGAGCGCCGTAATGCCGCCGACGATGATGGTGGAGAGTTCTGCCGAAATGCTGCTGACTTTTAGCGTATCGACATCCCGGTAAGGAATGCGGCGGTACAGAACGACAATGGTCGCCACGAGCGACGTTTGAATCGCCACGAAGACCACGGCGCTGACGAGCAACGCCAGCGTGGGCGACGGAACTGCCGACGTGCTAGCCTGGAAGAGCAGGCGGGCAGTGACCGAGGCGACCACATCCAGCGAGAGGTTAAAGACGACCTCGACCATGCGGGAAGGTTGGAAGCGCACTTTCATGAGACTCCAGGGCAGCCACGAGGCGAGAATCGCCACGGGAATCACGGGAAGCGGCAGGACCATCGCCATGGCAAAGTAAGCCGCAGTCACCGTGTTGTACATGGACTGCTGGTTGTGGCTCCAGGTTGGCCGGAAATGGGAAATTGCCGCCAGCGACCCGAAAAGCAGCATGGCGGCCCATTCGGAAAGCTCCAGCGGGGGGGCTGAGCGCGCGGTCATGGCCGTGAGCCCGATCGCCGCCAGCAGCACGGATCCAATCAAGAAGCGAACACGCCACGGTAACAGCTTTTTGAGATTCGCCACGGCTGTATCCCCCTTCCGCCGGTCCCTATAACTGGAAGGTAGCACAAAGTCTGATATATTGTCAATATACACCCTTGTTAATGTTTAACAGTATTTACTTCTATTCCAGAAACGAAATGCAAAACCAGGCGCCATGGTCTGGCGCCTGGTATGCTTCAGGCTGTAAGGGCGTCAGCGGTGCTGCCGCGGGCTGCTTTGAGCATGACGAACAGGGTGATGATGGAGACCAGCACACCCGCCCAGCGGAAGCCAGTGGCGCTGAAGTGCCACAGGGCGTTGACGGAGGCGAGGCCTGTATAATACCAGATGGAATAGAGCCCTTTGGACAAAACGGCGAACGCCGCCAGCAGCAGGTTGGCCTGCAGCGCCCACTTGAATCCCTCCCGGCCGTGGTGGTAGAGGAAGGGGGAACGCTTTCGGCCGTATGCCCACGCAGCGCCGGCCAGCACCAGACCGCTGGGAACGGTGAAGGCCAATTGGGGCAGCACCAGAGCAACCACGGGCACGCGCAGGGCGCCCAGGTAGCAGAGCGCCGCCAGGGCCCGCTCGAACGGACGCGGCAACGAAGACACCTCCGAACCATAGCTTGCCCGGCTGCGGCTAGCTTCATGCTCCCCGGGGAGACTAGGGGGCATGGAGATGTACATCTTTGGCGCGGGGGCCTCGGCAGCGGAGGGCGCCCCGGCCACGAAAGATTTCTTTGCCCGCACGTGGGACCTGCTCTCCCCCGACTTTGACGAATCCATCCGGGCCGTCTGGCGCTTCCTGGCCGAGGTTTTCCGGGTGCCCGTCACGGGTCCTGACTCCTTTGCGCTGCTCCCCGCAGTCGATGAAGTAATCAGCCTGGTGGACTGGTCGCTGCAGGCCAACCAGGGGCTGGGGCATGGCTTTGACCTGCCCCGGCTTTACGCGGTGCGCCGAGACCTGGAGCACCTGCTCTGCGCCACGCTTGACGCCGCCCTGTACTGCCGCCCCCGCCCCGCCGGCGGGCCCCACGCCCGGTTTGCCTCCAGCCTGGGGGCGGCCAGTCCCGGGTCAGTGGGGCTGATCTCTCTGAACTACGACACCCTGCTTGACGATGCCCTCACCGCTGCCGGCCTGGCGCCGGACTACGGCCTGGGGCGCCCCGGCCCGGGACCCTTGCTGGCCAAACTGCACGGCTCCCTCAATTGGGCACTCTGCCCGGCCTGCAGCCACATTGAGGCGGCCGCTGACCCCGCCACGGCCGTCTGCACCCGGTGTGCCAATGCCCGCCTGCACGGGCTGATCATCTCGCCGACCTGGCTCAAGACCTACCGGGGCGCCCAACTGGAGCCGGTCTGGGACAGAGCCATGGCCTGCCTGCTGCAGGCGGAACGGATCGTCTTCGCCGGCTACTCAATGCCGCCGGCCGACATTGCCGTCTACCATCTGCTGCAGCGGGCACTCCTGGCCGGCGGGCGCCGCCCGGCCATTCACGTGATTAACCATACCGACCCGGGCGCAACCGCCGCCCAGCGGGCCCAGCATGAAGACGCCGTCATCTCCAGGTTCTGCCACCTCTTTGGCCCTGGCGTGACCTTCGACTTTCATGGGTTTTACGGACAGGTTTGAACGCGCTTGCGTTTTCGATTAGTATCATAATATATAGCCCTAGATAGAGATCAGGAGGACGAGCGTGGAGCGACGATCTACCATGGCGGTCGGAACGGCATTGACGGTCGTTTCGGCACTCGGATTCAGCACACTGCCCATTTTTGGCATGCTGGCCTACGGGGCCGGCGCCAACGTCATCACGCTCCTGGCCATTCGGTTCCTGCTGGCTGCTGCGCTACTCTGGGCTTACGTACTGTTCACCCGGCAACCTTTGCCCAACTTCCGGACCGGCGTGCAGCTGCTGATCATGGGCGGTGTCGGCTACACCACCATGTCGCTGCTCTACCTCTCGTCGGTGGCCAATGACCGGCTCTCACCGGCCATGGCGGCCTTGCTGCTCTACACCTACCCGGCCATTGTGGCATTGCTGGCCTGGCGCTTTGACCGGCACCGGCTGACGGGGCGGCAGACAGGCGCCCTGCTGCTGACGCTGGCGGGCGTGGGGCTGGTGCTGGTCACCCCCGGCACCGGAGCAGCGTTCACCTGGACGGGCGCCCTGCTGGCACTGGCTTCAGCCGTGGTCTACGGTACCTACATTCTCTTTGGCAGCCGGGTCTCCGTCCGGTCCAGCCCCTCGGTGGTCACCGCGTTTGTCAGTACGGCTGCGGCGGCGGTCTTCCTGACGTGGGGCTTCTTTTCCGGGCAGCTGGTCAGCATGGAGCCCGCCGGCTGGCTGGCGGCGGGCGGCACGGCAATCTTTGCGACCGTGGTCGCCGTCCTGCTCTTCTTCGCCGGCATCGAGCGGCTGGGGCCGTCGCGGGCTTCGATTATCAGCACGTTGGAGCCGGTCGGCACCGCCATTCTGTCGGCAGCGATCTTTCATGAGCGGCTCGGCAGCTGGCAAATCGCCGGCGGACTTCTCGTTCTGGCGGGTATCATTTGGCTTCAGGCACGGACCGAACTTTCCGCGTAACCTTTTTGCAGGCCGCACCGTTAAGGTGACTGAAAGGGTGCGCGGTGGCGAATGGAGGGAGATCCTACGCACCGCGAAAGGCAAGCGCCCGATGATGTACAACTGCTGGTGGAGCGCGCCAAGCGCGACCCCGAGGCCTTCGGTGAGCTGTATGACAGCCACTTTGACCGGATTTATGCCTACATCTATCGCAAGACCGGCGACCGGCAGATCGCTGAGGATTTGACCAGCGAAACCTTTATGAAGGCCCTGGCCCATATTCAAGGATACCGGTATACCGGGCAGCCTTTCGCCGCCTGGCTCTATCGCATCGCTGCCAACGCGGTGACCGATCATTTCCGGTCCCGGCGGGTTACCACATCGCTTGATGAGGGCTTGCAGCTTCCCGACCGGGGCACAAGCCCGGAGGAGGCGGCACTGCGGCTAGATGACCAACAGGCGGTGGCCCGTGCCATCCAATCTCTTTCCCCGGACCAGCAAGACGTGATCCTGCTCCGGTACTCCAGCGACATGAAACTGCGGGATATCGGCCAGGTGATCGGCAAGACGGAAGGGGCTGTCAAGGCGCTCATGTTCCGGGCGCTGAACAGCCTCAAGGGGAAGCTGACGGAAAGTGGGGTTCGGCCATGACGACTACACGGGAGATCCGAGACCTGATTGCAGAGCAGGCGGCCACGCCCGCTGAGCGCAAGGCCCTGGAGGGCGTTGCCGAGCGGCTGGATGACGCGCTTTCGCAAGATGTGCCTTACCGGCCCGCGTTCCGTGCCGAACTGCGCCGCAAGCTGATGGCTCAGGCCCGCCTTCAGGCGCCGCTGGCCTGGTACCGCCGCCCCGTAGTCTGGGGTTCGGCCATGGGTGTTGCTGCTGCAGCCGGCATTCTGGCCGTTGGCCTTTCGCTCTGGAACGACACGCCCCGGAATCCGGCCACCGAGCAGCCCCCCATCAGCGGCCCGGTCACGCCCGGCCCGGGGCCGGAGACCGACCCGCACCTGGTCTCCACGTTCCCGGACCTGCCCCGGCTGCAGTTGCCCGATGAACAGCTGCCGGCGGGCCATCCCGGCGCCGAGTCGTTGGCCGGGCTGGATTGGAGCGGCGGCCTGCGGGTGTATAAGCTGAGCGGCCGGCCGGACCTGCCGCAATTCACGAAGATCGCCACGGGCCTCAAGTTTACCGCTCCGGCCGAGACCCTGGCCGGCGAATGGGCGGTCACGCAGGGCGCCCGGTCGCTGCGCATGGGCTTTGACGGCCATGTCACGTACGCGGACACCACACCGGAGCCGAGCACCGCCCTGTCGGTCGACGCGGCCGGAGCGACAGCAGCGGCCCGCCAGTTCCTGTTGGACGCCTCGCTGCCCTTTGCCGGGGAGCCGCTGGTCATGGAAGCCAGCGTGGGTGCCGGGGCCAGGCGCCTCTATCGGGTTACCTATACGCCGCGGGTCGACGGCCGTCCGGTCGTCAACACCCTGGCGGCGGTGACTGTCAGCGACCGGGGCATCGTCGTGCAGGCGGACGCCTATGTACGGTTCGTGGAGGAGAGCGGGACCCGGGCGGCAGCCATCTCGCCGGATGAGGCCCGGGTGCAGGCGCAGGCCCAGTCCCGGGGCAGTGCGTTGACCCCTGTGGGGTTGGACCTGGTCTATGTGCGGACCCAGTCGACGGGCGGGGACTGGTACCTGCAGCCCTACTGGCGGGTCTTCGGCACCGGCGTCGTCCGGTACGTGCCGGCTCTGAAGTAATTAATCTGTCGGAGTCAAGGGTCGGGATGTAAGGCGAGCGAATTTGTCTGGCAATACCCCAAGCGAAACAGCGAGGTGTTGCCGCATGGCACGTCGGAGCAAGCCGCTGATCATCAAAGTGACCCACCGGTACGTCCACGACCCTGAGGCGGTGGAACGGGGGCTCCAGCTCTGGGCCACGTATCTGGCAGAGCACCTGCGCAAGCAAATGCTGGAAGAGGCACGCCGCGAACGGGAAGAAGAGAAGTGAATATGGTTGCGCATAAACCAAGCGCCCGGAAGCCAACGGCTTTCTGGCGCTTGTTAATTTTGGGGCCGCACAGTTCGGCCCGTTAATCTGATAGGCGGTGGGGGGCGGGGCCCACTTGGCGCCGCACCACCCCGAAGCCAGGCGGGGCGGGTATTCTGGCCCACGCCCGTGAAGACGCTGGTCCCAACCCCGGACAAGCCCTATCAGACATTCGCCGTTAATCACACAGGCCGCCGTGTGCCTTTTCTTTGCAACGCGCCATTGTCTGGGAGGAATCGCGACCGGGGACGCGAATCCTAACGGAGAGATAACGCGCCAACGATTAGTTGTTCGCGCCAAAAAAAGTTATCACGCCGCGCCATTGCCTGGAAGGAATCGCGACGGGCCCCGCGAATTAGACTCTTACCGGAACACCACGTGACTTTACTTCGGATCGGCCCCTGTTGCCGACCGTTATTATTGGAGGGCTTATCATGTACGAAAATCAGCTTTACAACCGCGACAGCCGTGATCTCAGCTTCATCCCTGACGGGGCCGTGGATCTGGTCGTTACGTCACCGCCTTATAACGTGGGCATCAAGTACGCCACCCACGAGGACTGCCTGCCCCTGGACGACTACCTCGCCCTGCTCGAGTCGGTCTGGAAGGAATGCTACCGGGTGATGGCGCCCGGCGGCCGCATTGCCATCAACGTGGCCGGCTGCGACCGCAAGCCCTACCTGCCGCTCCATTCCTACATCACCCTGCAGATGAACAAGCTTGGCTTCAACATGCGCGGCGAGATCATCTGGAACAAGGGCGCCTCGGTGGGGGTCTCCACGGCCTGGGGGTCGTGGCGCAGCCCGTCCAACCCGACCTTGCGCGATGTGCACGAGTATATCCTCGTCTTCTCCAAGGGCGACTGGAAGATGGGCCACAAGGGCGAGACCGACCTGACTTCCGAGGAGTTTGTCCAGTACACCAAGTCGATCTGGGACTTCCCGACGGTCAGCGCCAAGAAGGTGGGCCATCCGGCGCCCTTCCCCGTGGAACTGCCCAGCCGGCTGATCAAGTTGTACACCTGCAAGAACGACCTGGTGCTTGACCCCTTCATGGGCAGTGGCACCACCTGCCAGGCGGCAGAACTGCTGGGCCGCCGCTGGGTCGGCGTCGACATGGATCCGGGCTACTGCTCGCTGGCGACGCAGAACATGGAAGCGGTGGCGGCTCGCAAGCGGCTGGCGGACGTGACCGAGCGGGTCGGATAGAAGATGAAGACGCCTGTCAGCCGTGATGGCCTGCAGGCGTCTTTTCTGCTACAGATAGTGAATCACCATGCAAAGGCGGGTCACGCCGGCACCAGAGTTGTGGTAGGCGTGGGGGCGGTCGGCTTTGAAGCGGAGTGAATCGCCGGCACCAACGGTGAACTCCTCGGTGCCGACCCGCAGGGTCAGTTCGCCTTCAAAAACGGTGATGAACTCCTGGGTGCCTGCGCCATGCGCTTCGGCGCTCAGGTAGCCGCCAAGTTCGATCTCCACCGTGTACATTTCGAAGGGCCGGCCCTCTTCATAGGGGAAGAACGGGTAGAGGCGGTACCGCCCCTGATCCTCGGTCATCGGCTCGATGGCCGTCCGCGGGATGACCACGGTGTCAGGCTGCGGCGAGTTGATCAGTGCGGTGAAGGAGACCTTCAGACCGCTGGCGATCTTCCAGACGGTGGCTACGGTCGGGTTGGACTCGCCCCGTTCGATCTGGCCCAGCATGCTCTTGCTGACACCTGTTGCTTCGGCAACCTGGTCCAGGCTCAGCTTTTTTGCCTCGCGCAGGCGCCGCAGGTTCTGTGCGATGACCATGTTCAGCGGCTCCAAATCTGGATTCACCTCTTGTATGGCGGCATCTGACTGGTATATGATCAAAGTATCGTGCGCTATAACGCACATCGGTATCAGTATAACACACGAAACCGAGAGGGAGCCGTTTACGATGAACTGGTTGGCACTTACTTCGTACGTTTTTGTGACGACGTTTACCCCCGGGCCGAACAACATCATGTCCATGACGAATGCCAACCGGTTTGGGCTCCGGAAGACCATGCGGTTCAACCACGGGGTCTTTGCCGGGTTTATCGTGATCATGCTGCTCTGCAGCTACCTCAGCCTGGCGCTCTCCGGCCTACTGCCGCGATTCAGGCTGGTCATGAGCGTGGTGGGGGCCGCGTATATGCTCTACCTGGCGGCCAAGGTCGTCATGAGCAAGGGTGATGGAGGATCCCACGGCGACGAGGGGCTCAATTCCTTCTGGGCCGGCCTCGGGCTGCAGTTTCTCAATCCGAAAGTGATCATGTACGGAATCACGGTCATCTCGAACTTTGTGCTGCCCTACAGCCATTCGCAGGCGCTGCTCGTCCTCGTGGCGGTGTTGCTTGCTTTCGTCGGTTTTGTTTCAACGACCTGCTGGTCGCTCTTCGGGGTGATCTTTCAGCGGCTGCTGGCCAGCTACCGGCGGCCGTTCAATGTGGTGATGGGGCTTCTGCTGGTCTATTGTGCTGTTTCGGTATTCCAATAGACTGCCCCAGCCAGGCCGAACAGAAGGACGAACCTGGCGGAGGTTCGTCCTTCTTTGCATAGTAGGAGTTATTGCACGAACAAGTCGGCCACAGCGAAGGTCAGGTCCGGGAGAACGGCTGAACAAACGACAGCGCCGTCCGGCACCAAGCTGACCGTTTCCAGTAAGCCGTCCCGCAAAGCGGTCACTTCCACGGTTCGTTCCTGCGGATCGATGATCCAATACTCCTGCACGCCATAGCGAGCGTACAGGCGCCGCTTGACGCCGCGGTCACGGTTGGTGGTGCTCGGTGAGAGAACCTCAACCACCAGGTCGGGGGCACCACGCACCCCCTCGGGATTGATGATGCCGAGGCGTTCACGCAGGATGACGAACAGGTCGGGCTGCACCACCGAGTCCTCATCGAGGATGACGTCTCTGGGCGCCATACAGACGCGCCCCCGTTGCCCCAAGCAGTTTCGGGCGATGAAATAGAGATTCTCCACCACCAACTGGTGCAGGCTCCCTGGTGCTGGTACCATTCTCAGGTCTCCCACCAGTACCTCGTACCGCTGTTCTTCCGGCAGTTGCAGGTAGTCCTGATAGGTGATCTTCACACGTGGCACCGACACGGTCATCGCCTCGCTTTGCGGCATCTACTTGGGAAGCAGGTCGGCCACGGCAATGGTCAGGTCCGGCAGGAGGGGGGAGTTAAACGTCTCCCCGTCCGGCACCACACTGACCGTCTCCAGGACGCTGCCGGACAGACTAGTCACCTCGACCATCCGTCCCTGCGGATCGACGATCCAATACTCCCGCACGCCGTAGCGGGCATAGAGGCGCCGCTTCTTGCCGCGGTCATAGTAGGCGTTGCCGGGTGAAAGAACCTCCACCACGAGGTCGGGGGCGCCCCGCACCCCTTCGGGCTTGACGATGGAGAGGTGCTCCTGCAGTACGACCACAAGGTCGGGCTGGACCACAGTCGCCTCATCGAGAATGACGTCCACGGGTGCGAAGAAGACCTCACCGAGCCCCTGCTGCTGAATGGCATTTCTCATCAGATAATGAAGGTTCGAAAGGATTCGCTGATGCAGCATCCCTGGTGCTGGTACCATCCGCAGTTCCCCCTCCAGTACCTCGTACCGCTGGTCATCCGGCAACTGCAGGTAGTCCTGGTAGGTGACCCGTGCATGCGGGACCGACATGGCTATCGCCCCCCTTTGCCTTATCGTAGCATAAATCGAAACTAGATGCAGAGACCGCCCCACGTGCCCCATATCATTTCTCACCTGAAGTGATTCCTGGTATACTAAGGCAGAGCAATAAAATCGCAGGAGGGACCTCCGTGCATCCTGTATTAGCCTATATGGAGCAGCACAAGCAGGAGATCATCAACGATCTCAGGGAGTTCGTGGCCCTGGAATCCCCTTCGCTTGACAAGGCGGCTGTTGACCGCCTCAGCCATACACTGGCCGAGCGCTTCGCTGCGGCGGGCGCCCGGACCGAGTTCCTGGCCCGGGAAGACCGGGGCGACCTGCTGCGCCTGCAGTGGGGCGAAGGCCGGGAGCCCGGCCAGAGCCTGGTCCTGTGCCACATGGACACCGTCTTCGGGGTCGGCGAAATCGCCAAGAACCCCCTGCGCATCGAGAACGGCCGCCTGTACGGCCCCGGCACGTCCGACATGAAGGGCGGCTTCACGCTCTTCCTGTGGGCCCTGCGCTGCATGAAGGAACTGGGCCTGCAGCCCCGCCGCCAGGTGGTGGGCCTGCTCACTTCCGACGAGGAGATTGGCAGCCAGGCCTCCCGGGAAGCGATTGAGGCTGAAGCCCGCAAGTCGGCCGTCGCCCTGGTGGCGGAGCCGGCCATGCCGCCCAAGGGCGCCCTCAAGACCTGGCGCAAGGGCACGGCGGACTACCACCTGCACATCACCGGCAAGCCGGCCCACGCCGGCGCCGACCCGACCAAGGGCATCAGCGCGGTTGAGGAACTGGCTCACCATATTCTGACGCTGCAGAAGCTGACCGACATGTCCGTGGGCACCACCGTCAACGTGGGCGTCATCAGCGGCGGCAGCCGGTCCAACGTGGTGGCGGCCGAGGCCCAGGCGCACGTTGACGTCCGCTTCATGACCATGGAAGAGGCTTACCGCATCGACGGCGTCATCAAGGGCCTTCAGCCTGTGCTGCCCGGCATCGGGCTGCGGGTGGAAGGCGGCATCAACCGGCCGCCCATGGTCCGCAATGACCAGACCATCGCCCTGTTCCAGCAGGCGCAGGCGCTGGCCGCCGAACTGGGCCTGGAAGTGGAGGAGATGGGCACCGGCGGCGGCAGCGACGGCAACTTCACTTCCGGCGTGGGCTGCCCGACGCTCGACGGGCTCGGCGTCTGCGGCGACGGACTGCATACCTTTGACGAATATGCTGTAGTGGACAGCCTGCCGGTGCGCGCCGCACTCCTGGTCCGGCTGCTGCAGGAGGCGTAAATCCGGGGAGGAGCGTGGCACCATGGCCCAGACCGTGCGTTTTCATCGCAAGGCCTTGCTGGAGTTGACCCGCGGTCCCTGGCTCGATGCCTGGATTGCCACCGGGCGCATCAGCGCTGATGCTGTTTCGCTGCTGCTGCCCAGCCTGCGGCGGGCGGGCGCCCGGATTCGGGTGCTGACCTGCCTTGACCCGGGGCGCTTTGCGGAGGGCAAGCTGGACATGGCCGCCCTGCAGATGCTCCGGACCCTGCCCGGGGCGGAAGTGCGGCACCTGCCGGAGCTGGCCGCCTGCGTGTACGCCTTCGGACCCGAGGGGGGCGCCCTGGTGACGGGTGCACCGCTCACCCTGGACGGGCTGGACGGCGCCCATGGCTACGGCACGCTCCTGGAAGAGCCGGCGTCCGTCGTGGCCGACCTGCAGGAGTGGTGGGGCCGGGCCCGACCGCTGGACGATGAAGCCTGGGCCGACCTGGCCATGGAGACCAGCCAGCGGCTGGAGGCCCGCACCCTGGGCGATGAGATCGCCCGGGTGGGCGCCTTTGTCCGGGTAGCCATGCGGGGCACCCGCCGGACCCGCCGGCTTGACCCCCGTGAGTTCGGCGTGCCTGAAGGCGAGTGGGGCCGGGCAGTCCGCCCGGTGGAAGTCGCCCTCTACAAGCTTGACGATGTGATCCGGGCCAAGGACGACCTGGAGGAAGTGCTGGCGGAGCACGGCCTGGAATGGAACGGCCATTACCTGGTGCCCCGGCACTTCCTGGAGCGTGACTGGCCCCGGCTCTTTGCCTCCCGGGAGAAGCAGTTGCGCGACCGGCTCCAGTCCGCCGAGGGGCGGGCGATGCTGAAGGGGCAGCTGGCAGCGGCCCGCCGGGAGCTGGAAGCCTTTTTCGGCGAGATCTATCCCCGGGCCGAGAGCCAGGGCATGTCCGCCGAAAGCTGGATCGACATGCAGGCGACGCGGGTGCTGACCGAGACCGTCAGCGCCACGATGCTGGAGGAGAGCGGGTTGGAGTACCGGGTGCTGACCATTCTGCCGGAGGACCCGCGCAGCGTGGAGGAAGTCCAGCGGCTCCTGCAGGACCCCAAGCTCCGCTCCGTACAGCTTACCTTCCACATTTAGAGGCAGAGGAGAGGCCCATTCAGCCCGCTGGTCCGGCGGGCTGAACCCTTTGTGCCGGAACGGGCGTCATAAGGGGAAGATGAATTCCCGCGTCGGAAACGGAGGAACGAGCGTTGAAGCGTGCGATCGGGCACCACCCCCGGCTGACAGCTGCCGGACTGGTGCTCCTGTGCAGTATTGCGAACTGTCTGCTGGCGGGCTGGTCCGGCCTCAGCCTGCAGTTTGGCCTGGCGCATCATGCCGCCATGGCCGCCCTGGCAGCCCTTGTGCTGACCGTCACCGGGTGGTGGAGCGAGGTCGGATTCACCCGGCCCTCCCGCTGGCGCAACCTGCACCTGGCGGTCATTCCGCTGCTGGCTGTAGGTGCGCTCTTTCCCGGCGTCGGGGAGGTGGGGGGCACCCGGTTTCTCCCTTACCTGGCCCTGGCCCTGCTAATCGCCCTGCAGCGTGAGATCTGGTTCCGGGGCATCCTCTTCCGCACGCTGGTGCCGGCCTACGGCCCCCGGCGGACCGTGGCTCTGACCGCCCTGCTGTTCGGAC
>Ga0196976_1000960_pt1 | contig 15047 bp, 12 predicted proteins | sample S3v_513CmetaG_FD_148644 | JGI IMG/M metagenome (GOLD analysis project Ga0196976, IMG submission 148644) | Soil microbial communities from Anza Borrego desert, Southern California, United States - S3+v_5-13C | ecosystem: Environmental > Terrestrial > Soil > Desert | place: USA: California...
GGGGCTCGGCTCGTCGGTCTTTCACCCCGAGTCATCGCGCGTCGCGCGCATGGCGTCGGGCGGGCGCCACGGGTTCGCGCAGTCGTTCTTCCAGGTCGGCGGCAACGCCGGCTCGGCGCTCGGGCCCCTGCTCGCGGCCTTCGTGGTCCTGCCCCTCGGGCAGCGCTCGATCGCCCTGTTCGCCGTCCCGGCGGCGCTGGCGATCCTGCTCCTCGCGGCGGTGGGCCGCTGGTACGGCGCGCACCCCGCCGCCGCGCCCGGCGCGGCGCGCCCCCGCAGCGCGCTCCCGCGCGGGAAGGTCGCCGCCGCGATCGCCATCCTGGTCACGCTCGTCTTCTCGAAGTACCTCTACATGGCGAGCCTCAGCAGCTACTACACGTTCTTCCTCATCGAGCGGTTCGGCGTCTCGGTGCAGTCGGCGCAGCTCCACCTGTTCCTCTTCCTGGGCGCGGTGGCGCTCGGGACGCTGGCGGGGGGCCCCATCGGCGACCGGATCGGGCGGAAGTACGTCATCTGGGCGTCGATCCTCGGGGTGCTGCCGTTCACCCTGCTCATGCCGTACGTGAACCAGCGGTGGACGGCGGTGCTGAGCGTCGTCATCGGCCTCGTCATCTCGTCGGCGTTCTCGGCCATCGTCGTCTACGCCCAGGAGCTCATGCCGGGCCGCATCGGCACCGTCGCCGGGCTCTTCTTCGGCCTCGCGTTCGGCGTGGGCGGGTTCGGCGCCATGGCCCTCGGCCACGTCGCCGACGCGCGGGGCATCGAGTTCGTCTACCGCGTCTGCGCGTTCCTGCCGGCGCTCGGGCTCCTCACGGCGTTCCTGCCCGACGTCGAGGGCAGGCCGGTGCCGCCGGCCGAGGCGCCGGCGCCCGCGGCGGAGACGTGAGGCGCAGGGCGGCCGCTACTCGCCGAGCGCCTGCGGATCGAGCCGCTCGAGGCGCCGCCGGACGAAGCTCGCGTCCACGGTGACCCGCTTGCCGCGCCGCTCGGGCGCCTCGAAGAGCAGGTCGGCCATGACCGCCTCGACGACGGCGCGCAGGCCGCGCGCGCCGGCGCTGCGCTCGACCGAGGCGCGCACGATGTCCCGCAGCGCGCCGTCGCTGAAGGCGAGCTCGACGCCGTCGGCGGCGAGGAGCTCCTTCACCTCGCGGACGACCGCGTCGGGCGGCCCGGTGAGGACCTCGAGGAGCTCGTCCTGCGACAGCTCCTCGAGCTGGACCACCACCGGGAGCCGGCCGAGGAACTCCGCGAGCATGCCGTAGTCGAGCAGGTCCTTGGTGCGGAGCGCGCGCCGGGCGCTCCGCGCCGCGTCGCGGGCGCCGAAGCCGAGCCCGCGCCCCTCGGCGGCGTACGCGTGCAGGTCGGAGAACGTCCCGGCGCAGACGAACAGGATGTCCGTCGTGTCCACGGTGACGGTCTCCTGCCGCGGCCAGTGCTGGCCGCCGCCCACCGGGACCTGCACCTCGCGACCCTCGAGGAGCTTCAGGAGCGCCTGCTGCACGCCCTCGCCGCCGATGTCGCGCGCGCCGCCGCCGGTCCGCGGGCCGTGCGAGCGGCGGGCGATCTTGTCCACCTCGTCCACGAAGATGATGCCCCGCTGGGCGTCGTCGACGGAGTGGGCGGCGCGCCCGAGGAGCTCGGACACCATCACCTCGACGTCCTTCCCGTAGTAGCCGGCCTCGGTGAATTCGGTGGCGTCCGCGACGTGGAAGGGGACGTTCAGGATCTCCGCGAGCGTGCGGGCGAGGTGCGTCTTGCCCGAGCCGGTCGGCCCGACGAGGAGCACGTTGGACTTCCGCACCGGCGGGGCGCCGCGCCGCGTGCGGCGGAGCGCGATGCGCTTCTGGTGGTTGTAGGCCGCGACGGAGAGCGCACGCTTGGCCCGGTCCTGGCCGATGACGTAGCGCGAGAGCCGCTCGTGGATCTGTCGCGGCGTGAGGACGAGTCCGGGGTCGTCCGGGCGGGCGGAGGTCTTCACCACGGAACGGTCATCCCGCCCCGGGGCGCGCGCAAGGGGGCGGGGTAGAGAACTTCCGGCGCCCGCCCGCCTACCCGGCCGCGAGCGTCCAGCCGGCGAGCTTGTACAGCAGGCGCGCGCCGACGTTCCCGTCCCATTCGTCCGCGCCGCCGGGATCGGGCGCGACCTCGACGAGGTCGAAGCCGACGATCCGCCGTCCGCTCCGCACCACGGCCGCCAGCAGGTACGCCGCCTCCTGGAACGAGAGACCTCCCGGCACCGGCGTGCCGGTGTGCGGGCAGAGCGACGGGTCGAGCGCGTCGATGTCGAACGAGACGTACACGTCCTTCGGCAGCGGCTCGAGGATCCGCCGCGCCTGCGCCGCCCAGCTCTCGCCCTCGAACCGCGCCCGCGCCAGCGCGCTGTCGTGGTGCTGGACGACGCGGCCGTCCGAGCCGGCGGCGTAGGCGTGCTCCTCCTCGGAGAGGTCGCGGAGGCCGACCTGGACGAACCGGGAGATCTCGGGGAGCCGCTCCGCGGCGTTGTACATGACGGACGCGTGGCTGTACGTGAACCCCTCGTACGCGACCCGCAGGTCGGCGTGGGCGTCGAGGTGGAGGACGCCCATCCCCGGGAAGCGCCGGGCGTACGCAGCGAGGCTGCCCAGCGCGACCGAGTGGTCGCCGCCGACGACGCCCGCCCGCTTGCCGGCGCGGAGGACGCCGGCGACCCGCTCCTCCACCCAGGCGTTCACGCGCCCGCACGCCTCGTTCACCTCGGCGGCGGCGCGGACGAGCGCGGGATCGCCGCCCGTGCCGCCCTTCGCGATCACCGGCGCGGCCGCCGCGCGCGCGGTCCGGCCGATGCGCTCGATCTCCTCGGGCGCGGCGACGAGGTGAATGCCCTTCTCGTAGGGCCGTCCGGTCTCGACGTCGAAGAGGTCGACCTGCCGGCTCGCGCCGAGGATCGCCTCGGGGCCGCGGGACGTGCCGCCGCCGTACGAGGTGGTGGCCTCGAACGGAACGGGGACGAGGACGAGCGCGGCCTCGGACTCGGAGTGGGGGAGGCCGAAGATGCCGGAGCCCGGGAGGGCGGCGGCGGAGGGATCGAAGGGCATGGGGAGTCTCTACTACGCCTGGGTTGGTTTCTGGGCGGCGGCGTGCGGGTGAAGCTGGACCAGGCCGACGCTGCCGTCGTCCGCGGGCTTGAACGCGACGTCCGCGAGCTTGGCCTGGCGGTACACGTCGAGCATCCGCTCCTGCCCGAGCTTCCAGACCGACATCATGGTGCAGAGCGTCGAGTGCCCGCAGGTGGCCTCGCCGTCGAGGCACACGTTGAGCGCGACGGGGCCCTCCACCGCCTCGATGACGTCGAGGAAGCTCACCTCGGCGGCGCTCCGCGCCAGCACGTAGCCGCCGTGCGGCCCGCGCGAGGAGCGGACCATGCCTGCGTCCACGAGCGTCTTCAGGATCTTCGCGAGGAAGTCCTCGGGGACGTCCATCTGGCGGGCGATCTCCCGGAACGGGACCACGGCGCCCGGCGCCACCGACGCGAGGTAGATCATCGCCCGCAGGCCGTAATCGATCTTTCGCGAGATGCGGAGGACGTGCTGCATGCAGCCGGCGCCCGCCCGGGGCCTCCGGGCCCCGTCCTGGTAGGCACTCGCTCCTGACTCGGTTACCTTAACACGCTCGAGGTGCGCATTTCATGGACCGGAGCGGCCCCACCCACGGCGGACGGATCGATCTCCACTCCCACAGCCGCGCCTCCGACGGCCAGTACGCCGCCGCCGAGGTCGCGGCGCGCGCCGCGCAGGCGGGCGTCGCGGTGTGGGCGCTCTCCGATCACGACACGGTGGCGGGCCTCCAGCCCGCGGCCTCGGCCGCCGCGGAGCACGGCGTCCGGTTCGTGCCGGGCATCGAGCTCTCGGCCTTCCTCGACCGGCGCGAGATCCACTTGCTCGGCCACTTCGTGGATCCGGAGCACGCGCGCCTGAAGCGGTTCGAGGACGACCTCGCGCTCCACCGGCGCGAGCGGATGCACAAGATCGTCGAGCGGCTGGGCGCGCTGGGCATCCGGATCCGGGTGGCGGACATCGAGAAGTTCGGGGACGGCAAGACCATCGGCCGCCCGCACGTGGCCCGCGCCATCCTCGAGACGGGCGCCGTCGGGAGCGTGAAGGAGGCGTTCGACCGGTTCCTGGGCGAGGGCCAGGCGGCCTACGTGCAGCGGTTCCGGCTCGAGCTCGCGGACGCGGTGGACCTCGTGCGCGGGGCGGGCGGCACGGTGACGGTCGCCCACCCCGGCGTCTCGCGCCTCGAGCGCGGAGATCTCGCCCGGCTCGCGGCCGCCGGCGTGTCCGGCGTCGAGACGCACCACCCCGACCACAACCCGTCGGTCCGCGAGAAGTACCTCCGCCTCGCGGACGAGCTCGGGATGGTGCCGACTGCGGGGAGCGACTTCCACGGCGAGGCGGTCAACGACCGCCAGCTCGGGCAGGTCACGATGCAGCCGGAGGACCTCGCCCGGCTGGAGGCGACGCGGCCGTAGCGTTCGGGGCGCGCGCGTCTCGACCGGAGCGGCCGAGCCCGCGCGGCGTCAGGCGCGTCGCCGCGACACGACGGTGAACACGACCTCGGCGAGGAAGAAGCTGCCGCTGCGAGAGGACTCCTCGAGCTGGCGCCGCCACTCGGCGACGTCACCGGAGTCGACCGGAGCCGGTCCGCGCGCCTCCGCGTCGGCCAGGACCGCCGCGATCTCGGCGACCCTGGCCTGCGCGTCGCCGGAGAGGTCCGTCCAGACGAACGGGAAGGCGTGGACGCGCTCCAGCACGAGCGGGCTCGCGCTGACCAACCCGGCGAGCTTCCGCCCCATGCGCGCGTCGGCCAACGGCGCCCAGGGCAGCGCGGCGTCGGCGTAGGCGTGGAGCACGCGCCGATCGAGCGCGACGTCGGCGCCTCCCACGACAAAGGAGTCGAAGTCCACGTGCGACCAGACGGCCGTGCCGCCGGGGCGGAGGATCCGGCTCGCCTCACGCAGGAGCGCGCCGGGGTCGTGCAGGTTCTCGAGCACGTTGTGACAGACGGTGGCGTCCACCGAACCATCCGCGAGCGGCAGCGGCTCGTCGAGATCGGCGCGGACGAGGCCGACCCCACGCGCGGCCGTGCCGAGGAGCGACTGCGCACGCGCGAGGTCCTCCACGTTCGCGTCGATCCCGACGAGCCACGCCCCCGGGCACCGTGCGGCGACGGCGGCGAGCGTCCCGCCCCCACCGCAGCCGAGATCGACGACCGTGGCGGCCTCGTCCCCGAGGAGCTCGGCGAGCGCGCCGTGAATGGGGTGGTCGGCTCGGGCCATCGCCGGAGGTGAGTGTACCTCGGGCCTGGTCCGCTCGGCGCGTTCACAATCCGTACGCCTCGCCTTTGGGCGCGTTGCCGTGCGGCGGCCGCCCGGGAGACGGAGATGCCTCGAACGCCCCGCAGCCGAGCCGCCCAACGCAACGCCACCTGTCCGAGCCGGCCACCCGCGCGAAGCGCGGAAGTGGCCGGCGAGACCAAATGGCTGGACCACCGTCACGCGAACGTGGGTTGCCTCCGAGGGTCGCGAAACCACCGGCGTAGAGCCACAGCGGGAAGGGGCCAGCCATGGAGAAGGTACGATTCGTCGGGCTCGATGTCCACGCAGACAGCATCGTCATCGCGGTCGCGGAGCAGGGACGAGGGGACGCCGAGGTCTTGGCGACGATCCCCAATGACACGCGGAAGCTACTGAAGCGCCTTCGGGGACTGGGGAAGATCAAGTGCTGCTACGGGGCTGGGCCCACGGGGTACGGCCTGTACAGAGCACTGACTGCCGAAGGCATCGACTGCGTCGTGGTCGCCCCCTCGCTCGTCCCCCGCAAGGGCGGAGAACGGGTGAAGACGGATCGCCGCGACGCTCTACGGCTCGCCAGGTTCCTGCGGTCGGGCGATCTCACCGGAAGCGATCCGCGACCTGGAGCGGGCGCGGGACGACGCCAAGCGCGCGGAGCGCGTCGCTCGCCAGCAGCTCGGGAAGTTCCTCCTCCGTCACGGGCGGCGCTTCCCGGGCCAGACCACCTGGACGAAGAATCACCTGCGGTGGATCCACGCACGGACCTTCGAGCATCCCGCGCACCACGTCGTACTCCACGACTACCTCAAGACCGTCGAGGACCTCACGGCGCGGGTGAAGCACCTCACCGACCGCATCGAGGAGCTCGTCGAGAGCTGGCACCTCGCGCCGGTCGTGAAGGCGCTCCAGGCGATGCGCGGCATCAGCCTCATCTCGGCGGTCACGGTTGCAGCGGAGGTCTGCGAAGGTCGTCACCGCCATCGCGCGCGAGCTGGCCGGCTTCGTCTGGTCCATTGCTCGCCGCCAGGCGGCGCTCGCAGCGTGATGTGACGGTGCTCGGACGGTGAGGGCGCCGGGTGCCCTGAGGACCGCCTAAGGGGAATCCTCGGCGCAACTCTGGGCAGGCTCCTCGAGCCCACGCCCGCAGCAAGAGAGAAGGCAGCCCCCGACGGATCAGGTCATGCGGTAGCCAACCCGCGCATAGCAGTCTGATCCGCCGTCGCAACCTTCGCCTCAGCGCGCACCCGTCGCCTTGACCGTCCGAGCTCAACCAGCAGCAACGAGGGGAAGGAGCGCACCGATTTCGTAGTTGACAGGTCCAGCCATAGCAGTTGCGGCGACGTGCCCGCGTGCTCGTCTCCGGCACGCGCGCGCCCTACAACAGCCTGTGGGCGCCGAGCACTCGACCTGGTCGGCGAGCCCGGCGGGCCCGGACGGCCGCCCACGGCAACGCGCCCAAGGCGAGGCGTACGGAGGATAGCGCGCCCAGTGCTCGCCCTTCGACTCCGCGGCGCTTCGCGCCGCTACGCTCAGGGCGAACGGAAGAGGAACGACGCCCGCGTTCGCAGGTCGTCACGCCCCGGCGATGATGGCCCGCGCCCCCTCCGGATCCCGCCTGCACTCGAGCAGCGCCGAGAGGATGAGCGGCGCGACGATGGTCGCGTCACTCTCGATCACGAACATCGGCGTCTCCGGCGTGAGCTTGTCCCAGGTGATCTTCTCGTTCGGGGTGGCGCCGGAGTAGCTGCCGAACGACGTCGTCGAGTCGGAGATCTGGCAGAAGTACGCCCACGGCTTCACCGGTTGTCCCAGGTCGTGCTTGATCGACGGGACGACGCAGATCGGGAAGTCGCCGGCGATGCCGCCGCCGATCTGGAAGAAGCCGACGCCCGGGCCGGCCGAGAGCTCCTGGTACCGCGCGTAGAAGTCGACCATGTACTCGACCCCGGACTTCGCGGCGCGCGCGTCGCACTCGCCGGTGCGGACGTAGGACGCAAAGATGTTCCCGAACGTCGAGTCCTCGTACCCGGGCACGACGATCGGAAGGCGCGCGCGGGCGGCGGCGAGCAGCCAGGACTCCTCGGGATCGCCCTGCTGGAGCTCGGGCGGGAGCGAGAGGACGAGCTCGTAGAAGTACTCGTGCCAGAACCGGCGCTCGCCTGCGGCGCTGGCGCGCTTCCACGCCGGGACGATGATCTTCTCCACCGCCCGGAAGGCCTCGTCCTCGGGGATGCTGGTGTCCGTCACGCGCCGCATCCGCTGCTCGAGGATGCGGGCGTCGTCCTGGCGGGTGTGGTAGCGCCAGTCCGGGAAGTCCTTGTAATGGCGGTGCGCCACGAGCCGGAAGAGCGACTCCTCGAGGTTGGCGCCCGTGACCGAGAGCCCGTGCACGAGGCCCGCGCGGATGGCCGGGGCGAGCGTGATCCCGAGCTGCGCGGACGACATCGCGCCCGCCACCGCCCAGAACATGCGGCCGCCGCCCTCGACGTGACGCCAGTAGGCGAGCAGCGCCTCGCGCGTCGCGCGGGCGTTGAAGTTCCGGTAGTTGCGCAGGACGAACGAGAGGATGGGGTGCGTGGGCGAGGACATGGCGCCGGCGATCTAGCACGAGCCGGCCGGCTTCGCCGTACCGTGTCCGGGAGCCCGCCCTGCCCGGTCCTCACCCCACCCAGACCCGCGCGTTCCGGAAGAGCCGCATCCAGGGGCCGTCCTCGTTCCAGCCCGCCGGCCGCCACGAGAGCTGGACGGCGCGGAAGACGCGCTCGGGGTGGGGCATCAGGATCGTCACGCGGCCGTCCGGCGTCGTGACCGCGGTGATCCCGCCAGGGGAGCCGTTCGGGTTCTCGGGGTAGCGCTCGGCGGGCCGGCCGTGGTGGTCGACGTACCGCGCCGCGACGAGGCCGCGCGACCGGAGCGCCTCGAGCTGCGCGGCGCTCGCGAACTCGGCGCGCCCTTCGCCGTGCGCCACCGCGATCGGGAGCCGGGAGCCGGCCATCCCGCGGAGCAGCACCGACGGGCTCTCCAGGACCTCGACCAGCGAGAGCCGCGCCTCGAACTGCTCGGAGCGGTTCCGCACGAACCGCGGCCAGTCGCCGGCGCCGGGGATGAGCTCGTGCAGGTTCGAGAGCATCTGGCAGCCGTTGCAGACGCCGAGCGCGAAGGCGTCCGAGCGGGCGAGGAACCGCGCGAGCGCGTCGCGCGCCCGGGCGTTGAAGAGGATCGACTTCGCCCAGCCCTCGCCCGCGCCCAGCACGTCGCCGTAGGAGAACCCGCCGCAGGCGGCGAGGCCGCGGAACCCGTCGAGCGAGGTCCGCCCTTCGAGCAGGTCGCTCATGTGCACGTCCACGGCCTCGAACCCGGCGCGGTCGAAGGCGGCGGCCATCTCGAGCTGCCCGTTGACGCCCTGCTCGCGCAGGATCGCCACGCGGGGGCGGGCGCCGCGATTCACGAACGGCGCGGCGACGTCCTCGTCGAGCTCGAACGTGAGGTGGGCGTGCAGCCCCGGGTCGGCGGCGTCGCAGCGGCCGGCCTGCTCCTCGTCGGCGCAGGCCGGGTCGTCCCGGAGCGCCTGCATCGCGTGCGTGGTCTCCGACCAGATCCCGCGGAGCTCGGCGCGCGACGCCTCGAACAGCGTCTCGCGGCCGCGCCGGAGCACGATCCGCTCGCCCGGCGCCGGCCGGCCGATCCGGTGGATGCAGTCGGCCAGCCCGGCGGCGCGGAGCGCGATCTCCGCCCGCGCCGCGTCCGCGGCGCGGACCTGGAGGACGGCGCCGAGCTCCTCGGTGAACAGGATCGCGCGCGGGTCCCCGGGGAGCGGCCCCAGGTCCACGTCGAGGCCGGTGCCCCCGGCGAAGGCCATCTCGCACAGGGTCGCGAGGAGGCCGCCGTCGGAGCGGTCGTGGTAGGCGAGGAGGAGGCCCGCGGCGTTGAGCGCCTGGACCCCGCCGAAGAACGCGCGGAGCAGGGCGGGGTCGTCGAGGTCGGGCGCCGTCGCGCCGAGGCGGCCGTACACCTGCGCGAGCGCGGAGCCTCCGAGGCGGTGCTGGCCGCGGCCCAGGTCCACGAGGAGGAGCTCGGTCTCGCCCTGGTCCGTGCGGAGCTGGGGCGTGAGCGCCTTGCGCACGTCGGTCACGGGCGCGAAGGCGGTCACGACGAGCGAGAGCGGCGCCGTCACCGCCCGGCGCTCCCCGGCCTCCTCCCAGACCGTCTTCATCGACATCGAGTCCTTGCCCACCGGGATCGCGATCCCGAGCGCAGGGCAGAGCTCCTCGCCGACGGCCCGCACCGCGTCGTAGAGGCGCGCGTCCTCGCCGGGGTGGCCCGCGGCGGCCATCCAGTTGGCCGAGAGCTTCACGTTCCCGAGGCGGGCGATCGGCGCGGACGCGATGTTGGTGATCGCCTCGGCCACCGCGAGCCGCGCCGAGGCGGCGGCGTCGAGGAGCGCGACCGGCGTCCGTTCGCCCATCGCCATGGCCTCGCCGGTCGTGGCGTCGTAGCTCGTCGCGGTCACGGCGGCGTCCGCGACCGGCACCTGCCACGGTCCGACCATCTGGTCGCGCGCGACGAGGCCCGTGACGGTACGATCGCCGATGGTGACGAGGAAGGTCTTGTCCGCGACCGCGGGCAGGCGGAGGACGCGCCGGATCGCCTCCCCCAGCTCGACGCGGCCGAGGTCGAACGGCGCCACCGCCGGGCCGACGCGCTGCGCGCGGCGCGACATGCGCGGCGGCTTCCCGAGGAGGACCGAGAGCGGCATGTCGATCGGGCGCCCGCCGAGGAGCGAGTCCTCGAGCACGAGCCGCCCGTCGTCGGTGGCGGTGCCCACCACCGCGAACGGGCACCGCTCGCGGGCGCACAGCGCCCGGAACCGCTCGAGCCGCTCCGGCGCGATCGCGAGCACGTACCGCTCCTGCGCTTCGTTGCACCAGAGCTCGAGCGGCGAGAGGCCGGGCTCGTCGGTGGGGATGGCGCGGAGCTGGAACCCGGCGCCCCGGCCGGCGTCGTGCACGAGCTCGGGGAGGGCGTTGGAGAGGCCGCCCGCGCCGACGTCGTGGATGGAGACGATGGGGTTCTCGTCGCCGAGCGCCCAGCAGCGGTCGATCACCTCCTGGCAGCGCCGCTGCATCTCGGGGTTGTCGCGCTGCACCGAGGCGAAGTCGAGGTCCTCGTGCGAGGCGCCCGACGACATCGAGGACGCCGCGCCGCCGCCCAGCCCGATGAGCATGGCCGGGCCGCCCAGCACGACGAGCGCCGCGCCGGGGCCGAAGGCCTCCTTCCGCACGTGCTCCGCGCGGACGTTGCCGAAGCCGCCGGCGATCATGATCGGCTTGTGGTAGCCGCGCACCTCGCGCCCGCCCGGGCCGAGGACGTCGAGCTCGAACGTCCGGAAGTAGCCGGCGAGGTTGGGCCGGCCGAACTCGTTGTTGAAGGCGGCGCCGCCGAGCGGGCCGTCGGTCATGATCTCCAGGGCCGAGGCGATCCGGTCGGGCCTGCCGTGGTCCACCTCCCAGGGCCGGGGGAGGCCCGGGAGGCGAAGATCACTAACGGTGAACCCGGTGAGGCCCGCCTTGGGCTTCGCGCCGCGGCCGGTCGCCCCCTCGTCGCGGATCTCGCCGCCCGACCCGGTGGCGGCGCCGGGGAACGGCGAGATCGCCGTCGGGTGGTTGTGCGTCTCCACCTTCATGAGGAGGTGGACCGGCTCCCGGTGGGCCCGGTAGACGCCGGTCTCCGGGTCCGGGAAGAAGCGGCCCGCCACGGGGCCCTCGACGACAGCGGCGTTGTCCTTGTACGCGGAGAGGACGCCGCCCGGGCTCGCCTCGGTCGAGCGCCGGATCATCTGGAACAGGGAGCGCGGCTCCTTGACCCCGTCGATGGTGAACTCCGCGTTGAACACCTTGTGCCGGCAGTGCTCGCTGTTCGCCTGCGCGAACATCATCAGCTCGACGTCGGAGGGGTTCCGCCGCAGCGCGCCGAAGCTCTCGACGAGGTAGTCGATCTCGTCCGGCGAGAGCGCGAGCCCCATCTCCTGGTTGGCCTGGACCAGCGCCGCGCGGCCGGCGCCGAGCACGTCCACCGTCCGGAGCGGGCGCGGCGCGTCGTGCGTGAAGAGCCGGGCCGCGTCCCCCGCGTCCTCGAGGACCGACTCGGTCATGCGGTCGTGCAGCGCCGCCCGGAGCGCGGCCGCCTCGTGCACCTCGCCCGCGACGGTGTACGCGATGCCCCGCTCGATCCGGCGCACCCCCTTCGCGCCGAGGCCGCAGATCCGGGCGATGTCGGTGGCCTTCGTGGACCAGGGCGAGATCGTGCCCAGGCGCGGGACGATCCACAGCCGAAGGCCCTCGACGCGGGCGGTGCGCTCCGCGCGCGGCCCGTACTGGAGCAGCCGCTCGAGCACGGCGCGCGCGGCGTCGTCCAGCGGGCCCTCGAGCTCCACGAAGTGGACGAAGTCGGCCGCGAGCGCGGTGACGCCGGGGTTGCGGGCCTGGAGGCGGCGGAGCCTCCGGGCGAGGCGGGCGGGGGTCAGGGCCGGGGCGCCGGCCAGCTCGAGGGTGGGCACGGGCGGATCCTGCCCGGCGTCCCTGAATCATGCCAACGAATCGTGGTGATGGTAGGTATTAGCGATGCTGATGCGTCCGCTCGAGACCGACCAGCTCCTCGCGTTCGTCACGGTGGCCCGCGAGCGCGGCTTCTCGCGGGCGGCGCGGCGCCTGGGGCGCACCCAGTCCGCGGTGAGCCAGGCCGTGGCGCGGCTCGAGGCGGACCTCGACGTGCGGCTGTTCGTGCGGAGCGGCCGGACGACCGAGCTCTCCGCGGCGGGCCGCGCGCTCCTCGAGCGCGCGGAGCGGATCCTCGACGAGATGGACCGCGCGCGGGAGGGGCTCGCCGCCCTCCACGCGCTCGAGGCAGGGCTCCTCGTGGTGGGGACCAGCGATACGCTCGCCTACTACGTCCTGCCGCCGATCCTCGCCGCCTTCCGGGACCGGCACCCGGGCGTCGAGCTCCGGCTCGACAACCGCCCCTCGCCCGCCACGGCGGAGCGCGTCGTCGAGCGGGCGGTGGACGTCGGCGTCGTGACGCTGCCGCTCCCGGCCGGCTTGCGCGTCGGCGGCCGGCCGGCGGCGGAGCGGCTCCGGCTCGAGCCGCTCGCGCGCCAGGAGGAGGTGGTCATCTGCCCGCCCGATCACCCGCTCGCCCGGCGGCGGCGCATCGGCCTCGAGGCGATCCTCCCGTACCCGCTCCTGCTCCTCGACCGGACCACCGGCGCCCGCACGCTCCTCGACGCCGAGCTGGCGCGGCTCGGCGCGGCCCCGACGGTCGCGATGGAGATGAGCAGCGTCGAGGTGCTGAAGAAGCTGGTCGAGCTGGGGCTGGGCGTCTCGGTGGTGCCGGCGCTCGCCGTCGCGCGCGAGGTGCGGGCCGGGGCCCTGGCCGCCGTCCGGCTCCAGGGCCTCACGGCGGAGCGGAGCGTCGGCCTCGCCACGCCCGCCGGCGGCCCGCCCTCGCGCGCCGCGGCGGCGTTCGTCGAGATCGCGCGCGCCGCGCTGGCGGGACGCTGAGCGGCGCCGCGACGCGGCGCTGCGCCCGGCGCGGCCCGTGGGCAAGGTTCGGGCGGGGGGAACCTCCGATGCCCAACCGCAGCACCCTCATGCTCGCGCCCGGCGTGGACGTGCCGCCGGAGGGCGGCTCGATCCTCTTCATCGGCACCGCGACGGTGCTCGTGCAGCTCGGGCCGTTCACGATCCTCACCGACCCCAACTTCCTCCACGCCGGCGACCACGTGCACCTGGGGTACGGGCTCACCTCGAAGCGGCTGACCGATCCCGCGGTGGAGATCGACGATCTCCCGGCGCTCGACGCCTGCGTGCTGTCGCACCTCCACGGCGATCACTGGGACCGGGTGGCGACCGCCCGGCTGCCGAAGGGGCTGCCCGTGCTCACGACGCCGCCCGCGGCGCGCACGCTCCGCGGCGCGGCTTCCGCGAGGCGCGCGCCCTGGCGACGTGGGACGAGATCACGCTCCGGCGGGGCCGGTCGTGGCTCCGGATCACCGCCGTCCCGGCGCGCCACGGCCCGCCGCTCGTGCACGCCGCGCTGCCCTCGGTCATCGGCACGGTCTGGGAGGTCGGGCACGGCGAGGGGCCGGTCCGGTTCCGCCTCTACGTCTCCGGCGACACGCTCCTCCACGACCGGCTCGAGGAGATCCCGCGGCGCTTCCCGCACCTGGACGTCGGCCTCTTCCACCTCGGCGGCACGCGCGTGCTCGGGCTCCTCGTGACGATGGACGCGGCGCAGGGGCTCCGGGCCGTCCAGCTCGTCGCCCCCGACCTCGCCGTGCCGATCCACTACGACGACTACACGGTCTTCAAGTCGCCGATCGAGGACTTCGCGCGCGCGGTGAAGGAGGCCGGGCTGATGGATCGGGTGTACTTCATCGCGCGCGGCGAGCGGCTCCCGCTCCGGTTCGGCGACGTCGCCAGCTCGATCGAGGCCGCGCGCGGCGGGAGCACCCCGGCGTGGCCTCCGGAGGCGGAGCCGAGGCCGGGCGAGACGCACTGACGACGTGAGCCGACCGTCCGCCGCGTGGTACGGTCGGTTCATGCGGCCCCTCGCGTGGCTCCTCGGCGTCGCCGCCGCGCTCTACGCCGCCGTCTGCCTCCTCGCGTTCGTCTTCCAGCGGCGGCTCATGTACTTCCCGGCCCGGTACCCCGAGGACGCGGCCCTGCGGGCGGCGGCGCAGCTGGGGCTCGAGCCCTGGCGCGACGCGAGCGGCGCGCTCATGGGCTGGCGCGCCGCGCCGCGGGGCCGTGCCGTCGCGCGGGCGCTGGTGCTGCACGGGAACGGCGGCTCGGCGCTCGACCGCGCGGACCTCGCCGCGGCGCTCTCGGGCGCGGGCGTGGAGGTGTTCCTGCTCGAGTACCCGGGGTACGGCGCCCGCCCCGGGGCGCCGGCGCTCGCAACGCTCGCGTCCGCCGCCGCCGATGCGCTCGACACGGCTCGGCCATGAGGGCGGTGCGCCGATCTGGCTCGTCGGCGAGAGCCTCGGGAGCGGGGTGGCGGGTCGCGCGGTCGCGCTGCGCCCTGGCGCGGCGCGAGACGCGCGGCGCGCCTGCGCGGCCCCTCGGGGTCACAGGCGGGAGACGAGGCCGTCTCCGAGCTTGCCGAACCAGACCGTCCAGATCGCCCGCATGAACGAGACCCCGTCCACGCGGACCGGAGCGCCGCGGTCGGACGTGACGGTCGTCAGCTGCGCGGCGGCGTCGTACTGGATGACGACCTCCTCGTCCTTCCGGAGGTTGCCCTCGGGGAAACCGCTCAGGAATGCGCGGATCCGCTCGTCGTCCCGGTACCCGGCCGCCTCGAGGCCGTCGCGGAGCCACGACGTCAGTCGCTCCGTCGGGAGCTCCCGGAGGGTGTGCAGGGTGAGGCGCTTGTCGCCGTCGAGCTCGACCACCGCGCGGCGGGACCTCTCGGCGGGCAGGTCGCGCATGTCGTGGCGCACGGAGAGGAGCTCGACGGTGAAGGGCCAGTGATTGGCCTTCAGGATCGCGTCCCCGGTACGGACGTACGCGCCGGGATCCGGCGCCGCCGCGGGGACGACAGCCGGGGTCACGGGGGCGAAGCCGAGCACGACCGCCAGGGCCCTGCAGGACGACGAAGCCACGGACGACCTCCTATCGAGGGGAGCTGCCGGGGAGAGATCCGGCGTGCGGTTGCGCCT